>Ga0075160_10000993_pt1 | contig 17460 bp, 13 predicted proteins | sample JI91814C2DNA_FD_70969 | JGI IMG/M metagenome (GOLD analysis project Ga0075160, IMG submission 70969) | Wastewater effluent complex algal communities from Wisconsin, to seasonally profile nutrient transformation and Carbon sequestration -... | ecosystem: Engineered > WWTP > Effluent > Algae... | reverse complement strand
TCCTTGTTCTCGTAGACGCGGGTGCGTTCGTAGGTGGTGGCGTCGTAGCGGTAGACGTCGAAGAACTTCGGGTCGCGCTCGTTGCTGATCACGTGGAAGGCGCTGCCGTCGGCGGTGAAGCCCAGGAAGTCGGCCTTGAGGTTTTCGCCCGGCGTGAGGTCTTTTTCGGTGCCGTCGGCCTGCACCACGTACAGGTGGTTGAGTTCGTTGCCGCCCTGGTCGCGGGTGATCAGCACGCGGTCGTCGGCGGGGAAATAGGCCACGGCGTAGTTGTTGTCGGTGGTGGACGCGGTGACCGATGTCCAGTCGCCGCCGGCCACGGGCATCGAGTAGACGTTCCAGATGCCGGACTTGTTGGACGAGAACAGCAGGCGCGACTCGTCGGCGCTGAAGGACGCGCCGTTGACGCCGGTGGATTCGATGAACTCCTCGATGGCGTACTGCCGGGACGGGCGCGCGACGGCGGCGTCGGTGGCCGGCGTGGCGGCGGTGCCGGACTCGGCCGTGGCCTCCGGGGCAGGGGCCGGCTTGCAGGCGGCGAGCGACAGCGACAGCGCAACGGCGAGCGTCAGGGCGGTGCGGCGGACGAGAGGCATGGAGGGTCTCCGGGGGTGGGCGTTGGCCGACTCTACGCCGGTCCTGGCGCCCCGCCCAATCGCCCGGAAGTCACGCCGGGTCGAGGGGACGGAACCGCGGCGCCGGCCGGGCCTCACGGCGGGCGGCGGCGCGGGCGAGGATGGCCTCGCGTTCGTCCGCGCCGGCCTGGCCCCAGCGCAGGATCTCCTGCACGTGCCGGCCGCAGCCGATGCACACGTCGGCGTCGTCCAGGCAGCAGTTGCGGACGCAGGGGGATTCGGGCGCGTCGCCGGCGGCTCTCATGCGCCGAGTGTGCAGCAAAACCGGGGTCAGAGCCCGGTTTTGCGCCGGTTTTGCTTCAGTAGTAGTTGTGCGACGGCACCTGCAGCGCGCCCATCAGGTGCGAGAAGTCTTGCAGCCGCCCGGCGATGAGATGGCTCACGCCGTCCACCTTTTCCCAGCGGCCGTCCACGGCCAGCAGGCTGGCGTTGGCCAGCTCGCGGCGCTGGCGTTCTGCCAGGTCTTTCCAGATGACCACGCTGACGGTGCCGTCTTCGTCTTCCAGCGTGACGAAGGTGACGCCCTTGGCCGTGCCGGGGCGCTGGCGCAGCGTCACCAGGCCGGCGTGGCGGACATGGGCGCCGTGCGGCAGCGCCGCCAGTTCGCGCGAGGGACGGCAGCGCTGCGCGCGCAGCTGTTTGCGCACCAGCCGCAGCGGGTGCGGGCCCAGGGTGGTGCCGAAGCTGGCGTAGTCGGCCAGCGCCGCCTCGCCCGGCGTGGGCGGCGGCAGCGCGATGCGCGCTTCGGGCGAAGCCTGCAGGCCGGCGAACAGCGGCAGGCTGGTTTCCACGCCGCTGGCAGCCCAGCGCGCGCGGTTGCGGTGGCCTGCCAGGCCACGCAGGGCGTTGGCTTCGGCCAGCAGGTCGAGCTGGCGGCGGTCCAGGCCGGCGCGGTGCGCGAGATCGTCCAGGTGGCGGAAGGGATCGAGGGCGCGGGCGATCATCAGGCGTTCGGCGGCGGCCTGCGGAAAGCCGGAAACCTGGTTCAGGCCCAGCCGTATTGCGGGCTGGGGAAGCGTCGGGCCTGAAGGCCCTCCCGCACGCGCGACTGTAGGAGGGCCTTCAGGCCCGACGCTTTCCAGCGCGCAGTCCCAATCGCTGAACCGCACATCCACCCCGCGCACCTGGATGCCGTGCCGGCGCGCGTCCTGCAGCAGCTGGTCGGGCGTGTAGAAGCCCATGTGCGTGGGCGTGTTGATGAGCGCGCACGCGAACGCCGCCGGCTCGTGGCACTTGAGCCAGCTGCTGGTGTAGGCCACCAGTGCGTAGCTGGCGGCGTGCGATTCGGGGAAGCCGTAGCTGCCGAAGCCCTTGACCTGTTCGAAGATGCGCTCGGCGAACTCGTCGGCGTAGCCGCGCTCGCGCATGCCGGCCAGCAGGCGCTCGCGGTGCGGCTCCAGGCCGCCGTGGCGTTTCCATGCGGCCATCGAGCGGCGCAGCTGGTCGGCTTCGCCCGGCGTGTAGCCGGCGGCGACGATGGCGATCTGCATCACCTGTTCCTGGAAAAGCGGGATGCCGAGCGTGCGGCTGAGCACCTTTTCCAGCGCCGGCGACGGATACACCACCGGCTCGCGGCCCAGGCGCCGCTGCAGGTAGGGGTGCACCATTTTTCCTTCGATGGGCCCGGGGCGGACGATGGCCACCTGCACCACCAGGTCGTAGTAACACGCGGGCCGAAGGCGCGGCAGCATGGCCATCTGCGCGCGGCTTTCTATCTGGAAGGTGCCCACGGTGTCGGCGCGCTGGATCATGGCGTACACGGCCGGATCCTCGGCCGGGATGTCCTGCACGGTGAGGTCGCGGCGGCCGCTGTCGCGCAGCAGCTGCAGGCAGCGGGCGATGGCGCCCAGCATGCCGATGCCCAGCACGTCCACCTTCATCAGGCCCAGGGTGTCCAGGTCGTCCTTGTCCCACTGGATGACGGTGCGGTCGGGCATGGCGGCGTTTTCCACCGGCACCAGGGTATGCAGCGGCGCATCGCTGATGACGAAGCCGCCGGGGTGCTGGGACAAATGCCGCGGGAAGTTCAGCAGCTGCGCGGTGAGCGCCAGCACGCGTTTGATCGCGGGGTTCTCCGGATCGAAGCCGGCTTCGCGCAGGCGTTCGTCGGCCGGCAGTGCGCTGTCCCAGCGGCCCAGGGTGCGCGCCAGGCGGTCCACCTGGTCGGGGCCCAGGCCCAGGGCCTTGGCCACGTCGCGGATGGTGCTGCGGCCCGAATACGTGGTGGCGATGGCGGTGAGCGCGGCGCGGTCGCGGCCGTAGCGTTCATACACGTACTGGATGACTTCCTCGCGGCGGGTGGAATCGAAGTCCACGTCGATGTCGGGCGGTTCGCGCCGCTCGCGCGAGATGAAGCGCTCCATCAGCATGCCGATGCGCGCCGGGTCCACTTCGGTGATGCCCAGCACGTAGCACACCACCGAGTTGGCGGCCGAGCCGCGGCCCTGGCAGACGATGCCGCGCGAGCGGGCGAAGCGCACGATGTCGTGCACGGTGAGGAAATACGATTCGTACTGCAGCTCGTGTATCAGCGCGAGTTCGTCGCTGATCTTCTGCTGCACGTCGTCCGGCGCGCCGGCGGGCCAGCGCCAGCGCGCGCCTTCGTCGCACAGTTCGCGCAGCCACTGGCTGGGCGTGCGGCCTTCGGGCACCACTTCGCGCGGGTATTGGTACTGCAGCTGGTCCAGGGTGAAGGTGCAGCGGGCGGCCACGGCCAGGGCTTCGGCCAGCAGCTCGGGCGGGTAGGCCTGGGCCAGGGCTTCGCGCGTGCGCAGGTGGCGTTCGCCGTTGGGAAACAGGCGATCGCCCGCTTCGTGCACCGTGGTGCGGTGGCGGATGGCGGTGACGGTGTCCTGCAGCGCGCGGCGGCCGCGCGCATGCATGTGCACGTCGCCGGCGGCCACCAGCGGCAGGCGCAGCGTGGTGCCCAGGTCGCGCAACTGCTGCAGCCGGCGCGCGTCGCGGGCGCCGCGGTGCAGCCCCACCGCGATCCAGCTGCGGCCCGGGAACGTGGCTTCCACCCAGGCGCCGTGGGCGGCCATGGGCATTTCGTCCGGCACCCACAGCGCCAGCACGCCTTCGGTGTCGCCGGCCAGGTCGGCCATCGCCAGCCGGTAGCTGCCCTTGGCCGCGCGCCGCCGGCCCAGGGTGATCCAGCGGCAAATCGTCCGGTAGCCCTGCAGCGTCTGCGCCAGCAGCACCAGCTTGGGTCCGCCGGAGAGTTGGATCTCGCTGCCCACGATCAGCGCCACGCCCGTGTCGCGCGACGCTTCGAACGCCCGCACGATGCCCGCCAGCGAGGCTTCGTCGGTGATCGCCAGCGCGCAGTAGCCCAGCGCCTTCGCCCGCGCAAAAAGCTCCTTCGCCGAACTCGCCCCCCGCAGGAAACTGAAGTTCGACAAACAGTGCAGCTCGGCATGAGAAACCGGGGTAGAAACCGGGGTCAGAGCCCGTTTTCCGGCGACGGTGTCCGCACTGGCCGCTTCCCGGTGGGAAAACGGGCTCTGACCCCGGTTTCTCATGCGAACCAGCCGTGGAGCATGTAGGCGCCGGTTTCGCCGGGGGCGCAGAAGGCCCAGGCGCGCTGGCCCTGGGCGGTTTCGACGACGTAGTAGTCGCGCTGCACGTCGCCGCCGTCCCACCAGCCGGTTTCGATGCGTTCGGGGCCGGACAGCACGCGCGGCGCCGGGCCGCGCAGCGGGATGGGGCGGGCCAGCAGCCAGGTGGGGCGCGGCGGGTCGAAGCCCGACGGCGGCGCCGGTTCGGCCACGCCCTGCACGCGCTTGAAGCAGTGTTCCGGCCGGTGGTCGGCCACCGGCGCCAGGCCGTACACCGCGTCGTTGCCCAGGCGCGCGCGCAGGCGTTCGCGCAGCGCCGGCCAGTCCACCGACTGCTGCGGCCGCGCCTCGAACAGTTCGCGCGACGCCGGCACGAACGGCGGCAGTTCGCGCGCCAGCAGCCGCAGCGTGCGCACCGGCGCCGGCACGGCCACGCGTTCAAGCCGGCCGCGCGCGAGTTCGAACAGCGTGGCGGGCGCGCGCTCGGGCGCCAGCAGGCCCACGGCCACTTCGGTGTCGTCGCGGCCTTCGTGGCCCAGCCGCAGCACGAAGCGCGACACGCCGCCGTCGCGGCCCGCGAGATACGCCGCCAGGTCGGCCGTCAGCCGGCGCAGCGGGAACAGCAGCGCCTGCGAACTCTCGACGTCGTAGTTGAGCTCGACCTTCGCGTCGAAGAAATCCGGCGGCTGGTACAGCGCCAGCGTTTCATGCGCCTGCCCCAGCAAGCGATCCAGGTGCGCCAGCACGCCGGCGCCGAAGCGCTGGCCCAGCGAAGCGCGCGGCAGCGCCAGCACCTGCCCCAGCGTGCGGATGGCCATGCGTTCGAGCGCGGGCGCGGCGCCGCCCGGCAGCCGCGCCCGCGCCACCGGCACCTGCGACAGCGCGCCGCGCAGCACCTCGGGCGTGGTGACGGCCAGGCCGTCGTGGCAGCCGGCCAGCACCGCCGCGGCGGCGGCGTTGGGCGCCAGCGCGATGCGGTGGCGGAAGCCCAGCGCGGAAAGATCCTCGCGCAGCCGCGCCTCGAACGCCGGCCACGGTCCGAACAGTCCCAGGCTGCCCTGCACTTCCAGCAGCAGCGCACCGGGCACCTCGGTGCTGACCTGCGAGCTGTAGCGGTACGCCCACGCGGCCAGGAAATCGCGCGCCCGCTCGCGGCGCGCCGGGTCGTCGTCCACCGCCTGCAGGTCGCCGCACAGGGCCTGCGCGGCGGCGATGGCCTGGCCGCGGTGCAGGCCGCGCGCCGCGGCCGCGGCGTTCACCGCCGACAGCACGCGCCGCTGCGCCGGCCCGGTGACCAGGGCCAGCGGCTGGTCGGGAAACGGGTGGCGGCGAAGGACGGTGTCCAGCGCCAGGTGCGGCAGCAATACGCAGGCCCAAAGCATGGCGGCGCCGCATCAATGCAGGGGCGAAGGGAAAGGCACGGGCGCGGGCGGCGCCAGGCCGCCGCGGCACTTGAGCACGCGCAGCTGTTCGCGCTCGACCTGCAGCCGCAGCGCCGCCGGCGACGCGTTGGCCGCCGCGCGTGCGTCGCGGAACGCAAACGCCAGCGACTGCCCGCTTTCGGCCGCCACCTGCAGCCGGCGCAGCGCGCGGTCGTCGGCCTGCGGCGGCCAGCACAGCACGGCCGACAGGCAGCCCGCACGCAGGCACTGTTCGGTGGCCCACAGCGCCTGGCGCGCATCGGCCGCCACCAGGTGCACGCGTTCGAAGGCCACGCCCGCCGCCAGCCACGCGCGCGGATGCGGCACGTAGGGCGGCGCCACCAGCGCCACCTCGCGCCCGGCCTGCGTGTGCCGCGCCAGCGTGGGCAGCACCAGGCGCAGCTCGCCCAGGCCGTCGGCCGGCAGCAGCACTTCCACCAGTGCGGCCTCGGGCCAGCCGCCGCCGGGCAGCGCGGCGTCCAGCGCGGCGTGGCCGCTGGGCTCGGTGCTGGCGGCCCGCGCCGTCGGCTGGCCGCGCCAGAGCCGGCGGTCGGCCAGCAGCGTGTCGAGGGAAACCAGCGCGCCCATGGCTCAGCCCCGGCGCACCAGGCCGCAGTACAGGCCTTCGATGGCGAAGTCGGCGTCGGCCGGCACTTCGATGGGCGCGTAATCGGGGTTGCGCGGCATCAGCAGGATGCGGTCGCGCCGGCGCCTGAGCCGCTTGACGGTGATCTCGCCATCAATGCGCGCCACCACGATTTGCCCGTCCTCGGCCACCGCGCTGCGGTGCACGGCAATCAGGTCGCCGTCGAGGATGCCGTCGTCGCGCATCGAATCGCCCTTCACCCGCAGCAGGTAGTCGGGCTGGGGGAAGAACGCCGCGCGGTCGAACAGCATCTGGCCGTCGTGCCCGGCCGCCGCGCCGATGGGCGCACCGGCGGCCACGCGGCCCAGGATGGGCAGGGAAATCATCTCGTCGCGCCGGGAGGCCTTCCGCGGCGCCGCCGATGCCGATGCCGGCAGCCGGATACCGCGCGCCCGCCCCGGCCGCAGTTCGATCACGCCCTTGGACTCGAGCATGCGCACATGCTTGTGCGCCGCACTGTCGCGGATGCCGAAGGCCCGGGCGATCTCGGCCACCGACGGCGAACCCTCCGTGCGCAGGCGCTCGGCGATGAAGTCGTACAGGGCCTGCTGGCGGGGGGTGAGGTCGGGGTTCATGGGTGGATATTTATACACCTTGGCGGGCGGATGTCACCCCCTTCCGGAAGCGCCAGGGGATTCAAGCACTTGGCTGTCTCACCGGCCGAGAAACAAAAAGCCCCGCCAGGCCACCCTCGAAGAGGGCGCGTGGCGGGGCCTTCAGGGTGACCGGCGCGCGGGCGCCGGCACCGTCATTGCCGCAGCATTACTGGCCGGGGGTGCGGCAGCACTGCGCCGTGCCTTCGTACGGGACGACGCCGGCGGTGTTGTTGGTGCCCGAGCAGAAGCCCAGCATCACGCCCGGGGCGTTGCGGTACAGGCCGTTGATGGCCCAGGTGACATCGTTGAAGCCCGGGGTGCGGCAGCCGGCACCGGTGATGGTGTAGCCGGCGGGGCAGCTCGGGATCTGCGTGTCGAAGACGCCGTTGGCGGCGACGGTCCCGCTGACGAAGGTCTCGGTGCACTGCAGGCCGGTGGCCTGCGGCGCGGCGAAGTAGCCCACGATGTCGCCCACCAGGTGCGTCTGCGCGAACGAGAAGACGCTGATGTCGCTGCCGGCGGAGCTGCTGTCCAGCGGCACGATGGCCAGGTTGCCGCGGATGTCGCCGGCCACGTAGTTCACGGTGGCCGCCAGCGGCTGGCTGCCGCCGAACGCGAAGGCGGTGACGAAGCCCGGGATGCCCGGGTTGACGACGGTGAAGTTGATGACGGCCGAACCGATGGCGCCGACGTTGCCGACGCCGCAGTTGGTGGCCGAGCCGCCCTGGGCGGCGTAGTCGGTCGCGGCGGCGACGTCGAAGCTGCGGATGCTGTTGGCCGGGATGGTGCCGCCGGCAAGGCGGGTGTCAATGATGCGGCAGGGCGTGACCGGCACGTACACCAGGTCGCGGGTGGCGTCGCCGATGGCGCTGGTGGAGTCTTCGCCCTTGGCGGCCAGCACGGCGCTGGCGCCGGAAACGCGCGGGCTCACCGCGCCGGAAACCGGCATCACCGCCACCGGCTCGGCCTTGGCCAGCAGCGCTTCGTTCATGTCGTCGAAGGTGCGGGCGTTGGCCGCGCGCTGCAGCGCGTCCATCGGGACCTTCATCATCAGCGGCACCATGTCCTGGCTCCAGCTTTCGGCCGGGCGGGAATAGGCGCCTTCGACGTGCTCGCCCCACTTCTCGACGATCTGCACCGCGAGGTCCGAACGGCGCTGCTGTTCGGCATTGGCGGCGGAGGAGGCGTTGACGCTGCCCGCGAGGACGGCGCAACCGATGAAGACGCCGAGAGCAATGGAGGAACGATTCATGTGCTGACCCCTGGATGGATGGATGGGACTGACGATGCCGGCCGCCGGACGCGTGATCCCCTCGCGTCGGCCCGCCCGGGCTTGGACGCCCGAGCATATACCCATGACGGGCCGGGGAAACAGGCCCGGACACCGGACGGATGTGAAGGATCGCCCTTTTCCGTGTCGGATACGTGAAATCGTCTCACCCCGTGAGACGGCGCGGCGTTCCACTCACAGGCCCTCCCCAGGCGCCCCGCCCATGCCTCCCGCCACGCAGATCGCCCCGCACCGCCACGCCACCGGCCTGCTGCCGGTGCCCGAGAAGACCTCGCGCGCACTGACCGACCGCCTGGGCCGGAAATACGCCGACCGCATCACCGGCTGCCTTCACATACCGGGCCGCACGGGCTCGTACGCGCCCTTCCCCGACGACCTGCCCGAAGCGCTGGCGGCAGCCCTGCGCACCCGCGGCATCACCCGGCTCTACAGCCACCAGGCCCAGGCCTGGGCCGCCACCCGGCGCGGCGAACACACGGTGGTGGTCACGCCCACCGCTTCGGGCAAGACCCTGTGCTACACGCTGCCGGTGCTGGCCGCGGCCATGGAAAAAAAGGCCAAGGCGCTGTACCTGTTCCCCACCAAGGCCCTGGCGCAGGACCAGGTGGCCGAACTGCTGGAGCTCAACGCCGCCGGCAGCCTGGGCGTGCGCGCCAACACCTTCGACGGCGACACGCCGGGCGACGCGCGCCAGGCCATCCGCCTGCACGGCGACATCGTGGTGTCCAACCCCGACATGCTGCACCAGGGCATCCTGCCCCACCACACCAAGTGGGCGCAGTTCTTCGAGAACCTCGAATACGTGGTGATCGATGAAATCCACACCTACCGCGGCGTGTTCGGCTCGCACCTGGCCAACGTGCTGCGGCGGCTGAAGCGGGTGTGCGCGTTCTACGGCGCCAACCCGCGCTTCATCCTGTGCTCGGCCACCATCGGCAACCCCAAGGAACATGCCGAAGCGGTGATCGAGGCGCCGGTCACCGCCATCACCGAATCGGGCGCGCCCACCGGCGACAAGTCGGTGCTGCTGTGGAATCCGCCGGTGGTGAACCCCGACCTGGGCCTGCGCGCGTCGGCGCGTTCGCAGAGCAACCGCATCGCGCGCCTGGCCATCAAGGCCGGGCTCAAGACCCTGGTGTTCGCGCAGTCGCGCACCATGGTCGAGGTGCTCACCAAGTACCTCAAGGACGTGTTCGACCACGACCCCCGCAAGCCCGCGCGCATCCGCGCCTACCGCGGCGGCTACCTGCCCACCGAACGCCGCGCCGCCGAGCGCGACATGCGCGCGGGCCGCATCGACGGCATCGTCAGCACGTCGGCGCTGGAGCTGGGCGTGGACATCGGCTCGCTGGACGTGGTGGTGCTCAACGGCTACCCCGGCTCGATCGCCGGCACCTGGCAGCGGCTGGGCCGCGCGGGCCGGCGCCAGCAGGCATCGCTGGGCGTGCTGGTGGCCAGCTCCGACCCGCTCGACCAGTACCTGGTGCGGCACCCGGAATTCTTCGAGGGCGCGCCGCCCGAACACGCGCGCCTGCACGCCGACCAGCCGCTGATCCTGCTCGACCACATCCGCTGCGCCGCGTTCGAACTGCCCTTCCTGCGCGGCGAAACCTTCGGCCCCGTGGACGCCACGCCCTACCTCGAGCTGCTGGCCGAAACCGAGGTGGTGCATGCCGAAGGCGAGCGCTGGGAGTGGATCGCCGACAGCTACCCGGCCAACGCCGTGGGCCTGCGCTCGGTGGCGGACGGCAACTTCGTGGTGGTGGACCGCAGCGAGGGCAAGCAGGTGATCATCGCCGAGGTGGACTACAGCGCCGCCGCGCTCACGCTGTACGAAGGCGCCATCCACATGGTGCAGTCGGTGCCCTACCAGGTGGAAAGGCTGGACTGGGACGGCCGCAAGGCCTTCGTCACCCGCACCCACGTGGATTACTACACCGACGCGATTGACTACACCAGGCTCAAGGTGCTTGAACGCTTCGACGGCGCCATCGCCGGCCAGGGCAGCACCCACCACGGCGAGGTGCACGTGGTGCGGCGGGTGTCGGGCTACAAGAAGATCCGCTACTACACGCACGAAAACATCGGCTACGGCCCGGTCACCCTGCCCGACCAGGAGCTGCACACCACGGCGGTGTGGTGGCAGCTGCCGTCGGCGGTGCTCGATGCCGCATTCGCCTCGCGGCAGGACGCGCTGGACGGTTTCCTGGGCGCAGCGTATGCGCTGCACATCGTCGCCAGCGTGTCGGTGATGGCCGAGGCGCGCGACCTGCAGAAGGCGGTGGGCAGCGGCGACGGCGCCTGGTTCGCCTCCACCGACGGCCGCGGCCGCGGCCAGCTGCGCGGCGGCGACGGCAAGCCGATGGACCCGGCCGCGCCCGACCAGTTCGTCCCCACCGTGTACCTGTACGACGCCTACCCCGGCGGCATCGGCCTGAGCGAGCCGCTGTACCTGCGCCGCAGCGAACTGCTGCAGCGCGCCCGCGACCTGCTGGCCGCCTGCGACTGCCCCGCCGGCTGCCCCGCCTGCGTCGGCCCCGTGCTGGCCAGCGACGAAACCTCCGTCACTCCGCCCAAACACCTCACCACCCAAGTCCTGACCCTGCTGCAAGAAACGGGGTCAGATCAACTTACCGGGAACCCGGCCCATGGCTGACGTCCTGGAGAAACTGCGCCGCCTGCGCCACGACGCCGGCGTCGCCACGCCGGCACCGCCGGGCGCGCACCAGCACGCCTTCGCGCCCGCCCGGCCGCGCCCCGAAGTGCCCGAACACATCCGCCGCCTGCTCGGCATCCGCGCCAAGGCCACCACCCCGCGGATGGCGGCGGCGCCGCGCCCGCTGGCGGCCGACCGCCACGTGCCGGGCGATGAAATCGCGCCCGGCCTGTTCTTCACCGAGGAACACATCGCCTGGCCCGACACCCCGCCCGTGCTGGACGCCGCCTTCGCCAAACTCGGCCCGATCCAGCGCGAGCGCCTGCTGCACTTCGACACCGAAACCACCGGCCTGGCCGGCGGCACCGGCACGCGAGCCTTCATGGTCGGCGCCGCCGACTGGCGCGACGGCGGCCTGCGCCTGCGCCAGCTCACCACCACCACCATGGCCGCCGAAGCCGACATGCTGCGCACCTTCGCCAACTGGCTGCCGCCGGGCACGGTGCTGGTGAGCTACAACGGCAAGTGCTACGACGCGCCGCTGCTCAACACGCGCTACCGCCTGGCGCGGCAGCCCAGCCCCCTCACCGGCCTGCTGCACCTGGACCTGCTGCACCCCGCGCGCCGGCGCTGGAAGGGCCGCTGGGAAAACTGCCGCCTGGGCACGCTGGAACGCCGCGTGCTGGACATCGTGCGCAATGACGACCTGCCGGGATCGGAAGCCCCGCGCGCGTGGCTGGACTACCTGCGCGGCGGCCCGGCGCGCGACCTGCGCCGCGTGGCCGAACACAACGCCCAGGACCTGCGCAGCCTGGCCGGCCTGTGCCTGCACCTGGCCCGGCTGGAAGCCTGAGCGAACGCCGTCAGCCCGACGACGACACCGTGTTGCGGCCGGCGCCCTTGGCCCGGTACAGCGCCTGGTCGGCGCTCTGCATCAGGCTGACGAAATCGGCCGCCTGCGGCGGCGTGCGCGTGGACGTGCCCATGCTGACCGTGACGCGGCCACCGGTGGGGCTGCCGCCATGGGCGATGCCCAGCGCCTCGACCCGGCGCCGCAGGTGTTCGGCGATTTCCTGCGCGGCGGCCTCGTCGGTGCGCGGCAGGATGACCGCGAACTCCTCGCCGCCGTAGCGCGCCACCACCGCCCCTTCCAGCCGGACGCCGGCCGCGATGGCCGCGGCCACCTGCTGCAGGCAGCGATCGCCGGCCACGTGGCCGTACAGGTCGTTGTACGGCTTGAAATGGTCGATATCCACCATGATCAGGCTGACCGGTTCGCCGTGGCGGGTGGCGCGGTGCCATTCGCGCTCCAGCGCCTCGTCGAAGCTGCGGCGGTTGGCCAGCAGGGTCAGGCCGTCGGTGGCCGACAGCTCGCGCAGGCGGTCTTCGAGCTGCTTCTGCACGGTGACGTCGCGGAACACCATCACGTGGTGGACGGTCCGGCCGCCTTCGTCGCGCACCACGTCCAGGCTGGCCTCCAGCGGGAAGCGGTCGCCGTCGGCGCGCCGCGACCACAGCGTGCCCTCCCAGTGCACGCCGGTCTGCAGGCGCGAGCGGATCTGCTGCAGCACGTCGGCGTCTTCGCCGAACAGGGGCGGCACCTCGCCCAGCACCGCGCTGGCGGCATGCCCGGTGATGTTCTCGAAGCCGGGATTGGCGCTGAGCACGCGCAGCTCCGGGTCCAGCACCAGGATGCCTTCGCCGGTATGGCGCACCACCACGTCGGCCAGGCGCAGGCCTTCCTGGGCCTGTTCGAGCTGTTCGATCTTGTCGGCCAGCTGCGCGTTGAGCCCCGCCAGCTTGCCGGCGCTGCGCTTCTGCAGGTGCAGGCCCAGCGTGAACAGCGCGATCAGCGCCAGCAGCAGGCCCGAGATGGCCAGCGCGAACGCGCGGTAGCGGGCCTGCGTGGCCAGCCAGCTGTCGGCGCGCACATCCATGCCCAGGATGGCGATGACCCGGCCGGTGGCGTCGCGCACGGGCGCGATGGCGGTCACCCAGTAGCCCCAGCGGTCCTGGTAGGGCGGCTGGATTTCGGGGGTGCCGGTGCGGAACACGCGCCACAGCTCGTCCGAAGGGCCGTCGTAGACGTCGCCGGGCGCGGAGTAGTCGGCCGATTCGGGCGCCTCGGCGTCGGCCACGAACACCAGCTGTTCGCCGGCCGGGCGCATCAGGTACACGAAGCGGAAGTCCGGGTTCACGTCGCGCGCGCGCCGCAGTTCGTCGCGAACGCCGTCGAAGCCGGCGCTGCCGATGTCGGCCGGCGAACCCTGCAGTGCGGCGATGCGCGGCGACTCCAGCGTGGCGGCCGCCGTGCGCGCCAGCGACAGCACGCGCTCGCGCTCGAAGCGGTCGCCGGTCTGCACCACGAAGCCGGTGAACAGCCACGATGCCAGCAGCCCCAGCGCGAACAGGGCGGCACCGGACCACAGGTGCGAGCGATCGGGGCGGGCAACGGGGCTGGGGGTCATCGGCGCATCGGTACGGGGAGCGGGCCAGGGCTGCAGCATAACGCGGCCGCGCGGGCCGGCGGGCGTGGGGGTAGGCTGCCGCCATGACCGCTTCCCGCCTCCGCGTCGGCACCGCCAGCTGGACCGACCCCAGCCTGATCCAGTGCAAGCGCTTCTACCCGCCCGGCTGCACCAGCGCCGAGGGTCGCCTGCGCTACTACGCGGAAAAATTCCCGCTGGTGGAAGTGGACAGCAGCTACTACGCCCTGCCCTCGGCGCGCAACGCGCACGCGTGGGTGGAGCGCACGCCGGACGACTTCGCTTTCAACCTCAAGGCGTTCCGCCTGTTCACCGGGCACCAGACGCCGGCCAAGGCGCTGCCCAGGGACGTGCAGCAGGCGCTGGCCGGGCACTTCGCCACGCACCGCCACCTGTACTACCGCGACACGCCCGCCGAAATCCGCGACCTGCTGTGGCACCGCTTCGAGAACGCCGTGCGCCCGCTGCGCGAGGCCGGCAAGCTGCGCGCGCTGCTGTTCCAGTTCGCGCCCTGGGTGCACCGCAGCGCCAAGGCGAAGGACCACATCGTCGAATGCGCGCACAGGCTGCACGGCTACCACCTGGCGGTGGAGTTCCGGCACCGCTCGTGGTTCGAAGGCGACGCCTGCGCAGAGACCCTGGCCTTCGAGCGCGCCCACGACCTCACCCACGTGGTGGTGGACGAGCCGCAGGGCTTCGAAAACTCCATCCCCACCGTGTGGGCCGCCACGTCCGACAAGCTGGCGATGCTGCGCCTGCACGGCCGCAACGCCGGCACCTGGAACATCGGCGGCCAGGCGGCGTCGGAGCGCTTCAACTACGACTACTCCGACGCCGAACTGGCGGACCTGGCCGGACCGCTGAAGGACATGGCGGCCAGGATTGGCGGCGAAACCCACGCCATCTTCAACAACAACTACGGCGACCAGGGCCAGCGCAACGCCAGCACGCTGCAGGCGCTGCTGGCGCAGGGCTGAGGGCCATCAGCCGGTCTTGGTGCAGTTCTCCAGCCACACCATGCGCTTGAAGTCGTCGTAGCGGTAGAAGGCGCCGGTGAACGTGACGCGGTCGCCCTTGCGCCAGGTCAGCACGTTGGCCAGCTGGTTGGGACGGAACAGGCAGGCCACGCCCACGCGCGGCTCGTGGTCGCCGGGCACGCGCAGCAGCACGTCGCCCTGGTCGGGCACGTCGAAGGACACGTTGTAGTCCTCGCCGTCTTCCTGGATGTAGTCCACGTTGCCGCGCAGCGCGTAGCTGCGGCCCTTGTGGCGGGCGCCCACGGCCACCGCATTGCCCTTGGCCTCGCGGGCGATCTCGCGCGAGAACACGTACACGTCGCGCACGGTCACGTCGTTGGCGTTCTGCGCCTTGGCGCCCTGCGCGCCGGCCAGCCGGCCCGCCTCGCCGCCCTTCACCCGCGACAGCAGGTCGCACATGTAGCCGCGGATGGCGTCGGCCCTGGCGAACTGGCCTTTCTCGGTCTTGACGGTCATCTGCACCGACGCCGCGTCGCCGCTGGCGCTGACGTTGATCAGCGTGGGGATGGCGCGGGTGGTGCCCGTGGAGCGCTGCTCGACCAGCAGCACGCCGCCGGCGGCGTCCTCGGTGATCACGTCCATTTTTTCCGACACCATGATGCCGCGCATCTGGCCCAGCGCATCGGCCACCGACAGCTGGGGAACGCTCACCCGGCTGGAGAAGTCCACGCCGGTGAAGGCGCTTCCGGACTTGGCGAAGTTGTCTTCGCATTCGCCGGCGTGCACGGCGGCGCTGGCGCTGGCCAGCACGAGGGCGATCAGGGTCTTGTGGCGCATGCGGCGTCTCTTTCGGGGGAAGGTGCGCCGAGTGTCGTGGACTGGCTGCCCAAGCTCAAGGGCCACATGGCCGGCTCAGGCCTGCGCGTACAGCGACCGCACCAGGGCCGGCCCGTGCGCGCGCTCGAGCCGGCGCACGATGAAGTGGCCGCGGGCCATGGCCTGGAAGTGGCTGATGAACACCAGGTTGAGCGCCGCGCCGCTGGCCGCGCCGATCAGGGGCGCGGCCTGGGCCAGCGCCTTCTGCGTCACCGGCACCGAGAAGCGGCTGGCGATGGCGTTGATGGCGCGCACCACCGTGGGCGCCGCGCCGCTGCCCAGGCTGCTGGCCACGTAGCGCGAGGCCGCCGTGACCTGCTGGGCCAGGGCCGCGCGGCTGGCGAAGTAGCCGGCCTCGGCGGCATCGTCGTCGTGGCGCCGGCCGCCCAGGGCCAGCACCTCGATGCAGGCCAGGCGCGTGCCCTCGTGCCCGGGGGACTCGCCTTCGCTGCGGGCAATGTCGGCGATCGAACGCAGCATGGTGGCCGTAGTGATGGGCAGTTCCACCAGCAGGCCGGCCAGGCCGAAGAAGCCGCCCACTGCGCCGGTGCCGGCCACGGCCAGCTTGTGCATCCGGTTGCTGGCGCGTGCGCCCACCGCGCCTTCGCGCATCGTGCCGGCGGCGGCGCGGTAGCCGGCTTCCACGGCACGGCGCGCGGCGCGGTTCACCAGCGCGCTGGCGCCGCCGGGCAGCTTCCTGGCCAGCAGGTATTCCACCGGCGCGCCCACCAGGTGGGACAGCTGCATCGCCAGGCCCGGCGATTCCAGCAGGGCCTTGGCGCGCGCCAGGTCGGCCAGGTCGGCCGCACCCATGCCGCGCACCAGGGCGTTCATCGGCTCAGGTTTCGCGGTTGCGCAGGGTCGGGCGCGACACGCCGGCGCGTTCGACCACGAACGACACCACGGCCTTGCCCTCGACCGGCTTGCCGCCGAGCTTCTGCGGCTCGAAGCGCCACTGCGACAGCGCGCGCTTGGCCACGCCGCGCGCCTCTTCGGGCACCTGGCCGGCCTCGGACAGGATCTCGATGGCGCCGCAGCGGCCCTTCACGGTGACCGTGCAGCTGCCCACCACCTTGCCGTCCCAGCTGCTGGCGCCGGCCGACATGTCTTCGGTGAAGCGGGCGTTGACCATGCGCAGCACGCGCGGCATGTCCACGATTTCGTCCACGGCCACCGAGCCGGTTTCCGGCGTCACGGTGAGCGTGACCCGCACGCCGGTTTCGAACGTGGCCGGCACGTCGCCGTCGAGCTTCGGGCTGGCCGGGCGCGCGGCGATGCGGTTGCGCAGGTTGCCCAGCAGCGCCGGCGCATAGTCAGCGGCCTGGGGGAATTCCAGCGAGCTCAGCGCGCCGCTGGCGTCGTACCTGGCATCCGCCCAGACCACCACTTCATACGGCGCGTCGGCGGCGCGCGCGGACATGGCGGCCACCAGCGACAGCGCCACCAGGGCCGGGAACAGCGGCGAAAAAAGCTTCATGTCGTGCTTCCTGTTGGGGGTGGCCCATGATGCCACGGGTGCGCGCGCGGCACCGCCACCGCGCCCGATGCCCCCCGCCCGTGACCATCGGGCCCCGCACCATCGGCACGTGTGCCCGGCGCGTGCGGCCGCCACGCTGGGCCACCTTCCGTCACGGTGGCCCACGCGCCCATGAACACCGAAAAATCCATCGGCCGCTGGTTCGGCGGCCTGCTTCTGCTGGCAATGGCGCTGGGCATCTGGAACAACTTCGAGCTCAGCAACCCGGTGTTCGGCGGCGAGGGCTATCTTCGCAACGGCGCGGACATGCCGAACCTGTTCGGCGCCAGCGTGCTGGTGGCGCTGTTCACCAGCGGGCTGGGCCTGGCCGCCACGGTGATCGCCTGGCCGCTGTTCCGCCGCACCAGCCCCGGGCTGGCGCTGGCCGGGCTGGTGATCACCGGCGTCGGCTTTGCCACCACGGTGGTCGAGCAGGCCAGCTTCCTGTCCATGCTGTCGCTGAGCCAGCAGTACGCGCAGCATCCCGGCGCCGACCCGCAGCAGTTCGAACTGCTGCGCGGCGTGGTTTCTGCGGCGCGCAACGGCATCCACTTCCTGGACAAGATCGTCGGCGGTGCCGGGCTGCTGCTGACCTACCTGGTGCTGTACCGCGGGCGGCTGGTGCCGCGGCTGATCGCGGTGCCGGGCGTGCTGGCCACGCTGTCGCAGATGAGCGGCATTTCGCTGGAGCTGTTCTCGCGCGACCTGCCGATGCTGATGCTGCTGCCGCTGTTCGTGATGCAGCTGGTGCTGTGCCTGTGGCTGCTGGCGCGCGGTTTCCACGCGGCACGCATTGCAGGCAC
>Ga0075160_10000990_pt1 | contig 17515 bp, 12 predicted proteins | sample JI91814C2DNA_FD_70969 | JGI IMG/M metagenome (GOLD analysis project Ga0075160, IMG submission 70969) | Wastewater effluent complex algal communities from Wisconsin, to seasonally profile nutrient transformation and Carbon sequestration -... | ecosystem: Engineered > WWTP > Effluent > Algae... | reverse complement strand
CGCGCCTCAAGATCATGGGCAATCTGGATATTTCTGAGCGACGACTGCCGCAGGACGGGCGTATTCGCTGCTCGGTGCAGGGTCGAAAACTCGACCTTCGTATGTCCACGCTTCCCAATACGTATGGCGAGAAGGTCGTGCTTCGTATTCTGGATACGAAGTCGATCAACGTCGAACTGGACAACCTGGGGTTCGACGAGGACACGCTGGTGATCTGGAAGAAGTTGGTGAACGCGCCGCACGGGATCGTGCTGGTGACGGGGCCGACCGGTTCGGGTAAGACGACGACGCTGTATTCGTCGCTGCGGATCCTGGACAAGAACTCGATGAACATCTCGACGGTTGAAGACCCGGTCGAGTATCACCTCGAGGGGATCACGCAGACGCAGATGCACGAGAAGATCGGCATGACGTTCGCGGCGGCGCTGCGAAGTCTGCTTCGTCAGGACCCCGACGTCATCATGCTGGGCGAAATTCGCGACCAGGAAACGGCGCACGTTGCGGTGCAGGCAGCGCTCACGGGGCACTTGGTGCTCTCGACGTTGCACACCAATGACGCGCCGTCGTCGATCACGCGACTGATCAACATCGGGCTAGAGCCTTTCCTTGTGGGTGCTGCGGTGAACGGCGTGTTGGCGCAGCGACTGATCCGCCGCCTGTGCCTCAACTGCAAGGTGCTGGAGCAGCCCAGCGAAGAGATTCGCGAGTTCCTGACGATGCAGTCGTTCGATGCGAATGAGGTGTGGGTCGCGAAGGGGTGCGACAAGTGCCGGCAGACGGGGTACGCGGGTCGCGTTGGCATCTACGAGATGCTCGCGATTGATGATCAGGTGCGAGACATCATCTCTCGCAACCCGAACGTGTCGGAGTTCCGACGCTTGTGCATCGAACGCGGCATGGTGACGCTGCGTCAGGACGGGATGCGCAAGGTGGTGTCGGGGCTCACGACGATCCCTGAAGTGCTCCGCGTGACGGACGCGAACATCTGACGTCAGTCAGGACTGTCAGTCGGCGCGAGGGCGCGGGCTGGTACGGGGTCGTGCGCCGGGTCGCTTATGGGACATGAACGCTTGGTCGCCTTTTTGTGAGGTGTTGACTGCAATACCTGCAGGGGCGCCGCGTTTGGCGTCGTGCTTGCGTGAGCCGCGGTGTGGTGGCGGTGCGCGCTGAGGCTATGAAACTGGCCAAGAACGGGTGCTTGTGGGCACACGCGGGTTGCGTTTGAGTCTCGATCGGTCGGTCGAGGTTCTGGTCCGCCGCGGGGATTGTGGTCCGGGGCGTTTCTGGCGGAGGAAGTGCACCTTGTGGATGGGGACCCATTGGTTGCGAAGTTGCACCCATTTGGGGATGAAAAGGCCGTCTCGGGCTTGCGGTACGGTCCCAAGTCGGTACGATGCCGATATCGCGGTCCGCGCGCTCGTGCGGGGATTTTGGTTTTAGCCAAGGGGTGAATGATGCAGAAGGTCAAAGCGGGCGTGGTGTTGTTGCTTGGAGCGGTCGGACTCGCGTGCGAGTTTGGATTGAGCGCTGCCTTGGCACAGACCGCGCCGAACAGTGCGCAGGCGGGCGCGGGATTGCTGGAGCGCATGGTTGCGCAGCGGCCTGCGATGTATGTCGAGCCGACGGGGCCGATCACTTCGATCACGTACGCGGACGGCATTGAGCGGACGTACGACACTGAGACGCGCTGGCGCGCCATGTGTGGGTCTTCGCCGCTGACCGAAGCGCAACTGAAGACGATTGCTGAAACGCACGCGGCGCAGATGGCTGACCAGGCGAACATCATCGTGATCGACACGCCCCAGACGGGTGCGGCGACGCGTGGGGCGGGCATCAACATCGTGTTCAACGTGAACACGACGAACATGCCGTCGGGCGCGGCGGCGTCGTTCACGACTGCGGAGACGTACATCGAGTCGCTGTTTTCGGATCCGATCACGGTGACGATCAATGTGTCGTGGGCCAATCTCGGCGGAAGCGTGATTGGTTCGACGGGTTCGAACTACGTGAACAGTGTTGCGTATTCGACCTCGCGCACTGGGCTGATCAACGGGCAGGACGGCGACGACACCATCCAGGACTTTCTGCCCACGGGCACGACCGTTCCTGTTCGCTACGACGCGGCATCGGCCACGGTGACGAATGAGAACGTGGTGTTCTGGACCCGCGCGAACTACAAGTCGACGGTCGGTACCAATGCCGGCACCGATTGCTCGATGCAGTACAACAGCGCGTTCAGTTTCGACTTTGACCCTAGCAACGGTGTTGGCGGCTCATTGCTGTCGCTGGTGGACACGGTGGTGCACGAGACCGGGCACTGCATGGGCTTCACGTCCGCCGCGGATTTCCGCACGGCGGAGATTGAGACGCTGGACCTGTACCGCTTTGCGAGGATCGATCGCGCGGCGATTGGCGACACGAATCCGGACACGACGGCCGAGTTCCAGACGGCCGCTCGTGAGGTTGATTTCAACAATCCGACCAATGATGACGTGAATAGCGACATCATTTCGGCCGAGTATCGCATGTCGGATGGAAACCCGAACCAGGCGAGCCACTTCTTTGACCAGGGAGCGGCGATTGGCATCATGGATCCGACGCTTGCGAACGGGCAGACTTTCTATCCCAACTTCTTCCGCACTTCGGACATCAACATGTTCGACGCGATGGGATGGGACTACACCACGTGCAGCGCGCCAGCGATTACGGTTCAGCCGACTCCGGTGTCGGTGTGCACTGGTTCGGCGATCAACCTTTCGGTGACTGCGACTGGCGCGACCGGATATCAGTGGCGCAAGAACACCGTCAACATCGTTGGTGCGACTTTGTCGACCTACTCGATCGCAACGTCGGTCGCGGGTGACGCGGGCTCGTACGACGTTGTCGTGACCAACGCGTGCAGCAACACGACGAGCACCGCGGCGGCCGTTACGCTCAGCAGCGCTCCGACGATTGGGACTCAGCCGTCGTCTTTGGCTCGATGCACTGGTTCTTCGGCATCGTTCTCCGTCAGCATGAGCGGTGCGGGCACGTACACGTATCAGTGGCGCAAGGGCGTCAGCAATATCGCGGGCGCGACTTCGCCGACCTACACGATTCCGTCGGTCGTCGCTGGCGATGTCGGGACCTACTCCTGTTTCATCACGAACACCTGTGGTAACGTCACGACGAACAACGCGACGTTGTCGGTGACCGAGAGCCTCAACATCACGGGCAATCCTTCGAATCTGACTCGATGCGTCGGGGCATCCGCATCGTTCTCGGTCACGGCGACGGGAACATCACCCTCGTACCAATGGCAACTCGACGGGTCGGACATCGTCGGCGCCAACTTGGCCACGTTGAACATCAACCCGGTGACTCTGGCCGATCAGGGTGAGTACACCTGCATCGTTGGCAATCTCTGCGGCAACCTCACTTCAAACCCGGCGACCTTGACGGTCAACGTCGCACCGTCCTTCAACACATCGCCCGCCAGCCAAACGCTGTGCGCTGGTTCTCCGGTCACCTTCACCGCCTCGGCCACGGGCTCTCCCGCTCCGACGCTGCAATGGAGGAAGAATGGCGTGAACATCGGCGGCGCGACCGGCACATCCTATTCGATCCCGTCGGTCAGCGCGGCGAGCCAGGGAACGTACGACTGCGTGGCGACTAACTCGTGCACGAGTGTGACGAGCAGTGGGGCTTTGCTCACGGTGAACGATGTTCCCCAGGTGTCACTGCAGCCTTCGGCCCAGGGCGTGTGTGAAGGCCAGCCTTTCTCGTTCTCGGTGGCGGCGACCACGACCGTCACGTACCAGTGGCGCAAGAATCTGGCGAACATCTCTGGCGCGACGGGGCCGACTTTGAGCGGCACGGCAGCGCTGGGCGATGTTGGTTCGTACGACTGCGTGCTCACCAACTCGTGTGGAAACACCACTTCGAACGCGGTGGCGCTCACGGTGAATCAGGGTCCCCAGATCTCGACCCAGCCAACGGGCAGCACGGTGAACTCCGGCTCGCCCGCGACTGCGAGCGTGGTCGCGACGGGCACGCCCGGCGTGTCGTACCAGTGGCGTCGCAACACAACCAACCTGTCGGACGTTGCTCCCTACAGCGGCACCGGCACGGCGACGCTCAACATCGCTGCGGTGACCAATGCCGAGGCTGGTTCGTTTGATGTTGTAGTGACGAACACGTGCGGGACTGCGACGAGCAACGCCGTCGTGATTGACATTGCGACCGGATGCCCCGCCGATCTTGATAACGGGTCGGGCACTGGCACGCCAGATGGCGGCATCGACATCAACGACTTGCTGTACTTCCTCAACAAGTTCGAGGCGGGTGCGATCGATGCGGACCTCGACAACGGGAGCGGTTTGGGCGTGCCGGACGGCGGCATCGATATCAATGATTTGCTGTTCTTCCTCAGCCACTTTGAGGCTGGTTGCTGAGGTTCTGAGAGCAGAAGCCAGTTTGAGTGAGATTGCAGACCCCGCCCCGAGGCGGGGTCTTTTTCTGCGCGTTCCGAGCCAAGTCTGGGTCCTCTGGTGCTTTGGCGAGTTTCACGATACAATGCGGGCAGCATGAAACTCCCCGCCGACCGAGTGAGCCAACTCCGCACGTTCTATCAGGGGCGGCAGGTCTGCGTCACGGGAGGCGCGGGGTTCATCGGTGGGCACCTCATTGATGCGCTCGTGTCGCTGGGTGCATCGATTTCGGTTATTGACGATCTGTCCAACTCGAATCTTGAGAATCTTGCTCCGCTGATCGAGATGGAGCCTGATCGGATCCGGTTTGTGCATGGGTCGATTCTGGACGATGCCGCGCTCCAGGATGCGTGCGAGGGCGCGAAGACGGTGTTTCACCTTGCCGCGTTGGGTTCGGTTCCCAAGTCGGTGGAGGAGCCGCAGCGGACGTGGTCGGTGAACACGACGGGCACGCTTCGCGTTCTGGAAGCCGCTCGAAATGCGCCGGCGGAGCGGGTGGTGTTCGCGGCGTCATCGTCGGCGTATGGCGACCAGCCCGAACTGCCCAAGGTCGAGACGCAGATGCCACAGGTGCTGTCTCCATACGGCGCGAGCAAACTGGCCGGTGAGCACCTGCTCGCGACGTGGGCGCATTGCTATGGGTTGTCCACTGTGGGGCTGAGGTACTTCAACATTTTCGGCCCGCGTCAATCGGCGGACTCGGCGTATGCGGCGGTCATTGCGGCGTTTGCCAAGAACCTCAGCAACGGAAAGGCGCCGCTGATCTTTGGTGACGGGACGCAGACGCGTGATTTTACGTTCGTGGACAATGCGGTCCTCGCGACGCTCCTTGCGGGAGCGAGCGGCAAGCCCCTCAAGGGGGAAATCATGAACATCGGCACCGGGCGGCGTGTGTCGGTGACGGACCTGGCGATCCTCATGGCTGAGCGGTTCAACCAGCCCCAACTGCGACCGGTGTATCAGCCAGCGCGGCCTGGGGATGTGAAGCACTCCGTCGCGGACATCACCAAGGCTCGGACGCTCCTTGCGTACGAGCCGTTCGCGAGTTTGGAGCAGGGCCTGAGCGAGACGATCGAGTGGTTTAAGCGCAGCCTTGCGAAGGCGTAGTTCGGCTTAGCCGTTCGGCAACGGCAGTTCGGACGCCACAAAGATGTACTCGGTGTTGCGCAAGCGACCGACCGTGCCGACTTTTTCGCCTTGCGGATTGTGGATGCCGATCTGAGCGCCGACGTATCGCTTGAAGTCCTGACTGATCACCACGACATGGTCCGGGCCACTGAATCGTCTGCCGAGCATGTCGATCATCTCGTCGCGCGAGATGTACCCCTCGTCGCTGAAGGACACGACGGCGGTTCGCACGCGCAGTGCGGCGAGGACCTGGTGCATGGCGTCCTTGCATCGGGCGCGGGAGTTGAACTCGCTCTTGCGTTCGCGGACGTCTTCGCGCTTGCACGCCACGCCATAGGTCGCGGGCTTGTCCCAGCGTACGAGGGATTCCCAGACGTGGTAGTTGCCGAGGTATGAGTGTTGGTTGTAGGGAGGGTCGATGTACGCGACGTCGGCTTCGATGGATTGGGCGGCGGCGAGCGCGTTCAGTTGGTGTGCTTCGCACGGGCCGACTGGAGATCGTGGCAGAACGTCCGGCACGCGGAGGGTCAGGTTGTTGTGTGACCTGGGCGACCAGCCCTTGAGGTAGGCCATCTGAACGCCTGTGGTGGAGTCCACGCGGTCCGCGGCTTCCATGAGCGAGACGAGCATGACCGCCTCGAGTGTGGGCGAGAGCGACTTCCGCAGGATTGCGTCGCGAATCGCGTCGATGCGGCGGCCATTCTTTTCCTGGATGTAGCGCGATTCCTGGCAGAAGACCTTTGTGAAGTACCCGTCGGGGAGGTCGGTTCTGCGTGCGAGGGCGTTGAACTCGCCGACGAGTTGGGTGGCGTGGCGCAAAACGTCCTCGCGATCCGCCTGGACATAGCAACGGGCGAGGGTGGCGGCGTAGGCGTTGTGGTCGTTGGCGAGGACGCGGTAACTGCGACCATTTACGGGCCGCTTCAGGGCGTGCCCTACGCGGGAAGTGCCCGAGAAAAGGTCCAGCACACTTTGCGGCTCGCCGGGCAAATGGTCGATGATTCCCCGGATCACCGGCAGCAACAGTCGCTTGGATCCAAGGTACTTGATCACGGGCACAGAGTATCGGCATTGCGCCCGCTTCGTCGGCGGCCTCGCCGATGGCCAATGATGTGTCGGTGTCATGTCGCACGGAGGTGCCAGTTGCCCAGCATGTTCAAGCACGTCTTCAAGCAGGCCGCCGTCGCCGCCGACCATGAGATCGCGTCCAAGGCGGGCGTTGAGATCCTCAAGGCGGGCGGTAACGCGGTGGATGCGGCGGTCGCGGCTAGTTTCACGCTCTCGGTCGTTCGGCCGTACTCCTGCGGCATCGGTGGCGGCGGGTTCATGGTCATCCACCTGCCAGCGGACGATCGTCGCAAAAACAAGGAAGCGGTTGCGACGGCGATCGATTATCGCGAGACCGCGCCGATGGGCGTCGCTGAAGACACGTTTGAGAAGAACGACGATCCGCACGCGAGCACCCACGGCGGGAAGGCGATCTGCATCCCCGGCACCGTCGCGGGGCTGCTACACGCACTCGACAAGTACGGGACGATGTCAAGAGAAGACGTGCTTGCCCCAGCGATCCGTGCTGCGGAGTCGGGCTTTGTTGCGGACGCGCATTTTGTGAACGTCGCCGCGAAGGAGACGATCGAGTGGATGCGCGAGAACGATCCGGGCGTGAAGCGGTTTTCGTTCCTGTGGGAAACGATGCTGCATCGCGGCTCGGTGCGGGTGGGGGATCGCATCTCGCTGGTTGATCAGGCGCGCGCGCTGCGCGTGATCGCGAAGAAGGGAAACGCGGGGTTCTACGAGGGCGATGTAGCGCAGTCGATTGTCGATGCCGTGCTTGGGTCGGGCGGGTGGATGTCGCTCGAGGATCTGAAGTCGTACAAGCCTCGCGAGATGGAGCCTTTCCAGTGCGATCTTGCGACTTCGCGCGTGCTCACGATGCCATTGCCCAGCAGTGGCGGGATCGTGCTTGCGCAGGTCTTTGCGATGCTGGGGCATCGGCCCGCGTATCTCAAGGACGCCATCAAGGCCGGGCGCGGGAGTGCTGAGTATGTCCATCTCATTACGGAGTGCTGCAAGCACGCGTTCGCGGATCGGGCGCGTTGGCTGGGTGATCCGAGGTTTGTCAACGTGCCGATTCGGACGCTCCTGGATCCCAAGTATCTGGCCGAGCGTGCGTCGAAGATTGATCCCACTGCGACGCTACCCACTGCAGAATACGGGCTGGCGGAAGAAGCGCCGCAAGCGGGGGGGACCAGCCACCTCAGCGTCGTCGATGATCGGGGCGGCGTTGTGAGTTGCACCGAGACGATCAATCTGTACTTCGGTTCGTGCGTGGCCGTTGAACGCTATGGGTTCTTCCTGAACAACGAGATGGACGATTTCCAGGCTCGCGAGGGGAAGGCGAACGCGTTCGGGCTCAAGCATGCGTCACGCAATCGCCCGCGCGCGGGGAAGCGGCCTTTGTCGTGCATGACGCCGACGATCGTGCTCGCGGGGCATGAACTGGATCATCGGCCGCTCGTGCTCGCGGGGGCGTCTGGTGGGCCACGCATCATCAGCGGCACGATGCAGTCGATCCTCAACGTGGTTTTGTTCAATATGGACGCGAGCGAGGCCGTCGCGGCGCCGAGGTTCCATCACCAGTGGATGCCTGACACGCTCCAACTCGAGCCCGGGCTCAACACACCCGCACTGCGCGACGCGCTGTTGGCGAAGGGACATACCACCGAAGCAAAGGATGCGATCGGTGCGGTGCAACTGATTCGTGCGGAGAACCTGCAAGGCGAGTTCGCGGGCGGGTGGCAGGCGGCGAGCGACCCGCGCAAGGGCGGTGTGGCGGATGGGTACTGATGCGCGTTACTTCGGCTGCTTCACAAAGATGTATGCGCCCTTGATCGCGCCCCAGACCTGGTTGCCGCTCTTGTTGAAACCGCGATCCCACGAGCGGAGGACTGTCTGTGTCATGGTGACTTCGCTGGTGGCGTAGGCCGCTCCGCGAAGCGTGGATGGGCATGACATCGGGCCGGTGCTGCCGACGAACGAGCCGTCGGGCTGGCGCGTGAGGAGGATCGAGCATCCATCGCGCGCGACGAGATCGTCGGGCGAGATATCCGCGAGGGGCTCTGGCTTTTTCCAGTCACCAGCGAAGAGGCGCGCGACCTCGTCCGGCGGGCCTGGGAGTTCATAGACGTCCGAGCGGACTTTTCCTTCGGGGAGGGCGACGAGTTTGTAGACACGCTGGCGGTACGGCGCCTCGGGCTTCTCGGCCATTGCCTGCTCGACATAGAGCCATGGCCCGTCGGCCCGCGACTTCCAGCACTCGGCCATGTGCAGGACGATGGTGCGATACTCCGGGTCCTCGGCGGCTTGCTTCGAGGAATCGAACGAGCCGACGAGATAGTCGCGGACGGTGGAGACGTCGCTCTGTGTTGTTGAGCAACCGCCGAGCGCCGCAGTCAGCGTGAGCAAAGTCCCTAGGAGGATGCGTGCAAAGAAGGGCATGGAGAGGACTCCAAATGAGCGGTGAACCTCGTGCGAGAGTCTCACTTCATGGCCTTATGGATCGCCGCGATCTGCTTGAGGAGCGCGGGGATGGTGTCGAGGGGCAGCATCGTGCTCGAATCGCTCATCCCCTTCTTGGGCTCGGGGTGGCACTCGATGAAGAGTGCGTGCACGCCAGCGGCGGTCGCGGCGCGGGCGAGGAGGGGCGCGCGATCCGGGCGGCCGCCGGTTTGTTCGCCCGTGCCGGGCAACTGCGTCGAGTGCGTGCAATCGAAGCAGACAGGGGGCGAGCCACCCTCGATCGGCAGTTCCATCATGTCGCCCAGACCCAGGAAGTCGTTGACGAGGCGACCATAGCCGAAGGTGGTGCCGCGCTCGGTGAACATGACGTTGGTGCAGCCGACTTCGGCGAGTTTACGGGCACCGCCGTTCATTTCGGTGGGCGAGAGGAACTGGCCCTTCTTGACGTTGACGGCGCGCTTGTGCTTCACGGCGGCTTCTCCCGCGGCGCACAGGAGATCGGTCTGACGGCACAGGAACGCGGGGATCTGCAGGAGATCAACGACGTGCGCGGCGGGCTCGGCCTCCTCGGGCGTGTGGACGTCGGTCGTCGCGGGGACGCCCAGTTCCTGCTTGATCTCGTGCATCCAGGCGAGGCCTTTCTCGAGGCCCGGCCCGCGGGGCGAGCGGATGCTGGAGCGGTTGGCCTTGTCGTACGAGGCCTTGAAGATGTAGGCGAGACCCAGTGACTTGCACGCGTCACGCACCGTGCGCCCGATGGTGAGGCCCAGTTCCTTAGACTCAAGCACGCACGGCCCGGCGATGATCGCAAGCGGCGCATTGGCGGAGATGGTGACGGGTCCAACGGTGCAGGGGCGGGTGGGCATACCGAAGCGTATGGAGGCGAAATGCTGATGGTCTTGCGTGACGAGTCCTCAGCGTTTCCACACCGCGTGCACATTTCGCCGTGGGTTGACCATCTGCGTGATGCGCACATCCACAACGCTGCTCGCGAGGGCGAGGGCCTGATCGCGCGAGATGGAGAGTTCGCGGGTCATTTCATCGAGGATCGCGCCCACGGCCTGCTCCGCGGCATCGTCGAGTGTGTCGCCCACGCCGATCGCGACGGTTCCTTCGGGCGTGTGCGCGATGGGCGTGCGGAGGGAGAGGTCGGTGCGGAGGATGAGTGTGAGGCGGGCGGATTCGCAGGCGCACTCGATTGCGGTGCCGCTGACTTCGCCGCCGCCTTGGGTGGCATGGGTGTCGCCGAGGGAGAGGAGTGCGCCGGGGACCACGATCGGGAGGAAGAGTGTCGTGCCCGCGTGGAGTTCACGGCAGTCCATGTTGCCGCCACAAGTGCGCGGCGTCCAACCGATGGCGTGTGCATCGTTGGGCGCGAGGCCGATAGTGCCGAAGAAGGGTCGGATGGGAACGGTGATTGGTTTCGCGCCCGCGTCATGCGTGGTGGCGACGCCGCGTTCGCGATCGATGGACCAGCGGAGGAGGGTGAGCGCATCGTTCGAGACACCCCACACCCTGTTGAGTGCGGGCGTGGCCATGTTCTTGCCCGCGTAGGACCAGCCCCAAGGCGAGGTGCGGATGTACTCGATGCGGATTTCGAGGACGTGTCCGGGCTTGGCGCCGAGCGCGCCGATGGGGCCGAGCAGGCAGGGGCCGTTGTCTTTGGCGGGATCGCGTGGCTCGACCTTCTTGCGTGGCGCGGTCGTCGACGTGGGGGGCTCGAGTCCCCAGCCGACGTCGGGAACGCTGACATCAACCGAGTCGCCGGACTCGACCCACAAGACGGGCGCGGCCGCGTTGGAGAAGTGGGCGTGGAGGTGGGGGCGGTCGGGCCGCAGGGTGTGGTGCATTCGAACGATCCTAGTGGGTGGGGACGGGGATTGGGCTTGCATTGTCAGGTCGGAGTGGTACTATTGAGAATCGATTCTCAATCGATACCGAGGGCCCGTTGGGCATGATCGAGAGGCTGGCGACAAGAAAGTGGCGTAATCGGCTTCGGGGAGTCACGGCCCTGGGGTTGGTGGCCGTGTTGTTGCTGGTGGCGTTCGGGCGTGCGTGGCACCGGCATGATCATGAGGCCGACGCCGGACACGAGCACGCGGGCTGTGCGGGGCATGTGCATGAGCATGGCACGCCCCATGATTGCCATGACGAGTCGCCCGGCGATGAGGGAGAGCCTACATCGCGGACGTTTGTGTCCCACGCCCACGATCACGACTGTGCGTTGTGCGACATTCTTCGTGATGCGTCGCGTCCTGGAACGCTTGGCGTTCGAGCGACGATTGAGGTCCATGCCCGCGTCGCGGTGATTCTCGAAGATGGTGGCGAACGAGGGCCACAGCGTCTGGTGATTCACGCGACCGCTCGCGGGCCACCGATCGCCTGAGCGTGCCCATTTCTCTGACGTCGTGGTGTTCTTGCTGCGGTTATCGCGGCGTGGGTACGCCAGTGCGCTACTCCATTGGGTTCACATCGTGATTGTCTGACTTGGTCGTCCTGCGAGGCATGTGCCTTGCGCTGGAGTGGACTATGTCTCATGCTTTTCGTGCGTGTGGCGGCCGTCGCCACGCGTTCACGCTCATCGAGTTGCTCGTGGTCATTGCGATCATCGCGGTGCTGATCGGGATCCTGTTGCCTTCTTTGGCGGCCGCCCGACAGACGGCTCGTTCGATCAAGTGCCTCGCCAACGTGCGCAGTCTGGAACTCGCGCAGATGCTCTACACAGATGCTCACAAGGGCTTCCTCGTGGACGTCGGGCTCGCGCACGGCGGCTCGGGCGATGAGACGCTGTCGTGGGTGAACACGCTCCAGGAGTTCTACGACACGCCGCTGGTGATTCGCTCGCCCGGCGATCGCAGTGCTTACTGGCCTGTCGCGCAGGGTGGCGGCGGGCTGACGGTCGGTGGAAAGGTTCGCCGGACCAGTTACGGCATGAACAACTTCTTGAGCCGAACGTTCAATCCGGGGATCCTGCCTCGGGAGCCGTTCGACAATCTCAAGAAGATCGAGTCACCATCGGCGACGGTGCAGTTTCTGCCCATGACGCAGGCAGGGGACTTTGCCGTGTCGGACCACATGCACGTTGAGAACTGGGGCACGGGCGTGGGGGCAGTTTCCCGCGCCGCGAATCAGATCGATGTTGCGCTGTGGGGCGGGAGCACGAAGAGCGCGAGCGCGAAGACGACGTACGGGTTTCTGGATGGGCACGCCGAGATTTCGGCGTTTCCAAAGGTGTATGTGAGTTGGGATCAGAATCGATTCAACCCTGAAACGGCCCGCTGAGTGCGGGTGGAAGGACCAGGAATGTTCTCTTTGTTTCGACGCAGAACGTGTGGGGCCAGCGGGGCTCAGACGAAGATCAGGCGCTCGGGCTCGTGTGGCCAATTCGTTGGTGCAGCCGTTTGCGCCTGGTGGGTGATTGGTTTGGCTGCGACGGCGGCAAGTGCTCAGGTGCATCTGGCCGACGTTATTCTGACTACGGCGGGCGGTGGCATTGTCACCAATCGTGCCGAGGGCTTGGCGAACGTGCCTACGCGGGTGTTTGGGACGATGCTGGGCGAGAGTTCCGCGAACTTCACGGATGAGCCCGGATTCGACTGTGAGCCCGGCACGTTTCCAGTGCCCAGTTCGATTACGTTCAGCATCCGCAAGGCGCTGCGGCAATGGAGTGGCCAGGATTTCAACACCATCGCCACTTCGGCGATGACGCTTGAGTTCGGGCCGCTAATCCGAACCACGCCCGCAACGGATGTCCCGGTCGCGGGCTTTGCCTTGCAGGTTGGCAGCAACGGGCAATGGCATCGCCACCTTGGCTACACACTCTTGGAACCGGCGCCAGCGGGAACGTATCTGCTCGAACTCGAACTGGTGCATTCGGGGGGCCTTGTTCCAAGTGCTCCGTTCTGGGTGGTCTTCGATCAGGATCAGGCGGGCACTGACCTTCGTCGTGCGATTGCGTGGGTTCGTGGCAATCTTACCGGAGATTGCCTGGCGGACCTCGACAACGGCTCCGGAGAAGGCGTGCCCGACGGAGGCGTTGATATCAACGACCTTCTCTATTTCCTGTCGGCGTTTGAGACCGGCGGAATCACGGCCGACCTCGACGATGGACAGGGGCAGGGTCTGCCAGACGAAGGCGTGGACATCAACGACCTGCTCTTCTTTCTGAGCCGGTTCGAGGGTGGGTGTTGAGCGAGTCAGCGTGTTCGTTCGTGTGCTTGAGTTGTGTGTGCTTCTTTTTCAGTTCGTGAACGGCGGCAAGTCCGCCTCTAAAGGAGTTTCGTATGTTCAATCGCGTGAATTGTGGGTTGGTGGCGTTGGTGATGGCCGTGGGTGTTGCGTCGTCTTCGGCATACGCGGTGTTGCCCGTAGGCGACGTGTGGCTGGGATTGTCGGACCAGCGCGTCACGACCGGACTGATCTCTGAAGATGAGACAGAAACGACGCCTGGTGTGCGCGTCTTCTTTGCGAGCCTCGGCGAAGACGTGCCCGACTTCGCGGCAGAGCCCGGCTGGCTTGGACTGGATGGAACCTTTGCCCCGGGGTCGAACATCTCGTTCACGATCAACCGCGCCCTGCGCCAATGGAGCGGCTCGTCGTTCTCGGTCACTGACGGCTTCATGTCTCTGGGGTTCGGAGCACTGGAAGCGACGAGCCCTGCGACGGACTCGGTCGTCAACGGGTTCTCGCTGACGGTGGATCCCGAAGGCGGCATGCATGACCACCCGGACTATCTCTTGTTGCCGCCAGCCAGCGATGGGATCTACGCCTTGGAGTTGTCGTTCTCGTCGAGCATGCCCGGCGTGCTCACGTCATTGCCGGTGTGGATCCTGTTCAGCCAGAACGCCTCTGAAGCCGATGGCGAAGCCGCGTACGACTGGGCGACTGCTAACATCCCGGCCCCCGGTGTCGTGGGGATGCTTGGGGCTGCTGGCTTGTTCAGCCTTCGTCGGCGCCGCTGAGAGATGAAGATGTGAAAGTCTGTTGCCCGGCGGCCGTCCGCCGGGCTTTTCTTTGCGCGTTCCGTGCTGACAGGGCTGCAAGCGACGCGACCCAATTCCGAGTACACTCCACGCCGTGCTTACGCTGACACAACTCCGCAAGTCGTATGGGTCCACTGTGGCGGTGGACGGGCTCTCCCTTGAAGTGAAAAAAGGGGAGGTCTTTGGGTTGCTTGGGCCGAATGGTGCGGGGAAGAGCACCACGATTGGGATGGCGATTGGGCTCATCGCGCCAGACTCCGGGAGCGTGGCTCTGGAAGGATTGGGAGCACCAACCGATGCAGGGGTGCGGGCGAGCGTCGGCGTTGCGCCGCAGCAGTTGGCGCTCTACGACGACCTGTCGGCGACTGAGAACCTCGCGTTCTTTGGCGCGATGTATGGGTTGTCGGGTGGACGATTGCGCGAGCGCGTGGCGAAGGTGCTGGATGGTGTCGGGCTGACACCGAGGAAAAACGACCGCGTCGGTGGCTACTCGGGTGGCATGAAGCGTCGGCTCAATCTCGCCGTCGCGATGATCCACGATCCGATGCTCTTGCTTCTGGACGAGCCAACCGCGGGGGTTGATCCGCAGAGCCGAAACAACATCCTGGACATGGTGCGAGCCCTCGCGGCGGAGGGGCGGACGATCGTGTACACGACGCACTACATGGAAGAAGCGAGCCGCCTGTGCGATCGAGTGGGGATCGTGGACAAGGGCAAGTTGCTGGCGCTGGGTACGGTGAACGAGTTGATCGCGACGCATGGCGGGAAGAGTCATGTGGTGACGCGGCGTGCCGGTGACGATGGGGAACAACGCGTCGAGACGGATGACCCCGTGCGCGAGATCGCCCGCGTGCTTGCTGGCAAGGACGCGGTGCAGGAAGTTCGTGTCGAGCGGCCGGACCTTGAGGGTGTGTTTTTGTCGCTGACGGGAAGGAGCCTGCGGGACTCATGAGCCATCTGCGACCCATCCTGGCGATTGCGATGAAGGACCTGCGGCATCTGGCCCGGGACAAGACCGCCGCGTTCTTTGTGCTGGTGTTTCCGCTAATTGTGGCACTGTTGTTTGGGGCGATGTTTTCTGGCGGAGGCGGCGGCGGGAGCGACGGGCTCGAGATCGCCATCTTCAACGAGGACAACGGCGACTCTTCGAAGAAGTTCGCGCAATCGCTCGACGATGATTCGGCGATCAAAGTCCATTCGGTGGCGTCGATGGCGGAGGGAGAGAAGGGAGTGCGCCTGGGGGACTATGTTGCCTGCCTGCATTTCAAGCCGGGGTTTGATCCGCAGCAGATCTTTGGCGAAGGTGTGGTGATCGAGGGCGTGGTAAGCCCGAAGCGGACGGCCGAGGCTGGCCTGCTCGAAGGGAAACTCAACCAACTCGTCTTCGCGCAAATGTCGTCGATGTTCAACGATCCGACGGCGTCGCGCAAAATGATGGACAACGCCCGAAAGTCCGTGGACTCTGCGGAAATGTCGTTGCCCGTGAAGTTGGCTCTCAAGACGATGTTCAGTGCGGTGGATGGAGTGTCATCGGAGGTCGAGAGGAACAGTGTCGCGAAAACAACCGGCGCGGGCAATGACGGCGCAGCGGGCGCTCAGGCCGACGGCATCGCTTGGCAGCCCGTGAAGGTGAATCTTGAGAAGTTGACGATCAACTCGCGGCGTACGCCGCCCAGTTCGTTTGCGATGTCATTTCCGCAGGGCGTGGTGTGGGGCTTGATGGGCGTGGTGACGGGGTTTGCTTCAGGTTTCGCGGCCGAACGCACGCGGGGGACGTTGCTGCGACTGAACGTGTCGCCCGCGCCGGCGTGGGTGGTGCTCGCGGGCAAGGCGCTCGCGTGTTTCTTGTCGTGCCTGATTGTGCAGGCGCTGATGCTGGGAATGGCGGCCATTCCGTTCTTCAAGGTGACGTTCGGCGATCCGCCCTTGATTGCGCTGGTGTGCATCGTGACGGCGTTCAGTTTGTCGGGGCTTGCGATGTTCATCGCGGGACTGAGCCGATCGGAGGAAGCGGCGGGGGGCTTGGCGCGTGGGGTCTTAATTCTGCTGGCGATGATCGGCGGCGGCTCGATTCCCCTGTTTTTCATGCCGTCGTTCATGCGAACGATGAGCAACATCAGTCCGTTCAAGTGGATCACGCAGGCGTTGGATGGATCGATGTGGGGCGGGTTTTCGCTCCAAGAATTGGCGCTGCCGTTGGGAGTCCTGATCGGCGTGGGTGTCCTTGGCTTCGCGGTCGGTGCGTGGGCGATCGGGCGTGGGCGAACAGCTTGACCGATCGTCTCTCCGCCAGCGGGGAGAGGAGGGAACATCGAACCCACTGATCGCCCGTTCCTTCCTACACTTCCGAGTCATCCCGTCGGGATGGCCGGGCGGATAGCTCAGCGGCTAGAGCACTCGCTTTACATGCGATAGGTCCAGGGTTCGAATCCCTGTCTGCCCATTCCTTCCATGAATCTCAAAGACCTCGTCTACATCCCCCTCGCTCTGCTCACGCTTCCCAAGTGGGGCGGCAAGAAGCGGGAGGGATGGGGGGAACGATTCGGCAAGATCGACGCGCTGCCGCCCAAGGGTGAACGCCGTCGTGTGCTGCTCCATGCTGTGTCCGTCGGCGAGGTGAGTGCGCTGCGGACGATCGTGCCGATTTTGATCGAACGTGGATTGGATGTCGTCGTTTCGGCGACGACTGACACTGGGCTCAGGCGTGCGAAGGAGTTGTTTGGTGCGACGTGCCACGTGCGGCGGTATCCGCTGGACTTGTCTTGGGCCGTAGAGCGATTTCTGGATGCGGTGCAGCCTGACGCGGTCGCGCTGGTCGAGTTGGAGTTGTGGCCAAACTTCGTACAGGCGTGCGTGAAACGCGGAGTTTCGGTGTGCGTGATCAACGGTCGATTGAGTGCGCGGAGTTTCCGTGGATATCGAAAGATCCGTCCGCTGCTGAAGAGCACGTTCGCGTCGCTGGCGTTTGCGGCGGTGCAGGATGAGGAATACCGCGAGAGATTTGTGGCGATGGGTGTGCCCATCGAGAAGTGCGTCGTTGCGGGAAGTGTGAAGTGGGACAACGCGACGATTGTGGATGAGGTGCCCGGGGCGGCGGAGTTGGCTCGGTCGCTCGGTATTGATCGCACGAAACCGCTGATCGTCGCCGGGAGCACGGGCCCGATTCCCGGCAGCTGCGAAGAAGCAATGCTCCACGCCGCATGCCCGTCCGGGGTGCAGTTGTTGTGCGCGCCGCGCAAGCCCGAACGTTTTGATGAGGCCGCGGCGGCACTGCCCGGATGCGTGCGTCGATCGAAAACCAAAGGAGCGCAACCAACGCCGTCGGGCACATCCGACAGGTTTCTCCTGGACTCCATCGGGGAACTGAGGCAGGCGTACTCCCTGGCGGACGTGGTGGTGGTGGGGCGATCCTTTGGG
>Ga0075160_10000986_pt1 | contig 17559 bp, 14 predicted proteins | sample JI91814C2DNA_FD_70969 | JGI IMG/M metagenome (GOLD analysis project Ga0075160, IMG submission 70969) | Wastewater effluent complex algal communities from Wisconsin, to seasonally profile nutrient transformation and Carbon sequestration -... | ecosystem: Engineered > WWTP > Effluent > Algae... | reverse complement strand
CCCCGTATGCCCTTTTGTGCCTGAATTTCGGCAAAACGCAAAGAGTTCAACGGCAACAAATCTACATCGTGCCTAAGTACAACACTACGTTTAGTCGGCTTTAACAGAAATTCGTTAAAGGTTTGAAACTGATAGTCATTCGACACCAGCGCTGCTAAGAGCTCTTCATATTTTTGTACAGTAAAATCCATTATTTAAATTGTTGGGAGTACTCCGGATCTTTTTTTAGTGTGCGAACAGAGGCCGGATAATTTTCGATAAACCAAACCAGAAATGCGGTGACATCAATCTTATGTTCTAACATGTGAAAACGTTTACGTATGAAATCGTCGCTATGTGAATGGATTAATTCTTCCACTTTTTTTATAAGTCCGGTTGTCTTTTCTAAATGGTACACCAGTCCATAGGCCATTTGTTCATTTATTGTTCCGGCAGTAAGCGTATTAATGTAAATAGCCGGTACACCCAGCATGGCCGATTCGGATGCCATTGTTGCACCCTCTCCAATAAACAGTTTTGCGAACGCCATGGCATCATGCATTTTGTGGGGCGAAATGTCGATTCGATATTTCAAAAACTCATCGGGCAACGGCTGTTCAGACGATATGAAAACCTTATACTTCTTTTCGAGTAAAGCAACTAAAAACCGCTTTTCTTCCAACGTCAGACCCGATTGGTTAACATCGTGACTCGCGTTCCAGGAGACAAAGCGTAAAAGAACGTATTCGTCGTTGCTTTTTAGTTTAAGTTCGTTGTAGATAAACGGGTTAGGCGTAAAACGATTTGGATGAAGATATGCCAATTCATGATAACCGCTGTACCTGATTTGTTTTTCACCGAGGTTCCTGTGAAACGCGGTGGAGGTTAAAACATGTTTAGTAAACGGTAAGTATAACCTCACCTGCTCCATGTTACCAGTATCTTCCATCGAAACATGAGGTTTTCTGAGAAACCATGCCGCGTGGGCCGCATAGGGCGAGCCATGACTCATGAACATGTCGGGCTTAAATTTTAGTCCATTGCTAATTTCCAGCACATCAAATTTTAAGAGGCCGAATAATTTACCAAGGGTTGTTTTGTATTTCCTGCCAAATGAAACGTAGTCAAACCCGGCACTTTCGAGTAATTGTATTTCAAATTCTTTTTCACGGCAGGTAAACAAAATTGCATGTCCGCGCACGATCATCTCTTTTGCAAACGGCCTGAATAAGTGAACGTGTCCCGGATGACCAATATCAATTAAAATCTTCACTTCTTAATTTTTTGAAGAATGGCTAATGCTAACTTTCCAAAACCAAACAGCACTTTGTTATGTACCTTTATAAATCTGCCATGCTGAACCAATTCACCTCCAAATTTGGCCTTAAAATCCCTCACACCGTAATCTTCGCCCTGCTTACCAGCTCCCATAAAATCAAACTTTTTGAGATTGTTTTCGAACCCAAACTGAATTGCACCGTAAGTAGCCATCACACTCGGACTTAATTCCTTGTACAGCTCATCTTGGCCGCAAATATAAAATTCATAAATTGTCTTATTATCAAGCACAGGGCACACAATGCCTCCAATCACTTTGCCCTCGTGTTTCACCAATAAAATCTTACCTACTTTCTGTTCAAAAAATAATTTAAAAAATTCAAAATCAAAAAGTGGCTTTTTGATCTTGTTTGTGTACAAATCCTTTAGCAGAACATAATAATCACTTACCTCGCGCAGGTCTTTCGCTTCTTCAATACGCACCCCATTTTTAAGCGCTTTTTTTATTTGCCGTTTTCGGTTCGTGTTTAAATTCTGGTTTACAATTTCTTCGGTGCTACAATTTAAATGATAATTCAGATAAGGTTCAAAAGCCCAGCCACCGGACAAAAAATGTGCCTGAAGATGGCTATAATCATTAAAATTCCGTGTCTCTGTGTAAATGACTTTATTTTTTAAATCGGCATTAATTTCTTTTAATAAAAGCCGGAGTGCTTCTGTGTTACCTGATTCTATAAGTGGTCCACCATAAATAATAGCGCGCCGTGAAAAATATCCTTTTAGTCCTTTTTCCTTTTGAAAGGTGACCACGCACAAGGCCACCAGGTTTCCCTGTTGTTCAACCGCGTAAGCCTCTGCGGAAAGTCCGGTGACGGAATTAAAAAAGTCATAAAATAACCGGGATTGAAATGGAGAAGAAAATGGACTCTCCACCACAAATTTGGTCCAGGAAACTGTATCTATCTCATTAGCTTTAAGTATTCTCATCATCATCAAATACCCTGATCTATTGCTTCAAAAATACCCGGTTTAAATCCAAATAATTTTCCCGCCAGCAGTTTTCCGGTTTTTGCAAATTTTCTGATCATCGGGTAGTAGGACGGATAATCATAGAAAAACTTATTTTTTTGTTTGAACGCTTTTTCATATTCCTCAGGACTTAAATCCAGTTTTTTTTGAATGTATGTTATTTCACTTTCGATGGTGCTATGATCATACGCAGGCTGTGCCAGTATTGCCTGCGCTTCAGGCCTGCTTATTTCACCGGAAACTACCTGAGCCGAATAGGTAATGATCCGTTTGTCAATTCCGAATTTTACGGGCAACCAATACGAAATGGCGAACTTTGTGAAAATATTTTCATGATGATGCCCACCATAATCTATCCAATTGTATTTATCGCTTAATAGTTTTTTTGCTGTTTTCTTTTCGTAAGGTAAATAATACAGTGGTCTTACGGCTTTTACCTTCTTTACAAAACCAAAATAGAGCAGTTGCAGAAGAGAAAGTTTTGGAAAGGTTTTTAATTTTATGGGTGAAAATTTTCTGGCCACAAAATTCAACTGCCTGGTATCTGAATAAGTCCAGAGCAGGGGTTGTTTCCCTTCTGAACGAAAATCGCCTCCGTTGAGGGCATACTTTAAACCCTCGCGGGCGGCTGCTTTGTAAAGTACTGATTTTATGGCGGTATCCGTTGGGCTGTCGATCCAGGGAAGTCCTGCCAACATGTAAGACTTTAACACGGCTTTTACTTCCTCATAATTAATCACAAACGTTTCAAGGTCGTAATTCAGAGCAGTTGTAACCCTTTGGATATTAGTGACGGCCATGTTTGAACTCCAGCCATTATCCAGAAAAACGGCTAAAACCCTCAACCCGTATTCATGTGCAATGTGCAACAGGTAGCAGCTATCTGTTCCTCCGCTTATTCCGATTACACAATCGTATTTCTTTCCTTTTCCGTCCACTTTCATTTTACCAACAATTGCTTCCCAGTCTTTTAAGCCCTTCTCTCCGCGCGGATATAAAGCCATCAAAGACTGCTGCATCCTACAATAATTGGAAACGCCTTCCGCGTCAAATTTAATGCCCGGAACCGTGGTATCCCAAAGACCTGTTTTACACTGTCTGTATTCCGGCATAACTTCGCTGCTGTTTTTTTACTGTGTTATTCATTTTTATTTTATTCTGTTTAAAAACACGTGCAGGTTAATCAGCTTCCATACTTCATTATCCATGTCTGTTTCATTTTTCAGGTAACGCTTGTATTTCTTTTCAAAGCCATTCCTTTCAAAATAGTTCCACACGTCATTATTTTTATCGATCATTATTTCATTTACTTTGGCTTGTAATTGGCTATTTTTAAGCCATAGGTGTGCGGGGTTTTCGAACCCAACCTTATCCTGCCGTATTCTTATATTTTCCGGCAATACGCCTTGCATCGCTTGTCTTAAAATCCATTTGGTGGTTCCTCTATTGATGACAAGATTTGACGGTAACCCGATTGTTTTTTCAACGAGTCTGTAGTCCATAAACGGGGCTCTTAGTTCTACGGAAAAATACATGGAATTAAGGTCATTCCATTTCAGGTTGTGTTCCAGTTTATATTCAAAGTGCTGCAACAACGATTGTTGCAATGACTTGGGATCATACAACTGTTCATTTATTCTGGAGAAGTGTCGGTTCAACTCAAACAAATCGGGGTTAATTACTCCGCTCCGTCTTGCAACGAGCGTGTTTTTTAAAGCATTAGGCATCATATAAAAAGTAAGAAAACGCAGGGCATACGACGAATTGTGTTTTTTTAAATACCAGTATACCTCAAGAACGAACTGACGAAATTTAAACTGGTTCAGCAATCCCCTGAAATTGCTACTGAAAAAATTATGATACCCGGCCAATTGTTCATCGGCTCCCTGTCCGTCTAACGCTACTTTTACATACCGACTCAACTCCTTCATCACCTTAAATTGTGAATAGATACTTAAACTTCCAAAAGGTTCAAAATGACAGTCCATCAGGCTGTCAAAATCCTCCAGTAAGCTCTGTTCAGTAGGCCTTATCAGGTGCATACTCCTGATATCTTTTTTGTACAGATCAATGAATTTACTTTCATCCCCCCGAAGGCCCTCGCCATAGACGGCTGAAAATGTAGAAATGTCGTCGCGCTTAAGTTCCTTTGTGATGGTGGAAACCACGGAGGAGGAATCTAGACCTCCGCTAAGACAGACCCCAATGGGTACATCCGATCTTAAACGCAGGCCAATGGATGATGTTAACAACGACTTGTATTCACTGGTATTCTGAAAGGTGTCTGCCGTCTTCTCGCTGAGATTGTACCAACGGTCAAATTTAACTGTATCCTTTGTCAAGATAGCAAAGTAGCCGTGCTGTAAGCGCTTAACTTCTTTCACAAAAGTATCACAATCCTGATCGGTTCTATTATACGCCAGGAATTCAAAAATGATCCTGTCGTTCGGGGTGAAATTCTGGTTTACGATAGATTGTATCGCTTTTATATCTGACGCAAAAATAAATTCATCTTTTGTCTGGTAATAATACAATGGTTTTTCACCAAACCGGTCTCTGGCTATAAAAACGGTTTGTTCAAACTTATCGTAGATGGCGAATGCCCACATTCCGTTAAATTTATCCAAACAGGCTTTACCCCATACAATATATGCAGCCAGTAGTAATTCTGAATCGCTTTTTGTTTTAAACGAATACGTTGATTTTAACTCTTCTTTTAATTCGAGGTAATTAAAAATCTCCCCGTTAAACACCAAAACATACCTTCCAGTAGCGTCCTCCATTGGCTGATGGGCATCCATGGAAAGATCAATAATACTTAATCTGACATAGCCAAACCCAACAGAATTATCTGTAAAAACGCCTGAGTCGTCAATCCCCCTGTATTTCATTGTTTCCATCATTTGACGAAGAGGCCGTTCACCAACAGGAGCTTGATTAAAATTAACTATTCCGGATATACCGCACATGTCGCGTATTGTTTAAGTGTCAGTTTTAAGTGCTTTTGAATATAAGTCCAATAATATTGCCGCTGTATTATCTGCATTAAGGCCAAGTTCCATAAGGCATTCCCGACCATTTGTCCGGTCAATCTTCAATGCTTTGCTTATGTTATCAGCAATTTCAGAAGATTTAAAGGAACTCACAAAACCGCCGTTAACACGTTCAAGATTTTTAGCGACATCTCCCACGTTGGTTGACACAATAGGACAGGCACAGGCCATCGCCTCCTTTATCACATTAGGAGATCCTTCATAGAAGGAGGTGAGCAACAGACAATCGCAGGCATTATAGTGCAATACAATTTCTTCTGTATTCAGATCTTTTAAAAAGTGAATTTTTATATTTTGTATTTCACGTTTAAGATGTTTAACGGCGTCGGCTGCTAAATCAAAATTTTTTTCGGGTCTTTTTGGATCGGACGCAAACAAAATATGGTAGAAGTCATCTGTCCATTTCAATAAATCACGCGCCTGTTTTTTGGGTATTGATCTGAATATGTCCATATCCACCCCGTTTGGAACAATTACCGCGTCATGAATACCTAGGTTGTTATAAATTTCTTCAGACTTTACAATAACACCTTTCCACCAATGGGATAAAATTTTAAGAATCGTGAGCATCAACTTGTTTCCCGACAAAACATCACTACCCATGAGAGACACAATAACAGGAAGTCGCGAGAAAGTGAGCAAAGCAAGCATACCTGATAAGGAATAATGAGCGTGAATGAGATCTGGATTTTCTTTTCTTATACATTTCCGCAAAAGGGATAAGTTGCTGAGGTAACCCCTGGCGCCTTTGCCAATAATGTTAAAGAAAACAACGTCAATCCCTTTCTTCTGTAAGGATATCCCTTGCCGCGTTGAAATCGGTTCTTCGCCACTATTGTAACTTCTTACGAAGAGGACTTTCGTTAGCGGTTTTTGATCACCCATTCCACTCTGAGGTTAAAACATTCGTTACCATTGTAATCCCCGGACTCAAATAGCCATTGGTTATTCACAAAGCGATACCGGCCAATAACATCCTTCACTTTCATCTGAAAATTATCACTTTGTCCAAAAATACACTGCATCTCATTTACCAGGTAGCCCTCCGCACTTTCAAAAACATCCACTGCCTGGCTGTAGAGCTGATGTTTATCTGTTATACCTTTTACAAAATCAAACAGGGAAAGTGGTGGATCGTCGTACCCCTTAAGCAACGAGCCACTTGCTTTTCCATCCACCATTAACTTTTTATGAGCAAAAAAAGATTCTCCGATACGTACAACTCTCCATTCAAAGGTATGAGGTACGAATTGCTGAAAAATAACAAAATCGCGCTGTTTATCCCCTGCCACGGCTTTATAGACAGACAGTTTCTTTTTTATTTCAGCTGGGTGAAGCACATAATAAAATCCCCTTTTCAATAACCCTCCTTTTTGAAGGTTGGGCCCTACACGCTGTCTTGCTCCCTTACCGGAAAACGTGTCCTGTAAATAAACAAGTGCCGACTCCTTTGTTTGTAATATCTCGACTCCACTTCCGGACGCACCGATGTTAACTTTGGCTACCAGTGGGAATTTGGTGGTATCCAAAAAAGCAACCGCATCGTCTTTTACATAAAACACATCCGTTTTGGGATGTGGAATTTTATTGGCTTTGAGCCAGAAAGAAAGAAAACGTTTATTTTCATAAATAAAATTTTCTTCAGCCGAAGGGTAAACTTTGTAGTTTAATACCCGTTCAAGAATATAAATCCGCTCATCGTAAAGATCTTTAAATTTTGAAGTAAGACCTGCGGGCTTAGAAAGTAAATGATCGAATTTTTCTTTTTGAATTTCTTCCAGCCAGTTATTTTTTGAAAGATCAACAATCCTGTAATCCAATTCCTCTTTGTAAAACTCACAGGCCTTTATCCACAACTGATGATCGTCAGGGCTTTCGTTTGCCAGTATAACTAAATTAATTTTATTTCGTAACATAATTTTTTTCCAAATGCTGAACCCACCATTTTTGACTCAGCGCGATGAAGTAACTATTTTTACCGGAAGGTGCTTTTTGAACACCTTGCTCAAAATAGTCGCGATTAAAAAAACGGTGATTCGTTAACTCCTTCTCAAAATATTCCTTGTTTTGCCTATAAGAAGCGCTGACACTATAACCGTCGGCTTCTTCCTGGGATTCTTTTTTAATACGCTTTTTAATAAACGAGATCAGTATCCCCAGTTTCCCTGTAAGAGAAAGTAAACTTTTGGGAGCGTATCCTTTGTCGGTTAACTGATTGCCAAAGTCAACATATGTTTTTTGAATAATATGCGAATAGGTGACCTGGCCTTTAAACCGCTTAAGCGGATTGTGTGTGAAAAAATCAGAATAAACGCCACATAATTCCGTCTTCAGTATTTCTTTTACAAATTCAAAATCCAAAAAAGGTGTTCTATTAACTAAGTACTTAAACTGATTTACAATTTCGGCACCAAAGTACTTTCGGAAAACCTCATTAAAAACGACGCAATAAAACTGCATGTTCTTCGAAAAGTGCGCGTAGTTTTTATTAAAACAGGGCAGTTCTTTCAGGTCTTCTTTAAGAACCTCCCACTCCGCCAAAAATTCCGACCTGTTAATGGCACCCCACTCCGGCGAATTTTGAACATCCTGAATTGCCGTTTCAAAATTTTCGGCATGGAATAACCTGTATAAATTTGGACTGATAACCGCGCCTGCAATATGTGAGGCACGGAATATTTCGCTCCCAAAGTTGCCGGTAACCATATGCCTGCTTTTTTCGGAAAGATTTTTTACCGCGTACAAATAGTGAGCTCTGCTAAAACCGGCAGCGCCGCAGGCACCCTCAACAAACTCCAGACCGTTTTTTAAACTGTGTTCTAACTGATAGTCCTTTCCCAGATCAATTCTACGATAACCCAATCCTGCCGAAGCGGCGAGCTGTTCAGGAATCTTCACATCTTTGGTAGAAGGATTTCCAAAACTAAAGGTGCTGAACTTTTTTTTGTAGTATAAAGAAGCTGCCACCAGGGTTCTTCCATCAAAGCCACCTGTAAGTGACACCAGGTAGGGTTCGTTCGGAAAATATTTTTCAACTTGTTTGATAAATAAGTTCGAGATCCGGTCGACTTCAGACTTCCAGGGTGTTGGGTGCTTTACAAAGTAATCTTCAATCGCCAGTACTTTTTCAATTCTGTAAGAATTTTCGATTAATTGAATCGTATGATTCGCGTCCAGTAATTTTATTTCGTTGAAGCAGGTGTGGTTAAACAACGGATAGTTAAAGAGTATATTTTCAAGGACAAACCTTTTACTCACACTCACAGTAGTCAGTTTCTGGGCGATGGCCAGGGTGCTATTGGAAAGAAAAACTTTTCCATTTTCGCTTGTATAATAAACCGGAAGAATTGAAAATAATGAACTCCCAATGCTGATTTTTTTTTCTATTTTAGAATAAAGCAGGTAATAGAAGTGACCGGAAATGTTTTCTAGAAGCTGTTTACAACTTACAGTCTCCTTTTTTTGCAGTTCATCAAGACCGCTCTCACGGATGATGGGATCTCCCCACAATAATAATTCGTAGCCGCCGGTGATGATTTTTTTGAGAGAAGACGGTGTTGTTTGAAACAGATCCAAAATATTGGACTGTTTTAAATCTAAACGGTAACAAATTATAAAATCAACCATCACCTTATCATCTGTTCTGCCATTTCGTTCATGGTCATTAGTTCAATAGATCCTTTGTCCCTTTCCTCGGCAACACACGCTAACACGTGAGGTAAAACTTCTTCAAGATACCAGGGATCCATGGATGGATGAAACCAGAAGTGGCATACTTGTTTCGACCGAACCGTGCGGGCTAAAAATTTTTTAAACTGTTTTATGTGAAATGAGGCCGTCCAGGCATAGGGGTCTTTATCCATTCCAAGTGAACTTGGAATACGAACCAGTCCAAATTCATCAATTACCGGAATATCGATCTCATTTTCGAAAGGTTTGCGGTAGTTGGTAAAACCATTTTCCTTCAACGATTCGTAGTTGCCAAATGTTCCTCCGGGGAACACATGGCTTTTCATGGTAATTCCTTTTAGTTTTGCCAATTCCACACATTTCTTCAACTCGGCATCCATCAATTCCTTACTGCAGTTTTTATAAGTACAATCAATGTGCGAAAAGGTGTGGCTACCAATCTCATGTTTTGTTTTGGATTGAATTATTTTTTCGATAAGATCAGGCGCATACCAGGCCGGCGATTCCTGAACAGACGAACAAGGATCGTGCTGATACCAGTCGCCGCTATTAAATAGCCAGTTCCTGTTTTCGAAATGTCCGGGTCGGGGCATTTCCGTGTGGGGTATTCCTTCAGGTTCCGCAGAACACTGATCGAGAAATAAATGCCCGACAGTTGCCCAGGTAACCGGAATATTGTAATGGTTAAACAACCCAAGAATCTTATCAAAATTTTCACGCTCACGTAAGCCCATTTCAACGGCCATGTGTCCGCGTTTTTTAGAATACCTGAAGGCCCAGGCCATCTCAAAATCAGCCGAAAAAATAACGATGCCTTTCTTAAACGGGGATGATTTTTTTCTGTTTATTCTCGGTTTGAGACCCGAATAATACAACGACTGTATCAGCCTTCCCTGATTTTTTTCAGAGAGCCGAGCTTTTATTGTTCCGTAAATTCCCAACTCAGTTTATTTTTTAAAATCGTATTAAAAGTAGTCATCATTTTTTGTACCGAAAACTTGTTCAGATGCGCCTGGTATTCCTGGTTATGGTAGTTAAACTTTGTGATCAGTTTTCGAGCTGAGAGCAGGCTTTTTTTCAACTGTGTCTTGTCGCGGTATTCAAACAGTGCAGAATACTCCGGGAATACAGTTTCAGGAACACCACCTACGTTAGAAGCAATAATTGGTAAACCCGCATACATGGCTTCAAGAATAGCATTAGAAAGTCCCTCGCCTTTAGAGGAATGAACCATCATATCTGCGAGCTGCAAATAATCAGCTACGTTTTTTGTACTTCCCGTTAACAAGATTTGATCCTGTAATTGAAAGGTGTTTATGCTGGCTTCAATCTCTTTTCTTAATGGCCCACTCCCTACGATGATGTATTTAAAAGGCAATGTATGTTTCAGTTCATTCAATACTTCCAGCACCGAAAAATAATCTTTATAGGGCGTAAAATTAGCAACCGAAATAAAAACCAGATCTTTGCCAGGATCATAGTCCGGAAATAATTTTTTCAGACTTTCTCTCTTATGTTCTTTTTCTCCCTGGTACGAAAATTTCGGGTCAATACCATTGTAAATAACCAGGTGATTACCTGAGGGCTTCAGGTTATTGGCTTTTAATCCGGCATAAGAGTTGGCAATAACAACTGGTGATATCCAGGCAGCTACACTCCTTAAAAAATGAGAAAACTTCCGGCTCCTTATTCCGTGGCGGATGGAGCCGTTCCAGAAACGGAACCTAAAAAAAAATCTCAGAATTAAAGCGTACACCACACTTTTAACATCCCACGAAAAAATAAGATCTGGTTTTTCATGCTTCACAAGTCTATAAAAGTCCCAAAAACCATTATAGGTTTTAATTGCGTCAAGATCGGCAGCGTACTCCTGAAGATAACCTGCTTCCGGATTGTAGTTCTTTGTCCAGATCTGTTTATCAATCCCTGCTGGTAAAGCAGAAAATAATAAAGTTAATTGCCTTTCCTTACCCCCCCTGTCAAGTGTATCAGTTGTGAAGATCAGTTTCATTGTTAACTCAAATTTTTTCTATGCCAAGCCGAAAAAATGACAATGGGCCAAATTCGTGTAACAAGGCTGCCAATATTTTTTGTTTTTAAAAGTTCGTCTATGTAGGCGTCGTTAATGATTCCGGTCAACTTAGCATCTTCCAGTGATGCCATCACATAGTCTGATAAGTCGTCTTTAAACCATTTGGTGATAGGAACGGTAAACCCTGTCTTTGGTTTGTTATAGATAAAATCCGGGATTTGATCTTTGACGGCCTCCCTCAAAATGTATTTCCCGGTTTGCCCGTTAATTTTCATAGATGCAGGAATTGAAGCGGCGAGTTCAAAAAACTCATGGTCGATTAATGGTACTCTTACTTCCAGAGAATTTGCCATACTCGCCCGGTCCACTTTGGTGAGAATGTCATCGGTCATGTAAGTCAATATGTCCAGCTCCATTTGCTTCGAGATGAAATCGCCGCTTAAACTGCTTTTGAGGTGGTTCAGTTTAATGGATGCCGCTGAGATAAAATCCTGGTCATAAAAATCGCGCGAAAAAAAGTCTTTCTTTTCCTGACTGTTTATTTCCATGGTTAAAGCATGCACCTGCGCGGGATTTTGAGATAAGGAATACAGGAACCTTCTGCCTTTCATGCTTTTAGGCATATTCCGTGAAAGTAATTTAAAGGCCGGCGCACCGATCTTCAAAAAATGGCGGTATTTGTTAATGGTAAGAAGCCGTTGATAATCCTTGTAACCTGCAAAAAATTCGTCGCCTCCATCTCCTGACAGAACTACTTTTACCGATTGCGCCGCCATTTTTGATACAAAATAAGTAGGAATGGCTGAACTATCTCCAAAGGGTTCGTCGTACATCTCTACAATTTTATCCAACAGGTTTGCTGAACCCGGTTCAAGGTATAATTCGGTATGTTGTGTTCCGTAAATAGCCGCACTTTTTTTTGCCAGTACCGCCTCATCAAATCCTTTGTTTCCGAAACCAATGCTAAAGGTTTGTATCGGGTGAGGCACCATTTTGATCATGGAGGAGACGACGGCATTCGAATCGATGCCCCCGCTGAGAAAAGCGCCAACCGGGACGTCGCTCACCAAATGCATACGAACTGTTTCTTGTAATTTATCTTTTAACCGCTCTTTATAGTCTTCATACCCGATTTTAAAATCAGGTCTAAATGTTGGTCGCCAATATCGAATTACTTGTGAATCAAAACACTGCTGGTTGTTTAAAGTGATCACTAATAATGAACCCGCCGGTACCTTTTTTACATCTTCATAGATCGATAAAGGACTTAAAATGTACCCATATGAAAAATAGGAGTCAACTGCGGATGGGTCAATTTGTTTTTTCGAGTACCCGGATTCGACAATTGATTTTAACTCGGATCCAAAAACAAGAGTAGCATTCGAAAGTAAATAGTGTAACGGCTTGATCCCAAATCGATCCCGACCCAATACCAGTTTACACGCCCGTATATCGTAAATAGCGAAAGCAAACATCCCCCTCAAATGATCTACACAATTATTGCCATACTCCAGGTAAGCATTCAGAAGTACCTCCGTATCAGATTGGGTATTAAACTTATATCCTTTTTGCAGAAGCTGTTCCTTTATTTGCTTATAGTTATAGATCTCTCCGTTAAAAGTCACCCAGGCCCTTCCGTCCGCGTCGCTCATGGGTTGCTGCCCCCCTTCCAAATCAATAATACTTAGCCGACGAAATCCCATGCCCATATTTCCGTCCACATGATATCCCGATGCATCGGGGCCTCTGTGAGTAATCGCGCTGGTCATTTTTTCAAGGAGATTCTTAGAAACTTTTTTTTCTTTATCAGAAAACCATATACCTGTAAACCCACACATTTAGTTAAAAGCCTGTTTTAATTGTTCCTGATAGATGCGGTAATCAAATTTATCTTCCACCAGTTTTACTGCATTCCGGCTCATTCGGTGCAACTGTTCCCCGCTTGTTTTTAAAGCTTTTGAAAAAACCCCGGGGGCATTTTCCAGAAGCGGAAATGGGATTAAAAAGCCGTGTACTCCATTTTCCATAAACCGCTCATTGTCTCCAACATGGGTGTATAAAACAGGCAGGCCTGCTGCCAGGTACTCTCCCAGTTTTGTAGAAAACCCGTATTCAGTTTGCCTGTTACTTGGCCTTAACAACAGCGCATAATCGTAGGTTTCCAGAACCGCAGGCACTTGCTGGCTTTTAACAGGGTTCTTGATCTTTACCCGGTCATTCAATCCGTTTTGAGTTATACTGGCTTCCAACCTTTCAGTTACACGTTTGTTCCCACTCCCGATAATGTCAACAATAAAATTGTCGTTTTTTAGTTTATGGTCATTCAGAATTTCCACCAACTCAAACAAACCGTCTTTATTCTCGGAAATAGCGCCTAAATAAACGAAGCGGAGTTCTTTGTTTTGTTTATCATCTTTACCCGGGAACCTGTCAGCATCGACCAAAATTGGAACCGTTATGCTGTTGGTATGATGATGATATTTTTCGTGAATTTTTGACGAAATTGAAATAATTACCGTGCTGTATCGGGTAAGCCAATCGATGACCCAGGCAGAAAAAAAACGATAGGGGTACAGTGCCATGAAAAAAAACCAGGCAAGACCATCGGGAGAGCTAATGTTTTTTATGATGCCGGTCTCTAATTCGTTTTTTTCAACAACCACTTTATAGTTGCGCCTTAGATGTAACCCAGTTATCACGTAAGAAAACAAAGGAAGCCAGGAGCTATATAATAAAAGGGTTGTTTCGTCTTTCCCAAAGGTGGTCTTTATGTATTTATAAAGTTTTATAGGTGTTATGAAATCAAAAAACTTTAAAAAATTCCTGTACAAAAAACTTTCAGATTTTTTCTCACCTGGAATAAAATAAAGGTTTTCCGGATCGTTATAAGCGATTGGCTTGGCCAAAAATCCGGTAAAAGGGTTAAGACAAATAAAGTCAGTACCCGGAAGCGCTTTTGCGTAACACCTCAGCCTTTCAAACGCTGCACCGCTAAAAGAATTTAATTCGTATTCCGAAACAATGAGAACTTTTTTCCGCATACTACTTTTGCACCCCATGCCAGCGATTGCTTAAGCCAGCATTCCCCATGATTAATTTAAGTACCCGCCAGGAGGTGTTAGTAATTTCGTAACCTTCGGGAATTTTTTTGTACCCACCATTTTGTTTGAATTCGTTTATCACCAGTTGGATACTATCGAGAACTCTCTGAGGATCGAATCCGGACAAAATAATCGTTCCTGCATCTTGCGCCTCGGGACGCTCCATCGACTGCCTTAACGAAATGGCCGGAAAATTAAGGATGGAAGACTCCTCGCTGATGGTACCGGAATCAGACACTGTGCATAAGGCATTCATTTGAAGGTTTATGTAATCAAAAAAACCAAATGGTTTCATGAAATTGACCTGGTCATTGACCTTTACGTCTTTAATCTCCTCTAATCTTTTACGGGTGCGTGGGTGCGTGGATACTATAACCGGCATCTGGTAAGTTTCCACCAATTGATTTAATACCTGAATAATTTTCTTCAAATTTTCGGGATTGTCCACATTTTCTTCCCGGTGGGTCGACACAACAAAATATTTCCTTTCTTCTAATTTCAGTGTATTAAGAGACGACGAGGCCTTTATTTTGGTCATATAATAGTCAAGCACCTCTTTCATAGGGCTCCCGGTCAGGTATATCCTGCGATGCGGCAACCCTTCTGAAAGCAGATGCCGACGCGCATGTTCGGTATATACCAGGTTGAAGTCCGAAATATGGTCTACCACCCTGCGGTTTGTTTCTTCGGGTACATTAAAATCGAAACTTCGGTTGCCGGCTTCCATGTGAAAGATGGGAATGTGCATGCGTTTAGCAATGTAAGCAGCCAGGCAGGAGTTAGTATCCCCAAGCACCAAAAAGGCATCTGGTTTTTCCTGTTTAAGTACTTCCTCCGTTTTTCGCATAATATCGCCCACCGCGGCGCCGAGCGTAGAGGTGTCCACGTTTAAAAAATGGTCTGGTCTCCTCAATTCGAGTTCATCGAAAAAAACCTGATTCAATTCGTAATCGTAATTCTGCCCTGTATGTACAATCACATGATGAAGCTGCGCATCAAGCAGACTCATGACTCTTGATAACCGGATAATTTCGGGGCGAGTACCCACTACCGTTACAATTTTAAGTTTTGCCTTCATAGTCATTCTGTTATACCGTTACAAAATAGGTGTCCGGGTCTGCCGGATCATAAAATTCATTGATCCAAAAAATGGTATAAAGTTCCTCTGTCCCCACATTTTTAATATTATGCGTAAACCAAACGGGCATATCTACAAAAGAAGGGCGATCGCCGTCCAGCTCAAAAGAAAGCACCTCTTCGGTACCAATTTTTCGGAGTTCGATAATGGCTTTTCCTTTTATGACCGCAAAACGTTCTGCCTTACGGGTATGAAAATGATTACCACGCGTAACGCCAGGAACCGTTGTGGAGAAAGAAACCTGACCTCCACTGTTTAATTTAACTGTTTCAACAAAAGACCCTCTGGCGTCAGTATTCTTTAACAGATAGAACGGAAAAAAAGTTTTATGGTCGATATAGGTCAAAAACGTATTGAACAGATTCTTCTCAAAAACAGAGTTAAGATCGGGGAAAACCCCCTTTGTGAGATAATTATCCCTGAACCCGCTTATAATTTCCAATAAAGCCGACACTTTGATGATGGAGGTGTGTGGCACGATTTTTTGGCCAGTTCCAGATTTCTTTTCGTCGATGGCGTCCACAATAACGTGAACGAGTTCCGCTACGTAAATCAATTTCATCTCGGCATCTACATCGATTTTTGGTGTCTCATTGTGACTCAGTTGATGGCAAAATGTAGCCACCACCGAGTTATAATAAGGATGGCCGAACGGACCAAATACATTCGGGATAATGAGGCCTGTAAACCGGGCTTCATTTGCCATTGCCCACTTCTCAAATTCCTCACGGCCCTCTTTTTTCGATTTTCCGTAGGGGTTATCCCGCTCCTCCTGAGAGGAAGAGGAAAAAACGACATGCGGCTTCGACTGCGTGGCCTCCAATGCAGAGATTAGTTTTTTCACCAGAGCTATATTTGTCTGGTAAATAAGTGTTGGATCATTGTGGCGGTTCATGGCAGCCAGATGTACAATGACATCGCAACCGGATACAAAAGCACAAAGTTTACGGTCATCCTCAAAAAATGACTTTTCAAAAGGAACGAGTTGATACTTTTCAGACTTCAGAGCCAGTGTTTGAAAAAGGTGGTATCCTATAAAGCCGTTTTGTCCGGTAATTCCAATTCGGATCATGTTATTCATTGATTATAATTTCCATGTATGTTCGGCAAACCGGTAGGTATCACTTGAAGATGCTTCCAGATCCATGCTCGAAAATACCATCAAGGTGGAACCTTTTTCCAAGGCCTTAAACCCGTTTGCATTGCCCCCATTTATCGTCAATACTGCGGGTTCGGAAGCACGTAAGATTTGACGTTCAACATTCAGCCCGGTTGAAGGATTTTGCCAATCGTCCAATTTTACCCAACCTATCAAGAAGGTCCCCGTTGTTACAAAAAAATGTTTTACTTCGTGTTGATGGCCTTGCCAGGCGCGGATCACCGAAAGATCGTGATGGGTAATGGTGTAAAATCGCTTCACGTTGAGGAAGTTAAATTCATTAACGAAACTAAGCGTTCCCCGGTGATCTGAATGATTTCCTCCAGAGACTAACACCTAATATTGCCCGTTAACGTCGTCACGAATCATATCCAGCTTCAGTAAAAGTTTTTTGGTTTCCTCAATATCCAGCCGTCGGGTATTGTGTGAATGATATTCCTCCTCACGGGACACATCAACCAGCCCTTCAGAATAAAAACTTTCATAGTTTAAACCTCTGGTATCGGCCGGGATCCGGTAATAATTCCCGAGGTCTTCCGACTTCACCATGTCTTCACGGTTCACAAGCGTTTCATACAATTTTTCGCCGTGGCGTGTTCCGATAATCTTTATTTCATTTTTCGCATTGTACAATTCCAGCAAGGCTTTCGCCAATACTTCGATGGTAGCCGCGGGTGCTTTTTGCACAAAAATATCGCCGGGTTTTCCCATATTAAAAGCATACAATACCAAATCGACGGCGTCTTCAAGGGTCATCATAAAACGTGTCATATTAGGATCGGTTAGCGTAAGGGCTTTTCCGTTTTTTATCTGATCGATAAAAAGTGGAATGACAGAACCCCTCGACCCCATCACATTGCCATAACGGGTACCTGAAAAAACAGTCTTTTCGGGATCCAAATCCCGCGATTTGGCCACCATTACTTTTTCCATAAGTGCTTTCGACATGCCCATGGCGTTAATGGGGTAAGCGGCCTTGTCCGTGCTCAGTACCACCACATTTTTTACCCCATACTTTTCCGCCGCTGTTAACACATTTTCGGTACCCAATATATTTGTTTTAACGGCTTCCATTGGAAAAAACTCGCATGAAGGGACCT
>Ga0075160_10000984_pt1 | contig 17591 bp, 19 predicted proteins | sample JI91814C2DNA_FD_70969 | JGI IMG/M metagenome (GOLD analysis project Ga0075160, IMG submission 70969) | Wastewater effluent complex algal communities from Wisconsin, to seasonally profile nutrient transformation and Carbon sequestration -... | ecosystem: Engineered > WWTP > Effluent > Algae... | reverse complement strand
AGCGGAGACATAGAAGCAACCATTCCAGGTAAATGAGCCGCACCACCAGCACCAGCAATAATTACTGAAATGCCTCTCTCGTGCGCATTTTTACTAAAATCAAATAATTTTTCAGGTGTTCGGTGTGCTGAAACAATATCTACTTCGGTTTCGATATCAAAACCTTTTAATATGTCGATGGCTTCCTGCATGACCGGCATATCCGAAATACTTCCCATTATTATTGCTACTTTCATAATTAGCCCCCTAACCCCCAAAGGGGGAATTCCTACTAGGGGTGAGTAGGGTTTTGGTTGTTTTTTTGTTTAAATTTTAAAAATACTAAAAATGCAAACACACAAAAAATAAAATTATAAATCACATGCGTTTTTGTTGTTCCATGTTGGATTTCAATACAATTTCCATTATTTATTTGAATTTGATAATAATAATTGAATGGAAATCCAATTCTAAAATTTGGAAAACTATGATTAATTTTATTTGACAAAACAGAAATGAATAATGAAAAGAAAGAAAACACACAAAATAGTATTGTGGAATAAAAAATTATATGTAAAATCTTTTTTATCATTTTTAATTCGGTTTAATTTCCCCCTTTGGGGGTTAGGGGGCTACTAATCACTCTAATTGAATTCTTCACTTCTTCCGCAATTCTTCTCGCTGCTGCCATATCTTCATTTACAATCGTTACGTGTCCCATTTTTCGGAAAGGTCTTGTTTCTCTTTTTCCGTAAATGTGTGGCGTTACGCCATCAATTGCCATGATGTTGGAGATGTTTTCGTAAACTACTGGCCCAGAAAAACCTGCTTCACCCACCAAATTTACCATAATTCCTGCAACTTTGCTAGCTGTATTTCCTAAAGGTAAGTCTAAAATGGCTCGTAAATGATTTTCAAATTGAGAAGTATAACTCGCTTCTATTGAATAATGTCCAGAATTATGTGGGCGAGGAGCGACTTCATTCACCAAAATTTCATTGTCTACTGTTTGAAACATTTCTACCGCTAACAAACCAACATGGTTGAATGCTTCAGAAACTTTTAAAGCAATTTCAGTAGCTTTTTGTGCTACTGTTGAATCAATACGAGCCGGACAAATTACATATTCTACTTGATTGGCTTCGGGATGAAATTCCATTTCTACCACCGGATAGGTTTTTACTTCACCAGAAACAGAACGCACTACAATTACGGCCAATTCATTTTTGAACGGAACCATTTCTTCTGCAATACATTCTACATCAGGTAATTTTACTAAATCTAATGCGGAACGACAAATTTTAACGCCATTTCCGTCGTAACCAAATTGCGCACATTTCCAAACGAATGGAAATTTTAATTCGTCTTTGGCTAAAGCGGTTCTCAAATCGTTCAAATCAACAAATCGTTGGTGAGGCGAAGTGGGTATTTTGTTTACAACGTAATAATCTTTTTGTTTTCCTTTGTTTTGAATCAAACGTAAGGTTTTTGGCGAAGGGTAAATCGGTAAACCTTCTTCTTCCAATTGATCTAAAGCGTCTAGATTTACATTTTCAATTTCGATAGTCAACAAATCGACCATTTTACCGAATTGGTAAACCGTATCAAAATCCATTAAACTGCCTTTGTAAAATCCGTTGCAACTGAATCGTGCTGGTGCCTCTTCGCTTGGTTCTAATACTAAAGTTTGGATATCAAATTTTCGAGTTTCTGTCAAAAGCATTTTTCCTAATTGACCTCCTCCTAAAATTCCTAATTTAAAATCAGAAGAAAAATAATTCATTTCGTTGTGTTGTAGTTATAGTTGTCGGGACAAGTCGCGACTTGTCTGTACATTGTACAATTGAAAATTGTTTGCACAAAGATAAGAGTAAGAATTTAGAATTCAGAATTTAGAAAATACTATTTGTTGAGTTTCTTTAATAAATTTCGAGTTGCCGCTTGGTAAGCTACGGAATGATTCGAAAAATCTTGCTTGATGATTTTTTTAATTCTTCGTGAACCCAATCGTATTTCTTTCCAAAAACAATAAGCAACTTCAAGGCATACACTTTTATAGTTACTTTTTTGTCTTGAATCAATCGGTAATTAAGGCTTCAATTAAGTTGTATTCTTGTTTTTGTGTGAGAGAAATTCCGTTTTTCATGCGATTGCTTTTAAATGACATAATAAAAATCTGATTTGCACTCAACTTTACAACAAATCATATTCTCAATTGAGCTCTACCAATTATCCGCTAAAGCATAATTAAAAGTGCATTTTTTCTGTAACATTCTCGAAGCATATTTCTAAACAATTCGTTTTTGTTTCACTGCTTTTACGATTTTTTTTCCTTGTTTTTGCAAATTCTACAAAGATATCTTTTTTAATAAATTCTACACCAACTGTAATCCGCATATCGCCAATTTCTTACAATGCTGATAAAAAAAATATTCCTTTTATTGACTTTCCAAATACATGATCAAAATGTCAACAAACTAATTCACTTTCATCTATATAGCGTTTTTCCTCTATAGAATCATCAAAAATCAATGTAATTATCTCTTTTGATTGAGCTAATTCTTTAACGTAAACTTTGGCTTGCTTCCACAAATACTTGCTATAAAAATCACTATGAGTTAATGCTCTTGTAACTTTATCATGCTTAATTTCAAGGAGTTATACCAATCCTGTTGACGTTGTATAAGAATTAGAACAAATCAAATCACAATATAAATCACATAATTCAAATTATTGAAGTCTAAATCTTAATCACAAAAAAAAATTCTATCCAGCAATTTTTACATTATGATTTAAAATTTCAACATTGAAATTTACTTTTGCTTTTAAGGCAATAAAAACTCTAAAAATTGTTTCAATGGTTACATTAGTTATATTGTTTTCAAGTTTTGATATTTGAGCTTTTGAATTCCAATTAATTTTCCAAGTTCTTCTTGTGTCATATTTCTTTCAAGATGTACTTTTTTTATTCAATCGCCAAGTATTACATTTGAATTTCTTGTTCATAAAGTGTTCTTTTTGCTGTTCCAACTTCGCCAATGAACTCGTCTTTTATGGATTCAAATGAAAACATTTGTAAGTCTTTTTCTTTATTTTTCATTTCTAAAAAAATCAATTCTTAATCTTACTTGCCAATAAATAAATCACTGCCATACGAACGGCTACACCATTTTCAACCTGATTCAAAATCACGGATTGCTGTGAATCGGCTACTTCTGATGTAATTTCCACTCCTCTATTAATTGGTCCTGGGTGCATGATTACGATTTCTTTATTTAGCGAATCTAATAGTTCTTTAGTTACACCATATTGTTGCGTGTATTCTCTTGTGGTTGGGAAATAACTCACATCTAAACGTTCGTTTTGAACACGTAACATATTTGCTACATCACACCATTCTAAAGCTTTACGTAAATTTGGTTCAACCGTTACTCCAAGTGATTCAATGTATTTAGGAATCAACGTTTTTGGTCCGCAAACTTTCACTTCTGCACCTTGCATTTGTAAAGCAAAGATATTGGATAACGCTACTCTTGAATGTAAAATATCACCTACAATTACGATTTTCTTTCCGCCAACATCGCCTAATTTTTCTCTTATTGTGAAACTATCTAATAAGGCTTGTGTTGGATGTTCGTGAGCGCCATCGCCAGCATTTACAATACTTGCACTAACATTTTGAGATAAAAAATGAGCGGCTCCAGGACTACTGTGACGCATCACCACCATATCTACTTTCATAGATAATATATTGTTTACCGTATCTATCAAAGTTTCTCCTTTTTTAACCGAAGATTGCGCAGACGAAAAACTAATAACATCCGCTGAAAGTCGTTTTTGTGCTAACTCGAATGATAATTTGGTTCTGGTACTGTTTTCGAAGAAAATGTTTGCAATCGTAACATCACGTAATGAGGGTACTTTTTTAATGGGACGATTGATAACTTCTTTGAAATGGTCAGCCGTTTCGAAGATTAAATCGATATCTTGTTTGGTAATGTGTTTTATTCCGATTAAATGATTTACTGATAATTCTTTCATTATTTTTTACTTCATATTAAAATAGACTATTTCAATAAAACTTTATATCCTAATCCATCAACTTTATATTCTACTGAATCTTTTATATATAGTCCTTTTGTTTTTGTAGAGTTTTTTTCTTTTCCATGTACAACATCAATCTTTATTAGTTTTTTATTAAAATCATAGGAAATATCCTCTACTATTGAATGACCTATAATAATTTTTTTTGCATTATAAAAGTCTAAAATATTATTCATATCTGTTTGATTTATCTTGTCATAATACTTATAATCAGTTGCCATTCCTCTGTACCAAAAAGGTCCTTCATTTCCAATAACAAAATTTGCTTTTTTATTTTCTGTTGGATTATTATATAAATCTTTAGTCCAATAATTATGTGCAATTTGATTTATTGATTGAATATCTAAATGGAGTGACATTAATTTAGGGCTTAAACCGCCATGTACAAATAAATAATTTCCAATTTTAATAATTGAGTATTTGGTTTGCATCCATTTGCCTAATATTGTTTCTTTTGAGAAATACTTTTTTGTTGCGACATCCCATGCTTCAATTTTTGTAATTGATGTATATGCTTTTAAATATTTTCTATCATTATATTTCCATCTTCCTTGAAAATTCATTATTTCATGATTACCCATCAGATAGTGAACTTTACCACCACTTTTCTCAGCTTGTTGTTCTAAATAATAAATTAACCATAATACTTGAAAAACATCACCGCCTCTATCAACAAAATCCCCATTAAGAACCAAATGACCTTTATCAAAAATCCATGTGTAATTTTCATCCATTACTTTATTATTTATCAAAAAACTAGAAAACGCATTAAAATTTCCTTCAATATCAGAAATTGCAATTAATTTGTCAGGTATTTGATAAACTTCCTTATGTTTTATTGGTTCATTATTTAATAAAAAACAAAAGCTATCTTTATTTTCGTTATTAACAATAACTTTTATTGAGTCTTTTAAAAAATATTTTTTACCTTCTAAATTGTTTTTAGCATCAACATAAAAAATTGAATCATTATAAAAATATGGTCCATCTATACCATTAAACTCTGCATACATTTTTTGGTTTTCGAATATTCCAAAAGCCATATCTTTATCCCAAAGTGCTCGCAATCCAGACCAAGAATATTTAAAATTTCCTTTTGAAGATGAGATATTTATTCCGAAAACTAAAATAACTAAAACAAAGAATGAAAAAGTTCCAATCAATAACCATTTAAATATTTTTAATACTTTTCTCATTAGATCTATAAATTAATAAAAATTATTTCGTCACCAAATAAACAGCGTCTTCTCCGTCGTTTTCAAGCCATTTTACTAATACTTTTTCATTGTTTATGGCATCTACTTGTCTTCCTCTATAATCGGGTTGAATGGGTAAATGACGGCTAAATCTTCTATCAATTAGTGTCAATAATTCTACTTCTGATGGTCTTCCAAAGGATTGAATAGCGTTTAAAGCGGCGTTTATACTTCTTCCGGTATATAAAACATCATCAATAAAAACCACTTTTTTATCTTCTACCAAAAAATCGATTTGGGTTTTGTTAGCTTCTAAAGGTTTTTCGCTTCTTCTGAAATCATCACGAAAGAAGGTAATATCCAAAAATCCCAATTGAATATTGAAAATTTTGTAATTTGATTCAAGAATTTGTTTGATTCTTTCAGCTAAAAATTTACCTCTTGGTTGTAATCCAATTAAAACAGTGTTGGAGAAGTCTAAATGATTTTCAATTAGTTGGCAAGCTAAACGATTCAAGATGATGTGTACTTCTTTTGAAGTGAGCAAAACTTTTTGACTCATGGTGTGTTGTTTGTACAAATTTAAAATTTAAATTTCTAATAGCAATCGTATTATAAAAAAAAGAGAATATTCATATTTTATTTTTTTTGGCACGGATTTCAAAGATTTATAAGGATTACCATTAGAAAAATCTATGATAATCACTGGATTTTATATAAAAAAAATCCCGTTACTAAAACTAGCAACGGGAATGATATTAAGAATACATTTTTTGTCTTAATTCTTTGATTTTGTCATCTTCTAAATATTCGTCAAATGTCATGTATCTGTCGATGGCGCCATTTGGTGTTAATTCTAAGATTCTGTTTCCTACGGTTTGTGCAAATTCGTGGTCATGCGTAGTAAACAATACTGAACCTTTGAAATTATTTAATGAATTATTAAAAGCCGTAATCGATTCTAAGTCCAAGTGATTCGTTGGCTCGTCTAACATTAAAACATTTGCTCTAATCATCATCATACGTGATAACATACAACGTACTTTTTCTCCTCCTGATAAAACGTTACATTTTTTCAAGGCTTCTTCTCCAGAGAAAATCATTTTTCCTAAGAATCCACGAACATAAACTTCATCTCGCTCTTCTTCGGTTTTTACCCATTGACGTAACCAATCTACTAAGTTTAAATCTACACTATCAAAATATTCATGATTATCTACTGGTAAATACGATTGTGTTGTAGTGATTCCCCAATCAAATGTCCCAGAATCTTGAATCATTCTGTTATTTAAGATTTCATAGAAAGCAGTCGTTGCTCTCGAATCTTTAGAAAAAACTACAATTTTATCACCTTTCGCCATGTTTAAATCTACATTTTTAAACAAAGTTTCTCCATCAACTGAAGCTGACAAATCTTGCACGTTTAAAATTTGGTCTCCTGCTTCTCTTTCTACATCGAAAATAATTGCAGGATATCTTCTACTTGAAGGTTTAATCTCGTCTAAATTTAATTTTTCAATCATTTTTTTACGAGAAGTAGCTTGTTTTGATTTTGCCACATTCGCACTAAAACGACGGATAAATTCTTCTAATTCAGCTTTTTTCTCTTCAGCTTTCTTGTTTTGTTGTGCTTTTTGACGAGCTGCTAATTGCGAAGATTCGTACCAAAACGTATAATTTCCAGAATAATGTGTAATTTTTCCGAAATCGATATCTGAAACGTGTGTACAAACCGCATCTAAAAAGTGACGGTCATGCGATACTACTAAAACCGTATTTTCATAATTTGCTAAGAAATTCTCTAACCAACCAATGGTTTCAAAATCCAAGTCGTTGGTGGGTTCATCCATAATCAACACATCTGGATTTCCGAATAAAGCTTGTGCCAATAAGACACGAACTTTTAATTTTCCATCCAAATCAGCCATTAAAGTATAATGATGTTCTGTTCCAATTTCTAAATTAGATAACATATTTCCGGCATCGCTTTCTGCATTCCAACCGTTCATTTCGTCAAATTGCAATTGCAATTCTCCAATTCTGTTGGCATTTTCGTCGGTATAATCGGCATACAAAGCATCCATTTCTGTTTTAATAGCATGTAATACTTTATTTCCCATTAATACTGTTTCTAAAACAGTGTGTTCGTCAAATAAGTTGTGATTTTGGTTTAAAACCGACATTCGTTTTCCCGGTTCAAGAATAACTCTACCAGACGTTGGTTCCATTTCACCTGCTATGATTTTCATAAAGGTAGATTTCCCAGCACCATTGGCTCCAATGATTCCGTAGCAGTTACCTTGTGTGAATGTTGTATTTACTTCATCGAATAAAATTCGTTTCCCAAATTGAACCGATAAATTTGAAACTGTTAACATTTTTGTATTTTTTTTATAAAACTGTTGCAAAAGTACTAAAAATAGTAGATTTCTGATTACATAAAATTAGAATAAAAACACGTTTATTTTAACTGATTGTTAACAAGCTTTTTTGATTATAACTAATACATTTGTTTGTAATTTAATAATTTAGTTAATGAATAGCAAGTACATAAAATATTTTCTATGTCTTTCTGTTGTTCTGTTTACTTCATTTACCTCTTGTAAAAAGGTTTTTGAAACAGACAATTACACTGCTTATTTTGGTGGGGAGATAGTAAACCCGCAAGATAAATTTGTACTTTTTATGAAAGATAATGAAGTTATTGATACGATTTATTTAGACAAAAATAATCGTTTCATGCACAAGTTTGATTCGTTAGCTCCAGGATTATATACTTTTAAACATGAACCTGAATATCAGTATATTTATTTTGACAAAAACGACAGTTTGATGGTTCGTGTGAATACATTTGATTTTGATAATTCTGTTGTTTTTTGCGGAAGAGGTGATGAAAAGAATAATTTTTTAATGGAATTATATCTTAAAAATGAAGCAGATAAATCACTTATGTTTGATGTTTTTGATAGAGATGTAAATCGTTTTATTAAGAATATAGATTCAAGTTATGCCATTAGAAAGTCATTTTATATTAAGAAAAAAGCAGAAATTGGATGGGATGACAATTTTGATTTAATAGCTAAAGCAAGTTTAGATTTCCATCAGAATACAAAAAAAGAAATTTATCCTTATGCTCATCAATTTAGAACTGGTGAAAATATTAGAGCTAAACTACCTAAAGATTATTATATACACAGAAATAAAGTTGATTTTAATAATCCTATCTTAACTAATTATTCACCATATATAAAATTTGTAAGTGTCATGCTTAATAATGTAGCACTACAAAATAAAAATGAAGATTTAAATGAAAATTCATTAGAAAATAACATTTTAAAGTTAAACATTACAGATACATTAATCAAAAATGAAAAAGTAAAAAATGTTGTTTTAAACAATATTGCAATGATGTACTTGTTAGAAGATCAAAACATGTACAATAATAAAAAATTTATCGAACGTTATTTGGATCTTTCAACAGATACTAAACATGGTAAAGAAATATCAAAAATTTACAACTCTGTACAAAACTTGAAGGTAGGCAACAAATTACCAAGAATTGAATTAGTTGACAGTAATAATAATGATTTTGATTTACAAAAATCGATAAAAAGACCTACTGTTTTATTCTTTTGGACTACACCAGCAGAATCACATATTACTGCATCGCACAAAAAAGTGATGGATTTAAAAAATAAATATTCAAACTATGACTTTTTTGCAATTAACATAAATGATACAGATTCTAAATGGAAGAACGCATTAAAAACGCATAATTTGAATACGATTAAAGAATTACACGCCGTTGACTTCGAGGCAATTAGAGAAAAATGGGTAATTACTAAAGTACACCGGGTCATCATATTAAATTCCGATGGAACTATTAAAAATGGATTTGCAAATTTTTTTGATGTTAACTTTGAAGATAATTTAAAATAAAAATCTCTAATAATTAATTTATTTCATATGTAAATATTTATTGTTTTTTTAAGGTCATATGGTATCGCTTTATTTTCATTGGTGTTTGCAAGCAAACGAGTTTGTTTATGGCGATTTCATAAAAAAAGCGTTCCATATGAAACGCTGTTATACTTTATAATTATTAAAATTATTTATTTCCTTTTTCGTAATCTGCAATAAATTGAGCAATCCCAATATCAGTTAAAGGATGTTTTAATAATCCTGTAATTGATGATAATGGTCCAGTCATAACATCCGCACCAATTTTAGCACAGTTAATCACGTGCATTGTATGACGCACAGATGCTGCTAAAATTTGAGTTTCAAATCCGTAATTGTCATAAATCTGACGAATTTCTTCAATTAAATTTAAACCATCGGTTGAAACATCATCTAATCTACCTAAAAAAGGCGAACAATACGTTGCTCCCGCTTTTGCTGCTAATAAAGCTTGTCCAGCAGAGAAAATTAAGGTTACATTGGTTTTTATTCCTTTATCAGAAAAATATTTACATGCTTTTACACCTTCTTTAGTCATAGGTAATTTTACTACGATTTGTTCGTGTAGGTCTGCTAACTCTTCACCTTCTCTGATCATCCCTTCAAAATCCATTGCATTTACTTCTGCACTTACATCTCCGTCAACAATTTTACAAATATCAACGTAATGTTTTAGTATATTGTTTTTTCCTGTAATGCCTTCTTTAGCCATTAACGATGGGTTTGTAGTAACGCCATCTAAAATTCCTAATTCTTGTGCTTCTTTAATTTGCTCTAAATTAGCGGTATCAATAAAAAATTTCATCTTTTTAATTATTGTGTGTTGTTTTGATTTACAAAAGTATGAAATCTAATCATAATAAAAAAACCGCTCCATAAAATGAAGCGGCAAACCAAAAACCAAAAACTAATAATTGAATTATATTTAATCTTTTGAAGTTGATTTAATAGCTAAATTATAGATTACTAAACCAAATCCAATTTTGTTAATTGCATCAGCAATGTTATAAGCAACATCTACACTTCCTTTGCCTAAGAAACTTGTGTACCATCCATCTGTTCCTAACATGTAACCTAATGGATAAATAGCCCAACCAACTAATACAAACCAACATAAAATTTTGTGAGAAGCCAATACGTTTCCGCCAGCTGCTACAGCTAATTTTGATGCTTCACCAAACCAAATTTCATAAACAATCCAGAAATAAGCAACACCAGAAATGAATCCCCATAAGGCCGCCTGATCGCTAAAAATTGTTTCTCCAAAATAACCTGTAACTAACATAACTATTGATAAGAAAATCATTTTCCACAATAAGCTTTGTTTAGCACCTGCTACTTTTAAAATCAAATAAAACTCTAAACACATTAACGGCACTGTTAATACCCAGTCAACGTATCTAAAAAAAGTTGGTGATTCTTGAAAAGCATTCCAATAATCACGCATGTAAAAATAATGTACCGCAGCAATAAAAGTAATTAAACCTGATACTAATACTGATGTGCGCCACTTTTTATCAAACTGATTTAATGATAAAAAGAAAAATGCGGAAGCAGCCATCATAGCCATACTTCCAATGAAAAAAGTAAACCCAACGTAATCGTTTGGTAGCATTTTAGCTACACTTGCAGAAATAAACATAAAATTTGACATAATATTTAGTATTTATTGATTTGTTTAAGTAAATTTACAAAACATTAAACGAAATAAAAAATATTTTGTTTAAAATTTTTAAAAAAATATTAAACAAAAAATCAAAGAAATGTACAAAGTGCAGAAAATATCAGTTCTAACAAGCTTTTTAGGGATTTGGCTAACATCGTATTTATCAAATACTAATCAGTTGTTTTTAGGATTTTTCTTGATTTTTACCTTTGGAATTTTACATGGAGCTAATGATTTAGTATTGATTAGTCAACTTAAGAACAAAAAAAAGCGAAACTTTATTACAATCTTAATTAGTTATGTAGCAGTAGTATTGATTTCGGCATTGCTATTTATAAAAATTCCAATAATAGCTTTAACCTTATTTATTTTAGTTAGTGCATATCATTTTGGAGAACAACATTGGCAAGATTTAATTATAGATGGAAATAGAATAATTACAAAAATATTTCAATTTATGTATGGTTTAGCTATCTTACTATCGTTATTCACTTTCAACAAACAGGAAGTAATTGAAATTGTTTTTAAAATTACAGCAATTGCAATTACCGAAAAAACCATAAGTAGTGTGTTTTTTTTAGTAATAGTATTGTTTTTAATTCATACCTATATATTGTATAAGAATTCAATATCTTTTAAAAAGATTATAATTGAACAACTATTTTACATGATGTTACTCTGCTTAGTATTTAAAGTTTCTAGTTTAATTTGGGGTTTTACGATATACTTTATTTTTTGGCACAGCATACCTTCTTTAAATGATCAAATCCAATTTTTGTATGGTAAATATTCCTTTTCAAATTTTAAGAAATACTTTAAATCGGCTTTTTTGTATTGGATAATTTCTTTAGTCGGAATAAGCACACTCTATTTTGTCTCTAAAGACATGATTATTTTTGATTCATTATTCTTTTCATTTTTAGCATCAATTACATTTCCGCACGCAATTGTAATTTTAAAAATGTTTGAAAAATAAACTACAACTTATAATGATTCATCAACATTTTCTCATACATTTTATCAGGAAGAATGCGTTTTAAAACGATAGAAAACTTTTGCATGAAAGCCCCAACTTTATAATGTACTTTTGGCTTATCAGTTTGAATAATCGCAAAAATTGCCTCCGCCATTTCGTTTGGATTACTACCGCTATCAACGTGCGAATCCATTTCTTTTAAAGTGTTTCCATAAGGAACTTCATAAGCCGAACCTTTCACCACTGGTGCATGATAACGTCCTGCTGCAATATTAGTAGCGAAATCGCCTGGAGCAACGTTGGTAATTTGGATTCCGAATGATTTTACTTCCATTCGTAACGCTTCGGTAATTAATTCTAAAGCGCCTTTTGAAGCCGAATAAATGCCTCTATATGGCAATCCCATATAACCAGCAATTGAAGTAACATTAATAATTAGACCCGATTTTTGTTCACGCATTTGAGGTAAAACCGCTTTCATCATTTCTATTGGTCCAAATAAATTCGTCTCGAAATTATTTCGAATTTCTTCAGTAGGAATTTCTTCAATAGGACCAGTAATTCCCACTCCAGCATTATTTATTACAATATCTAGTCGTCTTGATTGTTGAATTACTTTGACAACACAATCCTCAATACTTTGCTTATTGCGAACATCCAAAGCTATTAATGGAAATATCGAATTCGTGATTTTATTAGGATGTCGGCTTGTGCCATATACGACAAACCCATTTTGATGTAAAAACTCGCCAATTGATTTTCCAATTCCTGATGAACCACCTGTAATTAATACTACTTTACTCATTTTTAATGATTATTTTACGAAGATAAGAAACTTTTGAGCATAAAAAAATCCCCTAAAAAGGAGACTAAATAAAAATTGGCAAGCGACCTACATCGCACCGCTACAACCACATACCTTTGCTGTGTTCCCACCCTGGAGGAGTTTGTAGGAGCTGGTCGTGTAGGACTTGCCAGTGCAAATATACAACCTTTTTATATTTTTGCAAGGCAATTGTAAGTATAAAAAATCATTGTATATTTACGGTATTAAATATTTCAACCATGTTAAAAGTTAAGCTATTCGCTTTCATTGTATTAGGCATTATTTCAACTTCTTGTAAAGATGATGAAAATGCATTAAAAAAATTATTTTCATTAGAAAATTCTACCATAAAACCGATTCTGAAGTTAGAAGAAAGTATCGATTTGGTACTTCAAAACAAAGAAAACAAAACAATAGATTCTGTTATTTATTACATTAACGAAGTTAAAATTGGTTCAGTAAAAGGAAATGAAAAACTTTCTTTTGCGTTGAAAAATCAAAAATTAGGAAACCAAACGATTAAAGCATTGGTGTATTTTGAAGGACAAAACATTGATTTAGTTTCTGGATTTTCCATTTATGCTAGTATAGAACCAAAGATTTTGAATTATAAAGTTGTGAATATTTATCCACACGATATCAATGCCTATACACAAGGGTTAGAGTTCTATAATGGAGTTTTATTAGAAGGAACAGGACAATATAGAGAATCTACTTTAAGAAAAACGGATTATAAAACTGGAAAAGTTATTGAACAAATTAAATTAGAAGGAAAATATTTTGGGGAAGGGATTACCGCTTTGAAAGACAAAATCTATCAATTGACTTGGAAAGAAAATACTGGTTTTGTTTATGATGCAAAAACACTTAAATTAGAAAAAACATTTTCGTTTGAAACTGAAGGTTGGGGAATTACCAATGATGGTGAAAAATTATATATGAGTGATGGAACTGATAAAATTTACATTTTAAATGTAGAGTCATTAAAAGTAGAAGATTATATTAACATTTATACAAACGGCGCTAAAATTGATTCGATTAATGAAATGGAGTGGATTAATGGAAAAATTTGGGCTAACATTTACCAAAAAGATGCGATTGCTGTAATTAACCCAAAAACAGGAGCTGTAGAAAATGTAATTAATTGCATGGATTTAAAAGGTAAAGTTACAAATCATCCAGATTTAGATGCGTTTAATGGAATTGCTTATAATCCAAAAACAGAAACAATATTTGTTACGGGAAAAAATTGGGATAAAGTCTTTGAATTGAAAATTGAGTAATTTTATCTTGGCATCTTAAAAGAGACTGTCTGTAAAAAGGCGCCCTTTTTAGACACACTCTTTTAAATAAACTTTCATTTTTTTTTGAAACTTTAAAAACTTTGTTGTACATTTGTCTCATAACAATGAGCATTTTTTCAATGCGATTTGCATTTGACCTTTAAAAAACAATAAAAGCGACAAATGAAATTCAAAGAAGCAAAAAATAAATTCGTACAAACATGGGGAGCTTTAGGTTCCCAATGGGGCATTAACAAAACCATGGCACAGATTCATGCGTTGTTGATGGTTTCGCACGAACCAGTTTCTATGGAAGACATTATGGAAGAATTGCAAATTTCGCGCGGTAATGCTTCTATGAATTTAAGAGCGTTAATGGATTGGGGAATCGTTTACAAAGAATACAAAGCGGGCGAAAGACGTGAATTTTTTACTGCTGAAAAAGATTTAGATGAATTAGCCGTAAAAATTTCAAGAGAAAGAAGCAAAAGAGAAATCAAACCTGCGTTGAAAGTTTTAAAAGAAGTTTCATCTATTCAATCAGACAACACAGCAGCTGAAAAACATTTCGTCGATCAAACCACAAAATTGTACGACTTCGTATTAAAAGCAGATAACGTTTTGGATAAAATTACAGAATACAAAGACAATTGGTTGGCAAAATTGGTTGTTAAAATAATGAAGTAACCCTTTTTTTAATCTAAACTTTCAATTATTTCTGAAAGTTTAAAATTATAGATAATATGAGAAAACTAACATTCGTAATTAATGCAATATTACTTTCAATATTCTTAATTGAAACTTTATACAGTAATTTAAATTTTGAAAACACCGATGAAAATTTACTCCTTTTATTGTTTATTGGTTTTTATCAAATCTCCTTATCATTAGGAATAACTTTTCATACTATTAATCGTAACCAAAAACTATTGATTTTATATTTAATTTATTGGCTATTAGTTTATTTATATTTTTTGTTTATAGGCAAACTATATTTCAATTCGTGCTTAATTATTGCAATATTTAATCTGTATTTAAACTATTGTAGTTTCTCAAATTCTAAATATAATATCACAAAATAATGAAAAAACTAATCATAGCAGCAGGAACAGGATTTCTAGGAAACGTATTAATTCAACATTTCAATAATAAATTTGAAGAAATTGTAATCCTAACCCGAGGAAAATCTGAAATTAAGAACAAAATCAAATATGTAAATTGGGATGCAAAATCTTTTTCAGGCTGGGAGAAAGAACTAGAAAACGCAGATGTTATCATAAACTTAGCCGGAAAATCAGTGGATTGTAGATATACAGAAAAAAATAAAGCCGAAATTTTAGCTTCACGAATTGATAGCACCAAAATTTTAAACAAAGCAATTTTACGATGTAAAAATCCGCCAAAACATTTTATCAACTCATCAACCGCAACTATTTATCGTCATTCAGAAGATAAAGAAATGGATGAATATTCAGGAGAAATTGGCAATGATTTTTCAATGAACGTTGCCAAATCTTGGGAAAAAACTTTCTATGAAGTCGAAACTCAAAACACATTAAAAACTGCAATTCGTACTTCAATCGTTCTCGGTAAAAATGGCGGAGCATTTGTTCCATTGAAGAAATTAACCCAACTCGGATTGGGTGGGAAAAATGGCAATGGAAAACAATTCATCAGTTGGATTCACGAAAAAGATTTGGCTAGAGCTATTGAATTTATAATCGAAAAAGAACTTTCAGGAAGTATCAATTTAGTTTCACCAAAACCAATTCGAAATGAAGTATTCATGAAAAAACTTCAAAAAGCCGTTGGAATTTCGTTTGGATTACCTATTTCAAAACCAATGTTAGAATTTGGAGCAAAAATCATTAAAACAGAAACCGAATTAGTTTTAAAAAGTAGAAATGTCATCCCAAAACGATTAACAGAAAAAGGATTTATATTTGAATTTGGTGATTTAGATCAAACTTTTAAAAATCTATTAGGAAAATAATCCAACCTGTCAGGTTTCAAAAACTGTCAGGTTTAAATCGAAATCAATGACCAAAATAAGACTCAAAACAACAATCAACGCGCCAATTGAAATTGTTTTCAATAATTCAAGAAATATCGACATCCATCAATATTCAGCAAGTAAAACAAATGAGATAGCAATTGCAGGAAGAACTTCGGGATTAATTAACAAAGGAGAAACCGTGACATGGAAAGGAAAACACTTTGGTATTTATCTTAAACATCAAAGCATTATAACAAAAATGGAATTTCCAAACTATTTTGTTGACGAACAATTAAAAGGTCATTTTAAACGTTTCAAACACGAACATATTTTTCAACAAAAAGAAAATAAAACTGTAATGACAGATATTTTGGAGTACGAAACACCATTTGGTATTTTTGGAAAACTATTCGACAAACTAATATTAGAAAATCATCTCTCTAACTTCATTCTTTATCGAAATCAAATACTAAAAAAATTATCAGAAAACCACCAACACCAACCACCACAAAACCGGAACACTTTCTAACCAAAATGATGCGTAATATCTGGAACGATTTTCATTAGCAAAAAAGAGAAAAACAGCAATAGTTCCACAAACCAAAAGTTTGAAAAAGAACGATAAAAAATGATGGTTATTGGCATAAAAAAACTCTAAAACTAAAAGCAAAAGCAGCAAGATATATCCCAATTTCTTAGTCAACTTCACTCCTATTTGCTGCGGAACGGTTTGCAAATGAATATCATCGTGTTTTACATCTACAATATCAAACACCAAAACAATCGAAAACACTAACAAAAATCGTTGCATCGCCATCAAAAGCACATCGGTAGAAAACGGAATTTTAGCTGCTGCCAATGGTAAAATCACGGTTACGCCTACCCAAGTAATTCCGACCATATAAATTTTCACACCTTTCCAATTTCGAGCGTTTTGTTTGTTTGGAAAAAAGGGTAATGTATATAATAAAGTCAATCCTAAAAAAACAAAAGCGCTACTTTTGGCAAACCAATTCAATTGCAAAAAAAAGTAAAAACAAGCTAACAACGAAATAAAACTCAAAAAAACAATTCCTTTCAGTTCCTTTTTGATTTCTTTTTTGTTTAACCTTACCAAGGAATCATACTTCACAAAATTATAGGCAACTACTGTCCCAAAAAAAGTAAAGAAAGCTACCGAAGAATCACCGTTTATACTGAAAAAATAGTGCGTCATGGATACCAAAGCAAAAGCGGATAATGCGACATGCAAACTACATTTGATGTAAAAATCGAGAATTTTCTTTAAAACCACCATTCAACAAAATTAATCAATCTGTTAATAAGACTTCAAATTAGTTGATAAAATCACAAAATTTCACATTTTAAAAAGAAAAAATTACAAGATTAATAATTACTTTTGTTGACCAAAACAACACATAATAACACACTTATACATTTTTAATAAATGAGAACAGATGCATTCGCTTTGAGACATTTAGGACCACGTAATAGTGACTTAAATCACATGTTTAAAACAGTTGGTGTAGAATCTTTAGACCAATTAATTTTCGAAACCATTCCAGATGATATTCGTTTAAAAAACGACTTAAATTTAGATGCTCC
>Ga0075160_10000983_pt1 | contig 17596 bp, 13 predicted proteins | sample JI91814C2DNA_FD_70969 | JGI IMG/M metagenome (GOLD analysis project Ga0075160, IMG submission 70969) | Wastewater effluent complex algal communities from Wisconsin, to seasonally profile nutrient transformation and Carbon sequestration -... | ecosystem: Engineered > WWTP > Effluent > Algae... | reverse complement strand
TCCCAGCCGAGGCTGCGCGCACGGTATACCGCGCCTACTTCAAGGATCTGCGCCTGGCCCAGGGCATTGCCCACAGCCGCTTCGACACGCTGGAATCCAAGTACGAGCTGGGCTACTTGGTCGTGTTGGCCGATGCCAATGAGGCACGCGAGCTGCGCGCCCTGGGCTTCCGCCTTCAGGTGGATGAGCAGTGGCTGGGCGAGCAGCAGGCGCAAGCCAGCCGCGAAAGCGCCGAGCTGGCCGAGCGCCGCCGCAGCCTGGGCAAGGACCTGACGCCCAGCTTCGCCGGCATCCCCAGCTACAGCTGCTATCCCACGGTGGAAGAAGTGTTCGCCGAGGGTGACGCCTTGATTGCCGCCAAACCTCAGCTGGCACGCTGGGTGGACATCGGCGACAGCTGGCAAAAGACCCGCGCCAGCGGCGGCTACGACCTGCGCGTGCTCAAGCTCGGCACAAGTGCCGGCTCGGCGGCCAAGCCGCGCCTCTTCATCAATGCCGGCATTCATGCGCGTGAGTACACGACCACGCCTTTGGTGCTGGAGTTCGCCAAGCGCCTCGTCAACGGTTACGGCGTCGATGCCGATGCGACCTGGATCCTCGATCACCACGAGATCCACCTCTTGCTGGCCACCAACCCCGATGGCCGCAAGAAGGCGGAAAGCGGCCTGCTCTGGCGCAAGAACACCAACACGGCCTATTGCGGCGCCACCAGCAACAGCCGTGGCGCTGACCTGAACCGGAATTTCGGCTTCCAATGGAACAGCACCAATGGCGCCGGCTCCAGCGGCAGCGCCTGCAATGAGACCTACCGCGGGCCCAGCGCAGCGTCCGAGCCTGAGACCCAGGCCGTGGAGGCCTACATCCGCAGCCTTTGGCCCGATCGCCGTGGCCCCAACCGCGCCGATGCCGCACCGCTGGACACCTCGGGCATTCATCTGGACATCCACAGCCACGGCCGGCTCCTGCTTTGGCCCTGGGGTACCAATGGCGTGGTGGCCGGCAATGACAAGCAACTGGCCACGCTGGGCCGCAAGTTCGCCTATTGGAACAAGCACACGCCGCAGCGCTCGCTGAGCCTGTACGAGACCGACGGCACCAGCGATGGCCCGAGCTACGGTGAACTCGGTGTGGCGGCCTTCACCTTCGAGCTGGGCACGGCCTTCTTCGAGCAGTGCAGCTACTACAACAGCACCGTGCTGCCCGGCAATCTGCCGGCCCTGATCTATGCCGCCAAGGTGGCGCGCACGCCCTACCAAACCCCGGCCGGGCCCGACGTGCTGAGCCTGGCCTTGGCGGGCAATGCCAGCGGCACTGGCGTGCCGGCGGGCACCCAGGTGGCACTCAGCGCCACCGTCGACGACAGCCGCTACAACAACAGCAATGGTGCCGAGCCGACCCAGGCCGTGGCCGCGGCCGAGGCCTACATCGACACCCCGCCTTGGGTCGCCGGTGCCACGCCGCGTGCGCTGCAGGCCAGCGACGGCGGCTTCAACAGCAGCAGCGAAGCCGTGCGCGCCAGCCTCGACACCACGGGCTTGGCGCCCGGCAAGCACATCGTCTTCGTGCGCGGTCGCGACGCGGCGGGTAACTGGGGGGCGGTCAGCGCCGTGTTCTTGAACATCAGCGACGGCAGTGGCGGCAGCGCGCCGGTGGCGGCGTTTGACGCCAGTGTCAATGGCCTCAACGTCAGCTTCACCGACCGCAGCAGCGATGCTGACGGCAGCATCGCCTCGCGCAGCTGGAACTTTGGCGACGGCGCCACCAGCAGCGCCGCCAACCCCAGCCATGCCTACGCGGCGGCTGGTAGCTACTCGGTCAGCCTGACGGTGACCGACAACGAGGGCAAGAGCAATAGCCTGAGCAAGCCTTTGGTGCTCAGCGCCGACAACGTACCGGTGCTCAGCAACGGCCAGACAGTCAGCGGCCTCAGCGGCGCCAAAGGCAGTTGGCGCTACTACAAGCTTGCCATCCCCAGCGGTGCGCGCAATCTGGTCGTCAAGGGCAGCGGAGGCAGCGGTGATATGGATCTCTACACCCAGAATGGCAGCCAACCCAGCCTGAGCAGCTACAGTTGCCGCAAGAATGGCTCGACCAACACCGAGACCTGCAGCATCGCCAGCCCGGTGGCCGGTTGGGTGTATATCGGCCTGTATGCCTATGCGGCTTACTCGGGTCTGAGTCTGAACGTGAGTTTCACACCCTGAAGGCGAGGGCGCTCGGCGCCGGAGAAGCGGGCTTTGGGATAATCGCGCGGTGAATACCGCGCCCACTTTTGCTCCCGCCTCTTCCTCGGCACCGTCCGATTCGTCCCCGGTCAGCCCCTGGCGGCTTTCGGTTGCGCCGATGCTCGATTGGACAGATCGGCATTGCCGGACCTTCCATCGCCTGCTGACCCGCCAGACCCGGCTCTACACCGAGATGGTGACGACCGGCGCCTTGCTGCATGGCGATCAGCCGCGGCATCTCGACTTCAACCCTGAAGAGCATCCAGTCGCCTTGCAGCTCGGCGGCTCGGAGCCGGCCGATCTGGCCGCCTGCGCCAAGCTGGCCGAGCAATGGGGTTATGACGAGGTCAACCTCAACTGCGGCTGTCCCAGCGAGCGGGTACAGCGCGGTGCCTTTGGCGCCTGTCTGATGGCCGAGCCAGGCCTGGTGGCCGATGGCGTCAAGGCCATGCGGGATGCGGTGAGCATTCCCGTCACGGTCAAGCACCGCATCGGTATCGACAAAATTGAGAGCTACGACTTCGTGCGCGATTTCGTCGGCCAGATCGCCGAGGCCGGCTGCGAGGTTTTCATCGTCCATGCGCGCAACGCCTGGCTGCAAGGCCTGTCGCCGAAAGAGAACCGGGAGATTCCGCCGCTGCGCTACGAGCTGGTGCACCAGCTCAAGCGCGATTTCCCGGCGCTGACCATCGTGCTCAACGGCGGCATCAAGACGGATGAAGAGATCGCCGAGCAGCTCCTGCATGTGGACGGCGTGATGGTGGGCCGCCAGGCTTACCACGAGCCCTGGCAGATGGTGGACTGGGACCGCCGCTTCTTCGCCACACCCAACCCGGCCTTGTCGCGCGAGCAGGTCGAGGCCGACTGGCTGGTCTATCTGGAGCGCCATGTCGCGTCGGCCCCCTATGCCAGCTGGCCGCAGGCCATGCGTCACGCCCTGGGGCTGTGGAACGGCCAGGCCGGCTCACGCCGCTGGCGCCAGATCTGGTCTGACCATCAGTACAAAGCCATGGCGCCGCGCGCCGTGGCCGAGATCGCCACGAAGGCTCGCGTCGGTGTGGCGGCTCATGTCGCTGAGAAGGCGGCGGAAAAGCTGGCGGCCGAGGCTGGTGTCAGCGCCACCGCGGCCTGAAGCCTTGATGATCTGGCTGCATGGCTTCGACACCGCCCTGGGCCGCTGCGGCATTGCCTGGAATGAGCGCGGGGTCTGTGGCAGCCAGCTGCCCGAAGCCACGCCCAGCCTGAGCCGCGACCGCCTGCGCCAGCGTTTTCCTACCGGACGTGAGACCGATCAGCTGCCGCCCGCGATCACCGCGGCCGTGCGGGCGGTGCAGCGCCTGCTGGCGGGTCAGCTGAGCGACGATCTGGAGCTGTTGGCCATCGTGCTGGACGACAGCGCCGTTCCCGCGTTCCAACGTCAGGTGCTGGCGCAGACGCGCCTGATCCCCCTGGGCCAGACCTTGAGCTACGGCGAGCTTGCTGCGCGACTGGGCCAGCCCGGTGCCGCGCGCGCCGTGGGGCAGGCCGAGGGCCACAACCCCTTTGCGCCCATCGTGCCCTGTCACCGCGTCTTGGCCAGCGGCACAGGGGCCGGCGGTTTTTCGGCCTACGGCGGTCTGGCGACCAAACAAGCACTCTTGCTGATTGAAGCTCGCGCCACCGGGCAATGGGCCTCGACACAGGCGGCCTTGTTCGATTGAGCTGATTCCCGGCGCTTGCGTCGGTCGTATTTGCTTACAAACGGACACCCCTCCCTGTCAGACCTGACAGGGTCTGTACGGGTTTTCGCCAGCTATGCTCCGCGGCTGGCCGAATTTTGCCGGGCAGGCTCGAAGGAAAAATGAGAATTTGGCAGGAGGATTTGTTGCTGGTCGCGCACGAGGTGGACTGCGAGCATCTGATGCTGCAGCGACTCGGTGCGGCCGCCCTTGGTTTGGGCTTTGACTATTGCGCCTATGGCATGCGCATCCCGCGCTCGTTCAGCAATCCCCGAACGGTGATGCTCAACAACTACCCCGCGGGATGGCAGGTCCACTACGCCAAAGAGAACTATCTGGCCGTGGATCCAACTGTGGAGCATTGTCGTCGCAGCAGCCAGGCCCTGATCTGGAACGACAGTGTCTTTGCCGCAACCCCTGGACTGTGGCGCGAAGCCCAGGATCATGGCCTGCGCCATGGATGGGCCCAGTCCAGCCTGGATGCCTTCGGCGTGGGCGGCATGCTGACGCTGGCGCGCGGCCATGAGCCCTTGTCGAAGGCTTGGCTGGACAGCGAGGAAGTCAAGCTGCGCTGGTTGGTCTGCGTGGCGCATCAATCCCTCGCGCGTTTGCTGAGGCGCAAGCACGGCGCCGTGCCCGAGGGTGGGCTTAGCGAACGAGAACTGGAAGTTCTGAAATGGTGCGCTGACGGCAAGACCTCCGGCGAGATCGCCAGCATCCTGGCGGTCTCAGAAAACACCATCAACTTTCACGTCAAAAACTCGATCGCCAAGCTGCATGTCAGCAACAAGACCGCCGCCGTGGTGAAGGCGGCCTTGTCGGGCTTGCTCAACTGAACTGCCGCAGACGATCAGGGGATGTGGCAGACCATGTCGGAGTTGGGCCCGCAACGGCCGTTCCAGTTCCAGTGCAGCTGAATGTCTTCATGCAGGCGCACGCTGAAGCTGAGGCCCGGCACGCTCACCTGCAAATGCAGATGATCACCCTCAACCGAGTTGTAGCTCGGATCGGCTCCACCCCACTGGGTTTCCGGCATGATCGCGCCCTTGCCCAACTGCACCGTCATCTGGGCATTGGCCAGCAGGTAGTTCAGGTTGTTGTGCACGTACTGGCCGATGGCGAAGCGCTGGCCGTTAGGCAAGATGATCTCGCGGTCCACGGGCACCAGACGCGTCAAACCGGTCAGTTGAAGGTGATCGCGTCCATAGAACAAGGCTTGCGTGCCTTGCCCCAGTGAGCCCTGCAAACCCTGCAGCACGCCTTGGTCGATCTGCCCTTCGATCTTGCGGATGATGAAGTTGCCGACCACGGGCAGGATCCAGCTGAGGTTGGAGTCGCAATCGGTCGATGAGCCAGGCTGACCATCGAGCATGATGCTGCTGCTGGGGATCTGGCCATTGCTGGCGTTGTAGCTTGCTCCGACCGTGATGTTGGCCAGTGACAGATGGCTGATGCAGTTGAAGCGGATGATGCCCCACTTTTTGCCCGAGAACTGGGTCTGAGCGTCATAGCGCAGGCCGCTGAGTGTGGTGCGCATCAAGCCGCCAGCTTGCGGGCTGATCTGCAAACGCAGATCACCGCTGAGCGCGCCGCCGCGAAAGTTCACCCCATTGCTGGTGGCGTAGTTGCGCATGAAGTTGTTGAGTCCGGCGGCCATCTGATTCGGTATCGCAGCAAGCTCGGAGGCTGTGCGTGCCATAGGGCCCCACTGATTTCGAGCTTCGCTGAAGCTGATGCTGGCGCCTCCTGACTCGACGGTGACCGTGTATTTGCCGCCCACGACCACCGGATCCCAGCCGGCATGGGCACTGTGGACGGAAAACAGGGCCGCAAGCGTGGCCAGGGTGTGTTGAATTCGCATGAGAGATTTCCTTGAGAGGGGAGGCCTCGGAGAGGCTGAAAGAAAATGCGGCCGGGCCCCGGAGTCACCAGGCAGCCGGCAGCGGCGAAAGCGAGAACAGCCAGCGCTGATTCACGCAAGACAGGGCGGCTTCGAGCAGGCGCTGGTCGCGCGCTTCGCAGCCGGGAATGGGCAGCTCCGGCAGGGTCTGGCGCAGCCCTTCGAGCAAAAGGTCGTCGCTGACCCCGGGCCGTGTGCCGGACGATTGAAATTCATGTTCGAGGTTCCAGGCCAGGGCCAAAGCGCAAGCCGACCAGAGGCGGGCATAGTCCACGGCCAGTTGCTGGGCTGCGCTGCTATCGACGGGCAGGCGACGCACCCAGAAGTGCTGCTCGATCTCGGTCAGACACTGCAGCAGTCGCTGGTCGAGGGCCTCCAAGACGAAGGCCACGGGACCATGCTCCGGCGCCCCAGCGTCGCGGCGCCAGGCGAGGTAGGCCTGCATCAATCGGTCCTGGCCTTGGCTGCTCAAACGAAGGTCCTTGCTGCTGGGCCAATCGCAGGCGGCCACCGCGCTACACAGCAGGCCGCGTGCGTCATCGAGCAAGGCCTCGGGATCGCTGGGGCCCTGTAGCCAGGTTTGCTGTAGCGTCGGCTGCAGCTGCCGCAGCTGAGCCGCCAGCAGGCCCAGATTGACCTGGGTGCTGCCATCGAACAGGCTGACCACTTGCAAATCGCGCGCCATCTTCTGGAACATGCCCAGCGCATCCTGGCTGCGCAGGTAATGACGTGCACCCAGCACTTGCGCCAATTCACGGGCGATCGCTTCGCAGCTGACGGGCAACTGATACTTGCAGATCGGTGAGAGCACGCTCAATTCACCGGGTAGGCGGGAAATCGCACGCGTGCACGCTTGAGCCAGCAGATCGTTGCAAAGCAGACGGGCGTAGCACTGGGCCAGCTTGGTGCGGGCGGCGGGAATCTGCGTGACCGTCTTGCCGTACAGCTGCCGTTGGCTCGCAAACTCAAGAGTCAGGCGCAACAAGGTGTCGGTGGCGCCCAGCGAGAAGCCCGCGCACAGGATGCGCGAGATCTGCAAAGTCTTGAGCACGAGGTTCAAGGCCGGCTCTTTGCGCGGCAGACTGGCATCGGCCGCCAGGCATCGATGGCCCTGGAGTTCGAAGCCGCTGATGTCGGCGCCGCGGATGCCGTGCGTGGCATTTTTCGGCAGGCTGCGCCAGCTCGTGTCGACATCTCGCTCGGGGCGGCTCAAGCGCAGCAGCACCAGCTCTTTGCGACCGTCCTCATGGTGCTGACAAGCCAGCACCGTGGCGGAGGCGCCGCGGCTGCCGTTGTTGATCAGCCATTTTTCGCCGCTGATGCGCAGGCTGAGCCCATCCGCATCGGCCTGGACATGGAACTCAGTGGACAGGATGTCACTGCCATGTGCACGTTCGGTCAGGGCCAGGCAGGCCAGCCCGCCGGCACGCAGGCTGCGGGCATGGGCCTCCTGTTGGGCCGGGCTGCCGGCCAGCCAGATCGGCAAGGAGCCCAGCAAAGTCTGGCCGAAGGCGATCACCGTGCTCAGGTCACGCCGCGACAGGATGCGCGACAGAGCCAGGATGCGCTCGGGCTCCTGGAGCTGACCACCCAGGCTTGGCGGCACCAGCTGATCGAACAGGCCCAGGCGGTGCAAGTGCGCCAAGCTTTGCTGAGGAAAGACCTCGGCCTCATCGTCGCGCAAGGCGTCGGCGAAGCACAGCAGCGCATCGCTCTGACGTGGGTCGCCCAGTTGCTGTTCCCACTGCGCTGCCAGCTTCAGGCTGTCAACATGCATGAGTGCACTCCTCTTGTGGTGCTGCGCCGGGCTGGGTGTGGACCAGGGCGCAGGCTTCGTGTTCATTGATGTGCAGGCTGACCCGCCAATGGCGCCCGGGCGGCGCGGGCGGCCATGCGGCCTGGCTGTGCCAGCGAGGCTGGGCGTCTGCGCTCCAGCCGTCCAGGCGCCAGCCCTGGGCCAGGCTCACAAAGCTGCCTTGGCCCTGGCACTTGAAGCGTGCCTCCTTGAGGCACCACAGCACAGTGCGGGCCTCGCGCTCGCTCAGGCCCAGTTGCTGCGCCGTCAGGGCCGTTTCCTCGGCCGGTATCAGCAGGTCCATGGACTGCGCGCGAACGGCCTCGTGGAGCTCGGTGTCCAGACCCAAAGGTGCACGATCGGCCACCGCCATGGCCCGGCGCCGGCTGTGGCTGATGCTCAGGTGTAGCCCTGTTCCAGGCAAGCAGGGGCGAGCCAGCGCGTCGCGTCCGATCAGCAGTCGATCCGGCGCGGCCTCCGCCGCATTCAGCCAAGGGCGCAGGGCCGATTTGGCACACAAGCGCCCCGCCAGCCATTCGCGCCGCCGCTTGGGCCAGGCCATGCTGCGCCAGCGCTGCAGTTCCAGCGGATGCAACTGCGTGGCCAGCCACTCACCATCGGCTGGCTCGGGCAGGGTATCCAGCAGCAGCTCCTGGCTGGGCAGCCCGCCCAGCGTCGGACCGGGTCGGGCCAGGCCAGGCTCAGCGCACGCGCTCAAACCCCGGCTCCAGCAACTCGCCCGAGAACTGATCGCCCAGCTCGGCCATCTCGCCAAAGCGCGCGACCAGGCTTTGAAACAAGGCGCTGCGCATGTCGGCCTCGAAGGCTTCGGCGCTGCTGATCTCGACGACCTCGAAGAAGTCCAAGCCATCGCCTCCAGGGCATTCGAAAACCCGGAATCGCTGCACGCTGGGAAGCTCGTGGCAGGCGGCATAGTCCACCTCGCGCACCCAGCGAATGAAGGGCTCGCGGTGCTCGCTGGACTTGAGGCGGATACGGTCGATCAGAACGGGCATGCTGCGGTCTCCTCGGTGCTTTGGTTCTGGCGCTCAATGGCAACCAGGCCACGCTCGCCATCAACGGTCAGCCAGTCGCCGCTGCGGATGCTGGCGGTGGCGAACTGGGTGTTCACCACTGAAGGAATGCCGAACTCTCGCGCCACGATGGAGCTGTGCGAGAGCATGGAGCCGACGTCCGTGACCACGGCACCAGCCAGCGCGAACAGCGGCGTCCAGGAGGCATCGGTGAAGTGGGTGACGATGATTTCTCCGCTTTGCAGCTCCGGGGCTTGGCGGTTCAGATCCAGAATCACCCGGGCCCGAGCGCGCAGCACACCACGCGAGGTGCCAAGGCCCGTCAGATCGCCACGGACCGGGGCAGCGGTCACCGCGGGCCGTGCCGGCGGACGGCCAATGAAGGTCAGTGGAGGTTCACCGTCACGCAACCAGGCCTGCTGGCGGCGCCGGCGGGCCTCCAGCACGGCGGGTGGGAAGGCCTGCTCGGCGCTGAGTCGACCGTCCAGATAGGCTTGAATTTCGGCAAAGTCCATCCAGGCCATGTCCGAAACATCCCGCAGCAGGCCTTGCGCCAGCAGGCGTCGGCTCAGTTCCACCAGAACCCGACGGACCAGCCAGATCGAGGTGATCATGCTCATACGGGTTTCTTCGCGCAGGCGGCTGCAGGCGCAGTACAAGCTGCTGACCCGGCGCATCATCCAGCGGCGTCCCGGCGTGAGCTCGGCCAGCAAAGCTTCGGTGTCCACCATGCGGTTCTGATCATTGCTGGCCAGGCGCTCATCCACGCTGAAGCCTTGGCGCATATAGATCTTGATCATCTGGAACACATAGCTCGGGTCATCGACCCAGCGAGGGTGGGTGAGCTCCATCTCCTCATGGCCGCGCACACCGTTGTCGCGCATGAAGGCGGCATATTCAGTTCGCAAGAAGGCCTGGCCTTGCACATGCTCGCTGAGGGTCGTCAGTGCCAGCTCGGCGGGCGTGCGCTCCACCAGCGCTGGCAGTTCGGGGTAGCGTTGCAGGGCCTGCGTCAGCTGCCACAGCTCGCGCGCCGATTCCACGGTGCGCAGATTGGACATATCGCCCTTGAGCCGGTTTTGCAGATGCAAGCCTCGTCCGGGAAGCCAGCTGGCGCACATCTCTTCCAGCGCGCCGTAGAGCGTGAAGGCATTGATGTAGAAGGGCAGGTAGCCCATGTGCATGGACTTGAAATAAGCCAATGCATGCTGCAGCTCCTGGTGCAGCTCGCTCAGGCTCAGGGGGCTCAAGTCCTGCCGCTGCGCGCGCGCAAACTCAATATGGCGGCTGGCCACCATCTTGCGGGCCCTGCGCTTGGCGCCCAGCAGCTCGCGAGCGGATTTGTACAGCCAATAGCCTGTGCTCTTCACCCGCAACCAGGTGTTGGCGCCCAGCCGCTCACCGTAAGGGTTGCGATAGCTGTCCAGCACCACTTCTTCACTGCTGAAGCGGTGCAAGAAGGGCGCCTGGCTCCATCCGGGCGGTGTCTGCGAAAGCAGGAAGGCGGTGTAGGCCACATTGAGGTAGACATGACCACGGTGGTAGCCCATGTAGTGGTCGGGGTCGCCCAGATCCAACAAGCCGATGCCAGCGCCACAAGCACGGTGCACCTGATACTGGTAGTGCTTGGCAAAGCTGGTGCCCAGAGGACTCATGCGCCCTGTGAAGATTTCGCCAATATCCATGCGCGACCACAGCACGGCGTCGGTGATGGCCGCATCGGCTGCCCCTTGCTGCGGCCCTTCGTCGACGGCCGGCTCCTCCAAGGTCGTGATCGCGCGGCTTTGCAGCAGCCAGAGCTGGCCCTTGTCGTCGCGCGCCCATTCGATGTCCTGGGGCTGGCCAAGCAGACGCGAGCAACGCAGCAGCAAGGCTGCAATCTCCTGTCGCGCGTCCTCATCCAATGTCGGACTGTCGGCCAATTCCTCGGGCAAGCTGGCCACCTGCAGCTGTGCCTGCTCGGATGACCACAACAGCGCACTGTGCTTGTGTGCGATCTCCACCGTCAAACTGCGCAGATCGTCCAGCGCCAGAGTGAAGCCGTCGCTGGGCACGCGCCCGGAGACCAGGCCCTCGCCCAGTCCGCGGCAGGCTTCGATGCGCATTTGCGGGCGCTGTGGATGCAAGGGGTCACGCGCAAATCCCACACCTGCGCAGCTGCTGGCCGTGGCCGGCACCATGCGCTGAATCACCACCGCCATGCGGGCACCCACCAAGGGCAAGGCATGCTGGCGGCGATAGCTGAGCGCGGCCAGGTTGAACAGCGATGCCCAGCAGTGCCGCAGGCGCTGCAAAAGATCGGGCACACCCTGCACCTGCAGATAGCTGCTGTGCTGGCCGGCAAAGGACATGCTCAGTCCGTCCTCATCGCAGGCCGATGAGCGCACAGCCACGGCACCCGCGCCCAGACCTTCGTAGGCCAGGGCCAGCTCGCTGATGGCGTGGCTGGGAAACTCGCCCTGGCGGATCTTCTCCGCCATTTCCGACCAAACTGCCGCATCGCCGCTTCCCAGGGCGCGGTCCAGATCCAGGCCGTTGTGCTGTGCGAACTCATCCATGGCATGGGTGGGAATGCACAGCCCCTCAGGGACCGGCAGGCCGAGGGCATGAAGGCGCGCCAGTTGCGCACCTTTGCCGCCCAAGCGCTGGGCATTGAGGTGCTGGCAGGCCGAAAAGCGCCAGGCCCAACGCGTCTCGCCGTGGCTGCCTGGCGTGCTCTTGTCTTCGTGGCGGGCGCTCAGGTCGAGCGGGCTTTCCAGATTCATCGGGGTCTCCTCGTCATATCGCTAGGGGCGGGTCGGCGGGCCAGGAAGCCGTAGTAGCTTTCGCCAGGCAGCAGCTGCCGGTGGGCGATATCGCGCCAGCCGCCGTCCTGCAGCAGGCTCAGCAACTGTTCGCGGCGGGGCAGGCCGGCGTCGATGTCGGACAGCGTCCACCACAGGTGCAGGGCGGCCACGGCCGGGCTGCCGCCTTGGCAGCTGCTGGTGATCAACACGCGCCCCTCGGGAGCCAGCAGGCCGGCCACGTGGTCCAACAGGGCGCGGCGTTCGGCTGCCTTGAAGTAGTAGAAGTTGTTGTGCAGGGTGATGAGCTCATAGCCTTGATCGCCGGGTGGGCCCAGCTCGAAGAGATTGGCTTCGCGCAGCGTCACTCGCTCCAGCAGACCCTGCGCCTCGAGGTGAGCGCATGCGCTGTCCACCACCTCGGCCTGCATATCGATGGCGCTCAAGCGCAGCTGCGGCCATTGCCGCAGCATGTAGCTCAGGTAGTGCCCGGCGCCACAGCCCACCTCCAGCACGAGTTGTGGCGGCTGCGGGTCCTGGGCAAATGCCCAGTCGATCGCTTCTTCGACGAAGGGCTCCAGGATGCGTGAGGAGCGGGCAATCAAGGCGCCGTCCTGATCGTCCAGGGTGTAGGCGCGCCCCTCGCGCAGCCGCGTTGGTGCGGCAAGAATGGCGTCAAAGTGATAACGCGTCACTTCAGCGAACATGGCGGCGGTCACATCATTGCGCGGCCGTGCCAGCAGGCGCGACAGCTTGCCCTTGAGGTGGTAGCGGCCGCCGCGCAGGGCCAGCTCGCCCACGCCCAGGCCGCAGTCCAGCCAGGCCAGCAGGGCGTGATGGCGCTCTGGGTCCACGCGCAGGGCCTGGGCAATGCTGTGGCTGTCGCGTGGCGCCTCGTGCAGCAGGCTCAGCAGGCCCGAGGCATCGGCGGCGCTGGCGAAGGCGCTGCGGTACAGGCTCTGGGTTTCCCCGCCCAGGCGGAGAAAGGACAGCACGTTTTTCTCAAAGATCAGCTTCTTCAGCGTGGCCAGTTTCATTCGCAATCCTTGTGTTCAGTGGTGCATCAGCAGGCTCAGCTGCAAAGCCTGGCCGAGCTGGCGGAACTCGCTGCCGGCCACGCCGCTCAAAGGCCGGCTCCAATGGGCGCGCAACTCCATGGCTTCGCGCACCTGCCATTTCAGGCCCAAGAGCAGCTGGCCGCTGGCGTCCTCGCGTTGGCGCAAGCCCATCAGGTCGACTTGCAGCAGGGGGTGGGCCTCCCAGCTCAGTGCGGCCGCGAGGTAGTGCCGGCCGCGGCCCAGGGCCGGCAGGCCGGGGCTCTGTGGCGCGCTCTGACGCAGCAGCTCCAGGCTCAGCAGCCAGCCCGGGCGCAGCCGGTACTGGCTGCCCAGCAAGGCGCGCTGCTGCCAGCCCGGGGCGCTCGCCGCGCCGCCGCGGTGGGCGAGCAGCTCCAGGTACCAGTCGCCGCCGGCCAGGTCCAGTCGCTGGGCACCGAAGCCGATCAGGGTGCGGCCGCCGCGACGCGCCAGCCAGAGCTGGCCCAGATCGGAACTGCGGCTCCAGGCCAGGCCTTGCTGCACATGCCATTCCCGCCGGTTCGCTGCGATACCGCCGTCCGGCGTGGGCTCTCGGTGCAGGCTGATCAGGCTCTGGCTGCTCCAGCCCTCGCTCAAGCTCTGCTCGAACAGCAGGGCATCGATGCCGGGTTTGTAGAGACGTTCCAGATCCAGAGGTTGAAACGGCGCATGCAGATCCAGCACCGACCAGATGCGGCCCAGACCGCGGCTGATCGGCTGCCGGCCCAGGCTGGCTTGCCAGCCGGCCTGGCGTGCGCTGAGATAGGCCCAGTCCAGCTGCAGGCGGCTGGCATGGCGAGCGCCCAGGCGGGCCCGCGGCGAGCCCAGGGCGCGCACGTCCGGCGAGGGGCGCAGCCAGGCCCAGTCTTCACGCTTCTCGGCCTGCCAGTGCTCGGCGTCCAGGTGCAGGGTCCAGCGCGGCTGGGCGGCGCTGCCGGCGCCCGCTTGCGCATGCAGGCGCAGCTGGGCATTGAGCAAATGCTGGCGCTCTGCGGGCAAGACGCCCAGTTCAGGCCGCAGCTGCATGGCACGCAGCCAGAGCAGGGCGCCGCGCTCACTGGCGATCTCGCGATCCAGCGAGGCCTCCAACGAGGGCATGGTGTCCGCCTCGGTCGGGGTCGCGCCGCGACTCGCCCCTGGGGCAAGCAGGAACAGGAGGAGCAGCAACAAGAACATCACCATCGCGCTCAGGCCAGCGCGGGGGAGGGCGAGGCCGCGCGCCGGGGCAGCTCGCGCCCCTCGGCGCGCGCCGCGGGCTCGCCGGCGTCTTGGGCCTGGTCCGAGACCAGCTGGCCATCGCGGAGCAGGATCACGCGTCGTGCGCGCTGGATCACCAGGGGATCATGGGAGCTGAACACAAAGCTCACGCCCTGATCGCGATTCAGTCCTTGCATCAGCTCCATCAGCGCGATCGCTGTGGCCGAGTCAAGATTGGCCGTGGGTTCATCGGCGATCACCACCCGCGGCCGGCTGGCAATGGCGCGCGCCACCGCCACCCGCTGTTGCTGGCCGCCGCTGAGCTGGTCGGGATAACGGTGCATCTGCTCGGCCAGGCCCAGCTGCTGCAGCAACTGCATGCTGCGCTGGCGGCGCTCGGCTGCGGGCACGCCCTGGAACTCCATCACCATCTCGGTGTTCTCCAACGCACTCAGCACCGGCATCAGGTTGTAGGCCTGGAACACAAAACCCAGGGCATCGCGGCGCAGCAGAGACAGCTCGCTCGAGGACAGGCGCGAGACATCGCGCCCGCCAAACAGAAGCTGCCCTTCGGAGGGCGAGTCCAGCAGGCCCAGCAGATTGAGCAGGGTTGATTTGCCGGAGCCCGAGGGCCCGGCGATCACGACGAACTCGCCGGCATCGATGCGCAGATCGATGCCGCGCAAGGCATGCACCTGCACATCGCCTTGCTGGAATCGCTTGTGCAGGCCCTGGGCCTGGAAGATGGCGGAATCAGGCATGGTGTTGGATCGCTTCGATGGGTTTGAGACGTCCGGACTTGACGGCCGGCATGAGGCTGACCATCAGGGTCAAGACCAGGATCAGGACGGCCACGCCGGCCAGCTTCAAGGGGTTGAGCAGGGAGTAAAAGCGCTCGGGCAAGAGCACGCCTCCAGCCTCCAGGCCGGTGCCGAAGACCTCGCGGAAGTTCAGGCCCTCGGTGGCGAAATGGGCATGGGCGGCCAGGCCGAGCATCAGGCCCAAGGCCAGGCTCGCGCCGGCCAGGTACAGGGATTCCAGCAGCACCACGCGCACGATCAGGCCCGGGCTGCTGCCCAGGGCCAGCATCACGCCGAATTCCCGGTGCCGCTTGAGCACGGACATGATCACGGTGTTGAGGATGCCCGCCACCACGACCACGACCACGATCACCATCAGCAGGGCCATGCCGGCCGCATCCATGGCCACGGCCGAGTTCAGCTCCGGCGCCGCTTCGGTCCAGGTCTGAGCCTCCCAGCCGCGCGCTTGCAGTACCGGCTGGAGTCGCTCTTGCAGGGCTGCAAGCTGGCGCTCATCCTGGAGGTAGAGCGCCAGATGGCTGATGCCCTGGCCGCTGCGGCTCAGGGTTTGTGCCTGCGGCAGGGGCAGCTCCACCCAGAAGGCATCGAGCTCCTGAATGCCGGTGCGGAAGATGCCATGCAACTCGAACGCAGCGCGTGCAAATTCGCCGCCACCCAGAGGCTTGACCGTCAGGGTGACGCGATCGCCGATGCGCACATCCAGGGCTTTGGCCAGGCGTTCACCCAGCACCAGAGGCGGCAGGCCAGCCTGCCCGGACGCGGCGCGGTCGTCGTCTGTAGCGCCTCCCGTGGGCAGGGGCTGGCCTTGCACGATGGCGCGGGCATCGGCGATGCCCGAGACCGGCAGCTCCAGCGCCGGGTCCACCCCAGAGGCCGTAACCGCGATCTGCTGCGCCCCGGCCTGGGCCATGGCCGAGAAGCGCAGACGCGGCACGGCGCTCTGGGCCAGGGGGCCGGCACTGGCGCGCACCAAGGCCAGGGCCTGCGGCCCGCCGCTGATCAGCCGCTCCAGGCTGGGGTCCTGGGCATGGCCTTGCTGGGACAGGATCAGGTGACCCAGGCCCATGCGCACGCCGACCTGGATCATGGCCTGGTGGCCCCCGTCGGAGAGGCCCTGGAAGCAGGTCAGCAGGGCCATGGTGATGATGATGATGGCAGCGGTGAAACCGCTGCGGCGGCGGTGGCGCAAGAGATTGCGCAGGGCCAAACGGTGGGCAAGCATGCTCATCTCCTCACTGCGCTCTCATGCCGGCAGCTGGGGCCAGGCGGGCGGCCCAAAGCGCCGGCACCAGGGCCGATACAACACTGATCAGCACCAGCATCACCAGGGGCAGTGCCGCGCCGGCCGCACTCAGCTGCGCCCTTAGCACCGGCGCCATGCCCACGCCCGACAGGCTGAACTCGCCGAAGCGCGACACATCCAGACCATGGATCTGCAACCAGGCCACCAGCGCGGCCCCGGCCGTCAGGCCCACCAGGCCGCCGGCCAGGCACAGCAACACCGTCTCGGCCATCACCAGCAGCAAGACCTTGCGCGGAGCCAGGCCCAAGGCCTTGAGCAGGCTGAGTTCGCGCTGACGCTCCATCACGCTGACCAGCATGGTGTTGAGCACACCCACGCCAGCGATCAGAAAGACGATGAACACCAGGGTGCCCATCAGCGCCCGATTGGCCGCAATCAGGGCCAGCACATCGGGACGCAACTGCGACCAGCTCTGCACCTGCTGGGCCTCACCGAGCTGGGCTTGCAAAGCAGCGGCGCGTGCATCGGCCTGGCCGGGGTCGGTCAGGCGCAGCGCGATTTCGTGCGCCTGATCGGGCAGTTGCAGCATGTGCTGCAGATCGCTGAGATGCAGCAGCAGGCGGCTGCGGTCTTGGTGGTCGAGGCCGGTTTGCAGCACACCGCGCACTTCCAGCTCGAGATGGCTTTGCACACCGTGGGCGCCTTCCACCAGCAGCTCCAGCACCTGGCCCCATCGACCTTCGGGGTCGGCGCTCAGGCCCAGATTGGCGGCCAGCTTGGCGCCCAGCACCACGCCGGGGCGCCGGCTTGGCCCCGGTGCCAGCTGCTCGGCCAGGGCCAGGCTGGCGTCGGTGGAGGGCGTGGCGGTGCCCGCAGAAGTAGCGCGCCCCTCCAGCCGGGCGAAGGCCTCGGCAATGGCTGCATCGGTCAAGGCCTGATCGGCGGCCTGCTGGGTCTCGCTCAGCGCCTGGGCCTGACGCCAAGGTGTCGCTTCGGCTGAGAGCCATTCGCCGCTGCTGCGCTTGCGGTGCAGCACGGTGACGGCGGCCTCTTGTTCGGGGTCGATGCCCATCAGCTGCACACCGCTGGAGCGGCTGCCGTGGCTGAGGTAGGCGAAGGCATAGAGCCGGGCGCTCACGCCCTGCACGCCCTCGGCCGACCTCAGCGCGGCCAGGGCCTGGGCGTCGGCCGGCACGCTGCGGCGCAGAGCGCGGCTGTCCAGGTAGCGCGGCTCATGGATCTGGATATGGCCGACCTCGCCCTCGGTCGTGCCCTGAATCAACTCCTGGCTGAGGCCATCCATCAGGGCCAGGGTGGCCATGCACAAGGCCAAAGCCAGGGCCAGACCCAGGCCGGTGACCCGGCTGCGTTTGGCGTTGCGGCCCAGATTGCGCCAGGCCATGCGGTAGACGGTGCTCATGGGGTTTCAGCGCAGCGCGCGCTCCGAGAAGTCGTCGGCACCGAAGTCGCTGTCGAACTTCAGCCGGACGTAGTCGATCTGGGTGTATTCGCCGGGCTTGTCCAGGGCCTGCATGGTCAGGCGCGTGGGCAGCACGCGGCCCTCCAAGGGCTTGAGCTGGCTGTAGCGCAGCGAGCGCTGGGCCTGCGTGTCATCGGCGCGGCGGAAGTAATCCACCTGCAGCGGCAGCACGCTCGCGCCCTTGCCGCCTTCCAGCAGCTGCAGCTGATACTCCACCTTGCCCCAGGCCACAGGTGCTGCGGGTTTGGGGTTCAGGCGCAACAGGGCGCGTTCGACCGGGCGGCCCAGCTCATCCTTGTCGCGCGTCTTCTGCAGCAGCTCGTA
>Ga0075160_10000977_pt1 | contig 17658 bp, 21 predicted proteins | sample JI91814C2DNA_FD_70969 | JGI IMG/M metagenome (GOLD analysis project Ga0075160, IMG submission 70969) | Wastewater effluent complex algal communities from Wisconsin, to seasonally profile nutrient transformation and Carbon sequestration -... | ecosystem: Engineered > WWTP > Effluent > Algae... | reverse complement strand
CGCAACCGAGGACAGGTCGGAGAAGCGCAGCAGGCGGGCATCCCGCCAATCCGAAGGCAGCCGGCAAAGGTCGATGATCTGCTGGCGCGTCAGAGGTGCCGCGAAGTGGGATAATTGCCTCCGGGTCGCGGCTGACTGCATCAGGGCGACGACACCATCATACAGCCGCGCCGGCAGCGGCGCCGCCCCAAGTCGCTGCAGAACGCCCTGAGTCATGGCGTGATCTGGACCGTAGGCGAACGCCAGAAGGTCAGTGACCTTTCCGTTCTCGATCAGGTCAGGAAGCGGCTCAGCTTCGGTCGCGCGGAGCGCCGCCATGGCAATCGCATGGCGGCGACCAACGGGCGCAGTCAACAACGCGGCGCGCAGCGCGTTGTTGCCCACCGACAGCGCGCGCAACGTCTCGGCTGCGTCACCGTAGCGAGACAAGAGATCGGACTTTCTCACGCGCAACGTCCTTCACGAACGAAAAGCGTGCGTTCAAGCCTGCGTATCCAGGCGACCGCCTCTCGCGAGGCATCCTTCTTTCGGCCGTTCATCGTGATCGGCTTCGGCGTCAGGGGATGGCGCAACCGAACCTCGCCGGTCCGATGAGGGTGGGTGCAAATCGCACCCAGCGACTCTGCATGACGCAGAAGATCGCTCAGCTTCACTCCACAATTCATGTAGGCCTCCAATCGGTAGAATAGGATTTTTTACTTAAATCAATTCCTCAGTTTGTCTGCGGGCCAGAGGCCCGCCCTGCAATCGGTGGACACAGCCGCAGCCGCCCGTTCCCTCCTGCAGGCCCGGCGCTTTTGTGGTCACCCACGAGGATCCCGGTTTCCCCATCGGCGAGCTCTCGTATCGCCTATGTCCCTTATGGGACGTGTTCAGACACTTGTCAATTATGACATTACGCTTTGGGGAAGTTTTTTCGCGGCTTTTTTTGTGGTGACGGGCCGCTTATCGGTGGGAAGGCACGGAATGGGGGGATTCGATGTCGCTAAGAACGAGTGCCGATGAGGCTGCGCTTCTACTGTTGGAACTGGCGCGGCAGAGGTCTGAGGATGTCGGTCGGGAAACGACCCGGTTCATGGTCCGAGCCGTCACAATCCGGAAGCTCTCGAACCGGTCTCTGCTTCGCTACACGTTTCTGGAAGAACTAGCCGACAGCGTATTCGAGCGCGGATGGATGATGTTCAGCCTGGGCGACCGGTTTGGATTGGTGCGAACGTCGGGCGTCCAGTCCTGGCCATACATCGCGTCGAAGCGAATTGGCCCGCTCCTGAAACGTATCGGTGGATCGGCCGCCGCGCGGCAGCAGGCGTTTCAGGAACTGGACAAGAAGTTTCCGGTTATTCAGACGGACGAAGAAAGCGACGATTGAAATCCGTCGCGGTGGGCGCTCCCAGACGCGCCTGCAAAGGCCGCTTGGCGCGCGGATCTTTTCTGGAAACCAGGGCGGCCGGCAGGATTTAGTTGGACCGGCGCTTTTTCATAACGAAGCCGATGATCTGGGCGACCGCCTTATAGTGCTCGACGGGGATCTCGCTGTCGACCTCGACCGCAGCGTAGAGCGCGCGGGCGAGCGGCGGGTTTTCGACGATGGGGACTTCACTGTCCCTGGCGAGTTCGCGGATGCGGAGCGCCAGCGCATCGACGCCCTTCGCCACGCATTTCGGCGCGGTCATCGTGCCGGATTCGTATTTCAAAGCGACCGCATAGTGCGTTGGATTGGTGACGATGACCGTTGCCTTGGGCACTTCGGCCATCATGCGCTTGCGGCCGCGCTCCATGCGGACCTGCCTGATCTTCATCTTGACCAGCGGGTCGCCTTCCGACTGCTTCATTTCATCGCGGATATCCTGTTTCGACATCCGCATGCGGCGCATGAAGCTGAACCGCTGCCAGAACCAGTCGATGGCGGCGAAGATGGCGACGACCGCCAGCACCGCGCCCAGCATGCGCGTGGTGAGTTCGAGCGCCGAAGCGCCCGCCATGCGCGGATCTGCGGCGACGAGACTGACGATCGCCTGACTGTCGGGCCACACGGCCCACACCGCCGCCGCGCCGGCGCAGATGACCTTCACCAGGCCCTTGGCGAAATTGACCAGCGCCTCGCCGCCGAAGAGGCGCTTCACGCCCTTGCCCGGCGAGAGCTTGGTGATGTCGAGCTTGAGCTTTTCGCCCGACATGACCAGCGGCGATTGGACGAGATTGCCGCCGATGGCGCCGATCAGCATCGCGGCGAAGGGAACGGCGAGAATGGCGGCCAGCGCCCAGCCGACCGCCCAGGCGATGCTGAGAATGCCGCCGGCCGAGGCGTCGAAGGTTTCCGGGCTCGCGATGAAAGCGCCGAAATTGCGCATGAAGAGCGCGCCCGCCTCCTCGCCCCATACGACGATGGCGAAGGTCGCGGCACTGAGGGTGGCGAAGGTGACGAGATCCTGGCTGCGGGGAAACTCGCCCTTCTCGCGCGCGTCCTGCAGCTTTTTCTGGGTCGGGTCTTCTGTACGTTGACTTGGATCGTTCTCGTCGGCCATGCGCTACCTCGCAAAGGCCGAGAAGGCGTCAGCGAAGCGGTCGAGAAAGATCTGCATCATCACGCCGACCAGGACCATCAACAGGCCGAACCCCGCGAGGATGGAGAGCGGCATGGCGATGAAGAAGACCTGGAACTGGGGCATCAGCTTCGAGACGACGCCGAGCCCGGCATAGAAGACGAGGCTGAGCACCAGGAACGGCGCGGTCAGCTCGATCCCCAGCAGAAAGCTGGACGAGACGAAGCGCACGACGAGTTCGAGAAAATCCGATACCGGCGGCGCAATGCCCGGCGGAAACAGCTCGTAGGAACGTCCGATCGCCCCGAACAGGATCTGGTGCGCGCCTGTCGTGAAGATCATCACGATGCCGAGCGTCACGAGGAAGGTCGAGAGGATCGCGCCTTGCGACCCCTGTGTCGGGTCGACATTGATCGCGAAGCCAAGGCCCGTCTGCATCGCGATGACGTTGCCCGCGACATTGAGCGAGGTGAGCAACAGCCGCGCGGCGATGCCTATCGAAAGGCCGATGAGCCCCTCGACGCCAAGCAGCAGGAACAGGGCCCCGCCATCGGTCGGCAGAGCCGGCAGCGTGCTCCCCACAGGGCCGAGCAAAACGAAGGATACGGCGAGGGCGAGGCCGAGGCGGAAGCGGGCCGAGACGAAGCCTTCACCGACGCCGGGAAACACCATCAGCATCGCGCCCAGCCGCGCGAAGATCAGCAGGAACGCGAAGACCTGCTGCGGCAGGAACTGATCGAGGATGGGTATGCCCTGCATGGCGCCCTGTCAGGGGGCGGCCATGCGGACGAACAATTCCGTCATGTAGGTGCCCAGCTGCTGCGCCATGAAGGGCAGCATCAGCAGCAGGACGAGAAACACGGCGACGATCTTCGGCACGAAGACGATGGTCGCCTCCTGCACCTGGGTCAGCGCCTGGAGGATGCCGATGCCGGTGCCGACCGCGAGTGCGACCAGCATGACCGGGCCGGCCACGAGCAGCAGCACCCAGATGGAGTCGCGGGCGATGTCGAGGACTTCGGCGCCGGTCATCAGACGGGCATCCGCATGATGTCCTGATAGGCCGAGATCATCCGGTCGCGGAGCGCGATGACGGTTTCCAGCGTCGTTTCGGCATTGGCGACGGCGGTGACGACATCGACCAGCTCTGCCTTGCCGGCGGCGCTGGCGGCCATGGCCTGCTCGCCCGCCTTGGTCGTCTGCATCGCGTCATCGAGCGTGCTGGCGAGCGCCGCGGCGAACCCACCGCTGCCGGTTTCCGATGCGCCTTCCAGGCCGGTGGCCTTGGGCGTCTGGGAATAGGCGCGGAGCGCCGATGCGATGTCGATGGCCATCTAGAGATTACCCCCGGCGCAGCAGATCGAGCGTGCGCGCCATCATGCTGCGCGCCGCGTCGACCACATTGAGATTGGCTTCATAGGCCCGCTGCGCCTCGCGCATGTCGGTCATTTCGACCAGCGGGTTGACGTTGGGCAGCATCACATAGCCGGCGGCGTCAGCGGCCGGGTGGCCCGGATTGTACTGCATCTTGAATTCCGACGGATCGTGCGCCGTGCGGCCGACGCGGACGACGCTGGCTCCCGTCGCCTCGTCGACCGCTTCCTTGAAGGTGACGATCTGGCGGCGGTAAGGCTCGCCGTTCGCGCCCGTCGCTGTGGACGAGGCGTTGGCGATGTTTTCCGCGATGACGCGCATGCGGTCCGACTGGACCCGCATGCCGCTGGCCGCGGTGGTCATCGATTTGGTGATATCGAGGCTCATTCAGAGGGCTCCTAGCGCTGGCCGCCGGCCGCGAGGCGGATCATCGACAGCGCCTTGCGGTAGAGTTGTGTCACCGTCGCGTAGTCCATCTGCGTGGAGGAGACCTTCATCATCTGGTCTTCCAGCACGACCGAATTGCCGTTGGGCGTCGATTCCGTGTCAGGCATCGACTTGACGCGGAAGCCGCCCGCGCCGTTGCCGGCCGGGGTCGCGATATGCATCGGGTTGGTGGTGGTCAGGCCTGGGCCACTGCCTTCGCCCGCCGCCATGGCGGCGAAGTCGGGCTCTTCGACATCCTTCGCCTGGTAGCCCGGCGTGTTAGCGTTGGCCACGTTCTCGGCCAGCACCGTCTGGCGCGCCGACAGGAACGCCATGCGCTGGCGCATCGTTTCGAAAAGCGGGAGCTTGGTGATGTCCATCGCCGCCAAATCCATGGAGCCGCATGGTTGACGCGACCTTAACCGGCAGAATGTGCCGGGTGGGGTTAATGGGACTTTAAGACTGGTGAACGTGCCGCCGGGGCGGTGCGTTAATCGACCTTAACGCGGCATTAACCACGGTAAACGCAAACCTACCCGCGCGGCAGAAGGCCGCCCGGTAGGCCCATGGATATCGACGCCCTCATTCGCATGGCGGCCGCGCTCGGCGCGGTGCTGGGGCTCGTGCTGCTCGCCGCCTGGGCGATGCGCCGCTTCGGCTTTGCCGGGATCGCCAACCCCAAATCGAACGAGCCGCGCCGGCTGTCGGTGGTGGAGGCCCGCACGCTGGATGCCCGCCGCCAGCTTGTGCTGGTGCGCCGCGATGGTGTGGAGCATCTGCTGGTGCTGTCGCCCAATGGCGAGACGGTCGTGGAAAGCGGCATCCCCGCGCGGGAGAGCGCGGCGTGAAGATGTGGAAAGCGATCAAGCCATCGCGCCGCGCAACCGTATTCGCCCTCGCCTCTCTGGCGTTCGGCGTGACGACGACGGCCATCGCGCAGTCGGTGACGGTCGATCTTGGCGGCGGCGACGGCCTGACCGGACGGATCGTTCAGCTTGTGCTGCTGGTGACGCTGCTGTCGGTGGCGCCGTCGATTCTCATCATGGCGACCAGCTTTGTGCGCATCGTCGTGGTGCTGTCGCTGCTGCGTACCGCGATCGGCCTGCAGCAGAGCCCTCCCAATACGGTGATTGTCAGCCTCGCGCTGTTCCTGACCGCCTTCATCATGGCGACGCCGCTGACGCAGGCCTGGGAACAGGGCGTCAGGCCGATGCTCAACGACGAACTGACTCTGGAGGAAGGGTTTCAGCGCACCGCTGCGCCGGTCGCGACCTTCATGCTGGCCCACACAAGGCCTGACGACCTCGCCATGTTCTTCGATCTGTCGAAGCAACAGCCGCCGGCGGAACCGTCGGCGACGCCGCTGAACGTGCTGGTTCCGGCCTTCATGATCTCGGAACTCCGGCGCGCCTTCGAGATCGGCTTCATGGTGTTTCTGCCCTTCCTCATCATCGACCTCGTGGTCGCCTCGCTGCTGATGAGCATGGGCATGATGATGCTGCCGCCGGTGACGATATCCCTGCCCTTCAAGCTGATCTTCTTCGTGCTGGTGGACGGGTGGCGCCTGATCGTCGGCAGCCTCGCCGGCAGTTATGGGATGTAGCGGGCAGAGCGTCGCATTGCGCGCCATGGGCCCGCTCGCTAGCGTCGTGCCCTGGACCCTCAAGGACTCGATGCCATGACACGACGTATTGTTCAGCTGATCGCACTTACCGCCGGGATCGCGCTGGCCCCCACCGCCGCGGCCGGCCCGTTTGGCGATGCGCTGGGCGCTTGCCTGACGACCAAGGCGACGCCGGAAGACCACACCAAGCTTGTCCGCTGGATGTTCTCGGCGATGTCGCTGCACCCCGATATCTCGTCCATGTCGAACGTCACGCCCGAGCAGCGCACCGAAATCGACAAGACGATGGGCGAGTTGTTCATGCGCCTCCTCACCGTCGACTGCCGCGCCGAAGCCGTCGCCGCGATCAAGAACGAGGGGCCGAACGCCATCGCCACCGGCTTCCAGACGCTCGGTCAGATCGCCGGCGCGGGGCTGATGAGCGCGCCGGAAGTGGCGGCGGGCATGTCGGGCCTGGAAGCCAATCTCGACGCCCAGAAGCTTCAGGAGCTCGGCGCGGAAGCAGCGCAGTAATCAGCCGAACAGGGCGGCGTACTGGTCGGGTTTGAACCCGACCAGCATGTCGGCCCCGGCGATCAGCACCGGGCGCTTGATCATGCCCGGCTGCGCCAGCATCAGCTTCACCGCTTTCGCGGCGGTAAGGCCCTGCTTGTCGGCGTCGGGCAGAGCGCGAAACGTGGTGCCGGTGCGGTTGAGCACGATCTCCCACCCGGCGCGCTTCACCCAGCCGTCCAGTGTCGCCTTGTCGATGCCGTCCTTGCGGTAATCGTGAAAGACATGCGCGACCTTGTGCTGGTCGAGCCAGGCGCGGGCCTTCTTCATCGTGTCGCAGTTGGGGATGCCGTAGATCGTGACCGGTCTTGCCATGGCCGCGTGATGGCACGATTCGCCGCATCGGCGGCACTATGACGGCGTCGCGCCCGCGCCTAAGGTCCGCCGCATAGAATTTCAGGAGGACGCGATGGATCTGGGACTCAAGGGCAAGAAGGCGATTGTACTGGGCGGAACGCGCGGGATCGGGCGCGCCATTGTGGAGACGCTGATCGCCGACGGCGCGCATGTCGCGCTGTGCGCGCGCAATGCCGCGCAGGTGGATGAAACTGTCGCCACGCTGAAAGCCAAGGGCGCGACCGTGACGGGTGGCGCGGTCGACATCATGGACGCGCCGGCCTTGGGCGAATGGATCGAGCGGGCGGCGGGCGAACTCGGCGGTATCGACATCCTCGTCTCGAATGCCGGCGCCATGGCGCAGGGCAATACGCGCGAGGCCTGGGAGGCCAATCTCCGCCTCGACGTGCTGGGCGGCGCGGTAGCGGCGTTCGACGCGGCGCGTCCGCATCTGGAAGCGGCCGCCAAGAAAGAGGACGCCGCCTTCATCATCATCTCGTCCGTCTCGGCGGCGGAGAGCGACCGGGCCGACAGCTATGGCCCGATCAAGGCGGCGCTGATCCACCTCGCCAAGGGCATGGCGCGACAACATGCCAAGAAGGGCGTGCGCGTGAACGTTGTCTCGCCCGGCACGGTCTATTTCAAGGGCGGCGTCTGGAACTGGATCGAGGAGAACCAGCCGGAGGTCTTTAAGGGCGCGATGGAACGCAATCCGACCGGCCGCATGGCGAGCCCGCAGGACATCGCCAATGCGACGGTGTTTTTGGCGAGCCCGGCCTCGTCGTTCACGACCGGCGTCAACCTGCTGGTCGACGGCGCGATCTCGCGGCGTGTGAATTTCTAGTTCGACGCCGTGCCGTCGGCCGGTCGGCCGAGGCCGAGGCTACGCAGGAAGGCGTCAAGCGTGTCGACTCCGGCGATGGCCTTCGCCATGTCGCGGAAGGCGACGGCGCCCGGATCGGCGGCGCGGGTGACGACCTCGAAGGCTGCGGCTTCGGGCGTGTCGGCCATCAGCGTGACGAAGCGGTCGCGCAGGGATTTGAGGCCCGCCGCGTCGTCGGCCATCGTGTAGGCGATGGCGACGCGCAGGATGTCGTAGCGGTCCTGCCCGTCGAGCGGCTTGGCGATCTTTTCCCGCCCCGCGATCAGCGGCTCGATCGCGGCGGCAGCCTCGACCCAGCGCGTCGCGGCCCACAGCACGTCGGCGCGCAGGCGCATCGCTTCCGGCGTCTCGTCCTGTTCAAAGGCTTCGAGCGCCGCGTCATATTGCTTGAGATCTGTAAGCGCACGTGCGGTGAGCAGACGGCGCTGGGCGGCCAGCTCTTCCGGCAGGCGCGTCTGTGAGGACGCGCGCAGAGCCGCCAGCGCCTTTTCCGGCTTGCGGTCCATCAGATAGACGGCGGCGAGCTTGGCCGAGATCTGCGCCTTGGCGACGCCATCGAGGCGGCGGTCGACCTGGTGCTGCAACAACTCCGCCGCCTGCTCAAGCAGATCGACGGCGATGAGGCGATCCGACAGGCGGCGCACCATTTCATCGCCCATCGTGCCGATGGGGGTGAGCTCCTTGAAGTCGTAGTAGAGGCCGAGCGCCTGAATCGGCGGCAGGTTGTCGGCCTTGCCTCGCAGGAACAGGTCTTCGAAGATCACCGCCATCTCGTTCTGGATCCGGCGGGCTTCATCGGCGCGCGGGAAGCCGAGCACGGCGGCGCGCATGGTCTGAAGGCCGTTGCGATAGTCGCCGCTCTCGATCTGCAGATTGCCGAGGCGGTGCAGCAGGCTGAGCTCGACGCCGTCGCCGCGCCACTGCCAGCGCAGACGGTCGAGTTCGGCGATGGCCTCGGCCGGCTTCATCGCGCCTGTGCGGGCCTTGAGCGAAACCTCCGCCAGCGCGGCGCGCACCGCGAGCGGGCGGTAGCCATCCGCGCGCACGTCCGCATAGAGGCGCAGCGCCTCGCCGTCGCGTTTCAGGCGCTCGGCGAGCATCGCGCGGAGCAGATCGGCCTCCATAAGCTGCGGGCGGGCGAGGCCCTCTTTCGGAATGCCGTTGAGCAGCCGGTCGGCGATATCGACGGCATTGGTTTCGATGGCGCCATGCGCACCCGCAAGGCGGAAGCGGGCCTGCCAGTCGGCGCGGAAGTCGGGAAGCGCCGCTTCGCCGCGTTCGATGAAGTCGCGGGCGATGCCCCACTTTTCAAGACCAGCCGCCGCCAGGCCGCGCCACAGTTGGGCGGCGGGATCATCATCAAGGCTCATCGAGGCGAGATCGGCCTCAGCCTCAAGATAGCGCTGCATCTGAATCAGCGCGGCGGCACGCAGGGCACGGAAGGAAGGATCGCTGGTGACGGATTCGTCCTCCGCCACCACCATCTGGAGAACACCCAGCGCCTCCGGCCCGAGGTCATGCGCGAGATAGAAGCGCGCGAGCGCCAGGCGGCCCGATTCGACATGCGCGTCCTTCTCGCCGATCGCGCTGATCAGGCGGTTGCGCTCGGCGAGAAAGCCCGCCTTGCCGCTCCACGCGGCGAAATCCATCGCGGCCGGGCGGCGTTGGTCGCCGACCGCTTCGCGGTCAGGCGCGTAATCGGAGACGGTGCCGGCGGAAAGCGTCAGGCCCGCGGGGGCGGCGATGACCACATCACGCTCGCCCGGTGTCACGGTGAGATCGTCAATGAACGGGCGGACGATGAGGCCCTGTGCCGTGGCGTCGGCGGCGAAATCGACATAGGTGCGGGCGCCAATGACTGCCTGCGGCGCGCCGGAGGCGAGCACCAGGATCAGCGCTTCGCCGCTCTGCGGGTCGGCCAGGCCGATGACGGCGCCGGCGCGTTCCAGGGTCGCGCGCACCTTGGCCGGGCCAACTGTGCGGGCGTCGCGCAGGAGGGCGACGGGGCTGGGCGGCTCGAGCGGATCGGGCGAAATCGTTGCCGTCCAGCCGCCTGACCTCTCACCGGCGGTGACCGACAGCGGACGCACGGTGCGCAGCGTCAGAATGGTCGCGCCGTCCTGCGATGAAAGATCGGCCGCGAGGATGAAATCCTTGTTGCTCTTGAGAATGGCGGCGGTGTCGATATGACTCGCGCCCTTCACGGCAATGACGATGCGGTCGCCGCGGCGGAACATGGCGGCCGGCGCGGTGGTGAGGGCGGGCAGGACCAGCGTGATTTCGTCGCGCACGCGCACGACCTTGAACGGCGGGGCCTCGGCGGGCGGTGCTTCGGCATGGGTGCTCTGAGGGGCGTGAGCCGCCTCGCCATGCCCTTCGGCAGGCTTGTCGTCCTGCGCTGGGTCGGCCTGCGCGTCAGGCGTTGGCTCGGCATGCGCAGGCTCATGAGCGGGCTCGGCCGCTGCATGGTCTTCGGCGGCGGGGGGCGCGTCCTGGGCCGGTTCGGCGGCCGGCGTGGGTGTCGGCTTCGCGGCCTCGGTGTCCTCGGGTGCAGCCTCAGCCACAGCGGCGCCGTCGCTGCCCGGACGCAGCGCAGGATGATCGTCCGACTTGCCTTCATCGGGCGCCGCCTCCGTTTCGGGCTTGGCCTCCGCGACGGCGGCAGGCTTGGCCACAGGCGCGGGTGGCAGCATCTCGTCCGGCACGACGACCTGCGGCTCTGCATCCTTGTCGTTGCCGGGCGCCATGACATCGAAGACCACGGAGGTCTTGTCGCGGAAATGGTCGATCTTGGAATCGGGATCGATCTTGATCTCCAGCAGCGTTTCGTCGTCGCCCGCGCTGGAACCCGCGCCTTTCACAAAGGCGGGCGGCACCGTGTTGAGACGCGAAACATCGATTTTGCCCTCGCGTGCGAAGGTGACCTTCACCGTGCCGTCGGAGACGCCGACCTTGTAGTCGACATTCTCGCCCCAATCGAAGGCGAGGCGCGTGCGGTCCTCCTGCACGGCAATTTTCAGGCGCACATCGGCCGGCGGCTTCGGGCCAGCCGGCGCGGCATTCGGATCGGCGATATCCGCGGGATCCTCCGCCATCGCAACGGGCAGCAGGTCTATCGCGTAGAGCGGTCCGCCGCTGGACGTATGGACGCGGTATTTTCCGTTCAGCGACAGGCGCAGCGTCTTCATCGACGCGTCCTGCTTGATGATCGAGACATAGTCGTCGAGCGGCACGTTGAGGACACCCGGCGCGAACTGGAAAGGACGCGCGAAGGTGACGACCAGAATGCCGTCGGCGATGTTCGCCTCGGCCGTGACGGGCTTGGGCCAGCCGAAGACGATGCGGGCATAGCCCTTTGAGGTATCGACCGAGATCGACACGGTTTCGGCCGCCTGCGCAAACGCCGAAGCGGCGGCGAACATCGCCGCCGCCAGAACGGAGAGGACGACGCGCCCGAACATGCTCTATCCGCCGGGCGGCGCCGCAGCCGCGGGATCGGCGGCAGGGTCGGTGACGGGTTCAGTGACGCCCTCCTCATCAGGCGGCAGGTCGAAGCGGCGGGCGAGTTCGACCGTCACCTCCTGCGCCCGTTCGGGCTTCATGGCGGCCAGAACCGGCGCCGCCTTGGCGGGCTTCATGCGGGCCATGACGTCGATGAGGACGCCCTGTTCCAGCGTGTTGAAGATCGCGGCGGCGGAGGCCGGCTTCATCGTCTCGTACATCTTCACGAGGCCCGCGAGCTGGGCTTCTTCCTGCTCGCCGCGCTTGCCGAACATCGTCTCGATGCGCGTTTCGATCGTCTTCAGTTCGACGATGCGCTCTTCCACGCGCTTCTCGGCGGCGGCGATCAGCTTCTCGCGCATATCGAGATCGCGCTCGCGCTCATCAAGCTGCTTGCGCCGGTCGGCGAGACGCTCCAGCACATCGGCCTCGGAGGCCGTGGGGCCATCTGCGGGATTGGTCGCTTTGGGCTCGTCCGCCGCGTGGTCTTCCGCGGACGCCTCATGCGCCGCTTCCGCTGCGGGCGCCACGTCCTCGTCGTGAGATTCAGCGGCAGCGGCTTCGGCCTTGTCCTCGGCCTGGGCCGACAGCCAGCCGCCTGTGTCCGCCAGCTTCAGCGCCAGCAACAGACCAAGCGCCGCGATACCAAGCGGCAGAGCGCGCATGATCAGCGGGCTCCCTTGAGATCGAAGGCCGGAGCGGCGGACGGTGCGGCGGGCCGGGCGGCAGGTGCAGGCTTCACCGCCTGACGCTGCGCGGCGAGGCGCTGGGCAAGGCCTTCGGCGGCGCCGACCAGCATCGAGAGTTCCTCGCTGGTGGAGCGGGCACCGGCCTGGACATTGGCGAGACGGGTGCCCGCATTGTCAGCCGCCTCGCGCAGCGCGGCAATGGCAGCTTCAGCACGCTGGGTAGCGCCGACGAGATCCATCACCGCCTGCTTCACGCCATCCTTGCCCGAGCGCAGATCGCGCAGGCGGCGATCGAGAATGACCGCCCACACGATGGCGGCGGAGAGCAGCAGCGCGACCAGTCCTTCAACAGCGAGTTCGACGCCCATGTGCAGGTCCTATAATTTGGAGAGGCTGGCGGCGCGGCGCAGAGTCTTGTCGACTTTGACGGCGACGAACGGCCCGACACGGCCGATATGGCCTTTGACGAGCGGGATGCCGCCGCATTTCAGTTCAATGGGGGAGTCGGGCGCGGCATTGAGCATCAGGGTCTGGCCGACCTTGAAGTTCATGACATCGCGGAGCGACATGATCTGCTGATCCAGAACGGCATCGATCTGCAGCTGGGTCTGCCAGAGCTCGGTGGCGAGGTGGCCCTCCCAGATGCTGTCGCGGCCGAACTTTTCGCCCATGAACTGCTGCAGCAGCAGCTTGCGGATCGGCTCGAGCGTCGCATAGGGCAGCAGCAGCTCGACGCGGCCGCCGCGATCTTCCATGTCGATCCTGAGCTTCACCAGGATGGCGGCGTTCGCAGGACGCGCGATGGCCGCGAAGCGCGGGTTGGTTTCAAGACGGTCGAGGACGAAATTGACCTTCGACAGCGGCTCGAAGGCCTGACCCATGTCCTGCATGATGACCTCGATCATGCGCTGGACGAGGCTGCGTTCGATGGTCGTATAGGGACGACCCTCAATGCGCATCGCCGCCGTGCCGCGGCGTCCGCCCAGCAGCACGTCGACGATCGAATAGATGAGATTCGATTCGATCGTGAAGAGGCCGAAATTGTCGAGTTCGGGCGCGCGGAAGACCGCGAGAATCGCGGGCAACGGAATGGAGTTGAGATAGTCGCCGAAACGGATCGACGAGATGTTGTCGAGGCTGACTTCAACGTTGTCGGATGTGAAGTTGCGCAGGGATGTCGTCATCAGCCGCACGAGGCGGTCGAAGACGATTTCCAGCATCGGCAGGCGCTCGTAGGAAACCAGCGCGGAATTGACGATGGCGCGGATGCCGGTGCGCTCCGCATCGTCGCCTTCCAGCGCGTCGAAGCCGAGCAGGCTGTCGATCTCGTCCTGGTTGAGGATGCGGTCGGTGGCGGCGTCGGACGCGTCTCCGGACTCGTTCAGCGCCTCGTCCCAGTTGGTCTCTTCATCGCCGCTCATTGAATGAGCATCTCCTTGAAGAGAACGTCCTTCACGACGGCCGGCGCGACCGCGAGATTGACGCGGCGCGTCAGCTCTTCCTTCAGGCGGAACATGCCGGCCGAGCCGGAGAGGTCTTCGACGCGCAGCTCGCGCAGGAAGACCTGAAAATTGTCGGTGACGCGCGGCATGATCGGCTCGATCTTCGCGACCGTTTCCTGGTCGGGCAGCTCGAGCGCCACGGCAAGCTTGAGCATCGCGCGCTCGCCGCCCGCGCCGGTGAGGTTCACCAGCATATCGGGCAGATCGAGGAAGACCGGCGGCGGGCCGGCTTCGGCGTGTTTCTCGGCGCCCTCGCCTTCCGCGACCTCTTCACCGCCCGAGAGCAGGAAGAAATAGGCAGCGCCGCCCAGCACCAGGACGGCGGGCAGCACGAACATGATGAGCATCTTGACGAGCGAGCGCTTTTTCTTGGGCGCGCCTTCTGCGCCCTCAGCCCCCGCCTCGGCTTCCGCCTCCGGCTTTGGCGCCTTCGATTTGGACATCGCTCAAAAACCCCTCGGGCGCGCGGACATGACTGTCCGCGTCGCACTAGGGGCACGCTAGAAGGCGATGGTTAACGGCTCGTTAGGTCTCGGCAGAAATTGCCGGGTAAGGCCGTTATTCGTCCTGCGAACCCTGGAGCAGGCGCCCGATCAGGCCGCCGATGATGCCGCCGACGATCGGTGCCGCCCAGAACAGCCACAGCTGCGACATGGCGGTCGCGGTGGCCTCGGGCCCGAAATCGGCGAAGAGCGCCACACCGGTGGAGCGGGCCGGGTTGACCGAGGTGTTGGTGACCGGGATCGAGATCAGGTGGATCAGCGTCAGGGCGAAGCCAATCGCGAGCGGCGCAAAGCCGGCCGGGGCCTTCTTGCTGGTGACACCGACGATCACGATCACGAAGATCGCCGTCAGGACGACTTCGATCAGCGCCGCCGACATCAGCGTGTACTGGCCGGGCGAGAGCTTGTCGTAGCCGTTGGTGGCAAAGCTGCCGACGCCGATGGGCGCATCGCCCGCCGCCATATTGCCGGTGGCGATGACATAGAGCACGCCGGCCGCAGCGATCGCGCCGGCGACCTGGGCCAGGATATAAGGGCCGGCATCCAGCGGGCTGGCACGGCCGGCGGCCACAAGGCCGATGGTGACGGCAGGGTTGAAGTGGCCGCCCGAGATATGGCCGACCGCATAGGCCATCACGAGCACGGTCAGGCCGAAGGCCAGTGAGACGCCGGCGAAGGCGATGCCGAGATTGACGACGCCGGTGCCGACCGGAACGCCGAAGCTGGCGGCCAGAACGGCCGAGCCGCAGCCGCCGAAAACGAGAACAAATGTGCCGATGAATTCGGCCGACAGCTTGCGCGCCAGCGACATGATGCAATTCCCCCCTGGGACTCAGACGTCCAGCGCCCTCATAGCAAGGTTCCGCCCAGCGCGCACGGCAGAGTTTGCCGTACTTAGGTATGGCGCCGCGCACAGGACGTTGTTTTTCAAAGACTTAGGTTTGGCACGGCGCTTGCGGATCATTTCGCGGGGCAAAAGCCCTGACGGGGCCGATTGGCCCGACGTTCACGCGAAGGATCGCAACGGGTCATGGATAACGCGCTGCTGCTCAGCCTCTCGAACCAGATGGTTGCGCGCCGTTCCATGGACGTGGTTGCGAACAACATCGCGAACATGAACACGACCGGCTTCAAGCGCGAGAGCCCGGTCTTTCAGGAATACATCGTCAAGGTCGACGCCGAGGGCGCGAACGGCCGCGTGAAGGAGCCGCTGTCCTTTGTGCGCGACGTGCTGGCGACGCACGACATGTCGAGCGGCGTGCTGAAGACGACCGGCAACCAGCTGGACCTTGCGCTGGAGGGCGATGGCTTCTTCGTCGTGTCGACCCCGGAGGGCGAGCGCTACACGCGCAACGGCAATTTCGGCCGCGACGATACCGGCCGCATCGTCACCTCGTCCGGCCATCCGGTGCTGGACGACGGCGGATCGGAGATCGTGCTGACGCCCGAGGAGACGCAGGTCACCATCGCGCGCGACGGCTCGATCTCCACCGAACAGGGTATTCGCGGCCGTATCGGCGTCGTCGCATTCGACAATCCGCAGACCATGAAGCCGATCGGCGACTCGCTGTGGGAGGCATCAGAGCCCCCTGTCGCAGCCGAGGGCAACGTCGTCGCGCAGGGCATGCTTGAAGGATCCAACGTCCAGCCCGTCGCCGAGATGGTCCGCATGATCGAGATCATGCGGGCCTATCAGGCGTCGACCGAAATCCTGAACGCCGGCGAAGAGCTTTCGCGCCGTGCCGTCCAGAAACTCGGCGAAGTCAGGGCCTGACGCAGGTGAAGGGGAATTAGACCATGCGATCGATGAACATCGCCTCGACCGGCATGCTGGCACAGCAGCTGAATGTCGAGGTCATCTCGAACAACATCGCGAACATGAACACGACGGGCTACAAGGCCCAGCGTGCAGAGTTCCAGGACCTGCTCTACCAGAACCTGGAACGTCCCGGTGCAACCACCTCGACCTCCGGCACCATCGTGCCCTACGGCATTCAGATCGGCGTCGGTGTGAAGCCCGCGGCGGTCTATCGCATTACCGAGCAGGGCAATCTCAACTTCACCGAGAACCCCTACGACATCGCCATCGAGGGCCGCGGCTATCTGCGCGTCCAGACGCCGACCGGTTCGGAAGCCTATACCCGCGCCGGTGCGCTTGGCCGTTCCGCCGAGGGCCAGCTCGTGACGCCTGACGGCTTCCTTGTCCAGCCCGGCATCGCCATCCCGCAGGACGCCACCGACGTCGCGATCAGTGCGCAGGGTCAGGTGACCGTTCGCCTGCCCGGCCAGACCGCGCCGCAGCAGGTCGGCCAGCTCGACCTCGCGATCTTCGTCAACGAAGGCGGCCTGGAAGCGACGGGCGACAATCTGTTCTACGAGACCGCGGCCAGCGGTCCGGCGATCGTCGGCCAGCCGGGCACGCAGGGCTACGGCCAGATCCGTCAGGGGTTCCTTGAGACCGCGAACGTCAATCCGGTCGCCGAGATCACAAGTCTCATCACCGCGCAGCGCGCCTATGAAATGAACGCCAAGGTCATCTCGGCTTCCGACGAGATGATGTCGATGGCATCGCGTCTGAGGGGCTGAGCCATGAAGATCGCCGCCTTCGCCTTCGCCCTTTTCGCCGCTTTCGCGCCGGCCTCCGCGCTGACGCTGGAAGAGGCCGTGCTGGACCAGCTCATCGCCAAGGGTGCGCCGGAGGACGGCGCAGTCGCACTGGTCGGCCGCGTGCCGCGCGGTATCGAACCCGAGACGCTGGACCTCGCCAAGATCAGCTACGACACGGAGAGCGGCCGCTTCGTCGTGCAGGTGCGCCTTGCCAGCGGACGTCTGTATGGCCTGCAGGGCAAGGTCGAGGACGGCATGGATGTGCCGGTCCTGACGCGCGCCATGAAATCCGGCGAGATCGTCTCCGGCGACGACGTGCAGTTCGTCCGCATGGCCGCCTCGCGCGTGCCGCGCGGCTCGGTGGCCGAGGCCGAGAAGCTGATCGGCTTTTCCGCCAAGCGCCAGCTGCGCGCCGGCATTCCGCTGCGCGAAACCGACGTGCAGAAGCCGCTGGTCATTCGCAAGGGTGACGCCGTGACGATGGTTTTCCGCGCGCCCGGTATCGAGCTGACCTCGCGCGGCCGCGCCATGACCGATGGCGGCGTCGGCGACACGGTCGCCGTCGTGAATGCCCAGTCGCTGAAACAGATTGATGCGGTGGTGCTCGGCGCCGGGACGGTGAACGTCTCGCGCAACATCGCCGCCGTGAACTAGTCGAGTAGGAGAACCCCATGCGCCTTGCCCGCCACGCCGGCCTCGCCGCCGCCATCAGCCTGCTCACGGCCTGCAACACGGTCGACCGTCTGGAACAGATCGGCGCGACTCCGCCCATGTCGCCGGTGATGGATCCCACCATGTCGCCGGACTACCAGCCGGTGCAGGTCGCCATGCCCGCGCAGGAGCAGGTCGCCTATCAGCCAAATTCGCTGTGGCGCCCCGGCGCGCGCACCTTTTTCAAGGATCAGCGCGCGGCCCGCGTCGGTGACATTCTCACCATCAATATCGAGATCGACGACGAGGCGAAGGTCGCCAACACCTCGGCGCGCGGCCGCACCAATTCCGAGAATTCGGGCCTGCCGAACCTCCTGGGCCTCGAGACCCAGTATGGCGGCATCCTGCCCGACGGTGTCGACCCCTCCTCGCTGCTCTCGATGAGCTCCGACAGCAACAGCCGCGGC
>Ga0075160_10000975_pt1 | contig 17683 bp, 20 predicted proteins | sample JI91814C2DNA_FD_70969 | JGI IMG/M metagenome (GOLD analysis project Ga0075160, IMG submission 70969) | Wastewater effluent complex algal communities from Wisconsin, to seasonally profile nutrient transformation and Carbon sequestration -... | ecosystem: Engineered > WWTP > Effluent > Algae... | reverse complement strand
TTTTTGCCAGTCATAAGTTTTGTTTTTTTAAAGGGAAACGTTTATTAGCGTAAACAACGATTTTCGAATTCATTGAACCGTTCTTCCCGCAAGTCGATTACAAGGTGGTGATTTTTATTTTGCATTTAAATTTATTTACGCAACTAATTGGTTGCAAATATAAACGCAATCGAACAGTTTCGCAAATTATTTTCAATTTATTCTGATATTGAGTTTAATAGCTTGATAATCAATGAATTTTTGTGATTTGTGTTTAAAAAATACTTTCGGGTTGTTAGTTAACGAGTTTATTGAGTAGATAATTAAAACAAAACACCTCGTTCATGTCCAATTATAACCAAATTATTTGTTAATGGTATAATTCATATATTCAATAATATTAAAAATTAAAAAAATGGAAGAATTCATTTTGATTTTCAGGCATGAGGATGGCAACAAGGTAGCCTCGCCACAGCAAATGCAAGCCTGGATGCAGCAAACCATGGACTGGATTAGTAAGATATCAGCCCAAAAAAAATTTGTAGGGGGTAATGGTTTACCCTTTGATAACAGTTGTGTGGTACACCATAACCAGGTAGTTACGAATGGACCATTTGGCGACATTAAAGAAACGATAGGCGGGTACATTATTGTGAAAGCTGATTCCGTGGAGGAAGCCGTAGAGTTTGCGAAAGGGTCTCCGGTTTTGCAGGGGGAAGGTAATAGTGTTGAAGTTAGAAAAATAGCCAAAGGAGATGGGGTACATTAGTTTTTTGGCTCAGGCATTAAACGGATTTAATAATTTTTAAAACAAAATACATGAAAGATTTTTTATTGGTGTTTAGAGCTGACAGCAGCCTCACACCTAAACGCACAGATGAAGAAGGGAAAGCGAATACAAAATTGTGGATGGATTGGATTGCAGGAATTGCAGCGCAAGATAAGTTAACCAGCAGAGGAAACGCCCTTACGACAACGGGTAAAGTATTGCGACCAAATAATGTGGTTACAAATGGTCCGTATGCAGACATCAAGGAATCAATTGGAGGGTTTTCGATTGTTAAGGCCGTTACTTATGAGGAAGCTGTTGAACTGGCGAAAGGTTGTCCGATCCTTCTGGATGGAGGGAATGTAGAAGTAAGGGAAATAAGAGTCATGTAATGGAAAATAACCAGGCTGTTCCGGCTTTTATCATTAAAATCCGGAACAGTTTTTTTAAACATGCAGCAACAAGAATTAATACCGTATTTATTCAGAACAGAGTTCAGTAAAATAACGGCAGTACTGTGCCGGTCGTTTGGTATTGAGCACTTAGCGGTGGCGGAGGATATAGCGAGCGAAACATTTTTAACCGCCGTAGAAACCTGGAGTTATAAGGGGGTGCCCGAGAATCCCAGCGCATGGCTTTACACGGTGGCAAAGAACAAAACAAAGAACTACTTAAAGCGAAACCATCTTTTTAAAGTTAAGATCAGTTTTGATTTAAAAGCTGGCCTTGATACTGCCTACGAAACGGAGATAGACCTTTCTTCACAGAACATCAATGATAGTCAATTGCAGATGATTTTTGCCTGCTGTCATCCTGTTATTCCGTCTGAAGCGCAAATAGCGTTGGCTCTGAGAGTATTGTGTGGCTTTGGGATCAATGAAATTGCCGATGCTTTTTTAACTAATAAAGAAACTATTAATAAACGGCTTTTCCGCGCAAAGGAAAAATTACGGATGGAAAAGGTGAGAATTGAGTTTCCGGGCGAGAGCGAAATAAATAAGCGCCTCGAAAACGTGCTTACCACTTTGTATTTACTTTTTAGTGAGGGGTATTATTCTGAAAGTACTGACACGGTATTGAGGAAGGACCTCTGCCTGGAGGCTATTCGGTTAACTTATTTACTGGTTGACAATGAACAGACCAATCTGCCACCGGTTAACGCATTATTGTCATTAATGTGTTTTCAGTCCTCGCGTTTTGAGGCCCGGGCCAACGAGAAAGGTGAAATGATATTGTATCAAGATCAGGATGAATCTCTTTGGAACCAGGAATTAATTGCCAAGGGCGTTCATTATTTTACGAAAGCTTCAAGTGGCAACAAAATTTCTAAATATCATCTGGAAGCGGGTATTGCCTATTGGCATACGATTAAAACAGATTCAAAGGAAAAATGGGAAAATATTTTGCAACTTTTCAATCAGTTGTTATTAATTGAATACTCTCCCATTGCTGCTTTAAACCGGACTTATGCACTTTCGAAAGCTAACGGAAAAAAAGAGGCTATTTTAGAGGCGGAAAAATTAAAGCTGACGACCAATCATTTTTACTACACCCTGCTCGGGGAATTGTATATAGGCCTGGATAATTATAAGTCTCTGGAAAATTTCCAAAAAGCACTTTTACTGGCTAAAAATCTGAATGATAAAGAAACCATTCAGAAAAAAATAAACAGCATACAGGGAGTATTGAAAAGTTAAAATTTACGGTTCCAAATTTCCCAGTTTTTTTCCGCCTGCAATCGCAACATACTTAAGCCATTTATGGTTAACGCGCCCTGTTCTTTCGCCTTTTTTAAAAAGACCGTTTCTGAGGGGTTATAGATCAAGTCGTAAGCCAGATGCTGCGGGGTAAATAAATGATAGGGTAGGTTGGGGTAATCGTTTTCGTTCGGTGTCATGCCCAAAGGTGTAGTATTGATGATGAGTTTAAATCCCTGCATCACCCGATCATTTATTTCAGGATAGGAAAGTGTTTGCTCGTTTTTTTTTGGAGAATGACTCACAAAATAAACTTCCAGCCCAATTTTTTTTAAAGCGTAAGCCACGGCCTTACTCGCACCGCCTGTGCCAAGCACCAATGCCCGTTCATGCGTATTGTCTAAAAAGGGCTTAATGCTCTGCGCAAAACCATAAGCATCTGTATTATGTCCTATCAATTTTCCGTTTTCTATTAAAATGCAATTCACGGCGCCGATCAAACGGGCATCTCCTTCTAAACTGTCAAGAAAGGGAATAACAGATTCTTTGTATGGAATGGTTACATTTACACCTCTCAGCTCTGGATTCGATGTCAGTACCGAACGGAGTCCATCAATAAAAGGGATTTCAAAATTAGAATACGTGTAACCGGTTAAATTTTCTTTCAGAAACTTTTCCTCAAAATAATTTTTAGAGAAAGAGTGCTGGAGTGATTTTCCGATTAATCCAAAAAGTGTTTTATTTGATTGTGGCATAGTATTTTGGATTCTTTTTTTAGTCAGTAATCACGAAGTTCTTTTTTGTCTGTCATGTAAGCCATGCCTCAAAAAGTTTTCAGAAAAATCGAACTTAAAAATCAGGAGCTTTATTTTTTGAATTTATTTTTCAAAGCTGCCAGTGCGCTATTGATGTCATTTGGATTATAAGCTTCTTCTTTTACAACAGTTTTTGTTTTTGCCTGTTTTACGATTTGTAATTCACCCTTCATGCTCAATGCAATCCGTTTTCTTTTTTCGTCCACTTCTGTGACGTTTACCCATACTTTTTGCCCGACTTTTACCACCTTATTGGGATCATCTACAAATTCATCGGCTAATTGCGAAATGTGCACCAAACCATCTTGATGAACACCAATATCGACGAAGGCGCCAAAGTTTGTCACGTTGGTGACAATTCCCGGTAAACGCATGCCTTCTCTCAAATCCCTTATTTCATGTACGTTTTCATCAAAGCTGAAAATTTCAAATGTTTTACGGGGATCACGGCCCGGTTTTTCAAGTTCAGCTAAAATGTCTTTGAGGGTTGGAAGGCCAACCGTTTCGGTAACATATTGAGTGGGTTTTATTTTTGATCGTAGTTCTTTTTGTTCAATCAGATCATCAATACTGCAGTTAAGATCGCCGGCCATTTTTTCTACAATGTGATAACTTTCAGGATGCACAGCGCTTTTATCAAGTGGATGTATGCCGTTACGCACTCTTAGGAAACCCGCACTTAACTCAAATACTTTTTCGCCCATACGAGGCACTTTCAATAATTCTTTGCGCGACTTAAAGGCCCCGTGTTCATTTCTGAAATCAACAATGTTTTGTGCCAGTGAGGGGCCTATTCCAGATACATAGGAAAGTAATTGTTTGGAAGCCGTATTTAATTCGACTCCCACTGCGTTTACACAACTCCCCACAACTTCGTCCAGTTTGTTTTTTAAGTGACCCTGATCCACATCATGCTGGTATTGTCCCACGCCAATAGCCTTTGGGTCGATTTTTACCAATTCGGCCAGTGGATCAGCCAACCTTCGGCCAATGGATACAGCACCTCTTACGGTGAGATCGTAAGCGCCAAATTCTTCGCGGGCCACTTCACTGGCAGAATAAACGGAGGCACCTGCTTCGCTTACTACAATTACCGGAATATCTTTAGGAAGAATTTCTATTCCGCGAATGAACTGTTCGGTTTCTCTTGAGGCAGTGCCGTTTCCGATTGCAATGGCCTCTATCTGGTGTTTTTGGCAAAAGGCCAGCACGATCATTTCCGCTTCATCCTTTCTGCGCTGCGGTTCGTGTGGATAAATAACCGTTTCTTCCAGCAATTTACCTTCTTTGTTTAGCGCCACTACCTTACAACCTGAGCGAAAGCCAGGATCGATGCCCAAAATAGATTTTTGACCTAATGGCGACGCCAGTAGAAGCTCTCTCAGATTATCGGCAAAAACAACGATTGCTTTTTCTTCCGCCTGTTGTTTCGTTAGCAAGCGCATTTCTGCTTCGATGCCCGGTTGCAAAAGACGTTTATAACCATCCGCAATCGCGTCTTTGATCTGGCTGGAGGCTTCACCACGCGAAGTGATTATTTTTTTTTCGATAAGGGCCAAAGCCTCTTCGTTGTCAACAACGATGTCCAGTATCAGGATGTCTTCCTTTTCGCCGCGACGCATAGCCAACATCCGGTGCGACGGGCAAGTCATCAGTTTTTCTTCCCACTCAAAATAATCCTGAAATTTTTCACCCTCTTCTTCTTTACCTTTTACCAGTTTGCTTTTAATGATGGCAGTTTTCTTAAACAGCTCACGGATCTCTTCACGTACAAGAGCATTTTCGCTGACTATTTCGGCGATAATATCACGGGCACCTTCAAGTGCCTCTTCCAATGATGGAACTCCTTTTTCGTCTGAAATGTATTTTTCAGCCTCTGCGTCAACGGCGTTATTCGTTTGCGTTAAAATAAATTGGGCAAGAGGCTCTAATCCCTTTTCTCTTGCAATGGTAGCTTTTGTGCGTCGCTTTGGTTTGTATGGAAGATAGAGATCTTCGAGCCTGCTCAATGAGTCGGCAAGAAGAATTTGTGTTTTCAGATCTTCAGTTAGTTTATTTTGTGAGTCAATAGATTTCAGGATCGAGTCTCTCCGGTGTTCGAGTTGACGAAGTCGTTCAATTTCATCACGGATCTGCATGATCTGCACTTCATCCAGGCTTCCGGTAGCTTCCTTCCGGTAACGGGAAATAAACGGTACAGTTCCTCCTTCATCCAAGAGGTTAACAGTGGCAGTAACACTATGAATAGGAATGTTCAGGGCGCTGGCAATTTTTAAATGCAAAGATGCTTCGGTCATGATTCTTTTCGTTCTGATTTTCCTTAAAAATAAGGCGATTCAGGGGTTCCAAAAATTTGTTTTTTCAACAAAAAGAACCTGTGTATCCATACTTTGTTGAAACTATTTTGTAGAAATTTCAGGTAATTATTATCCTTTGCCAAACGTTATTCCTAAATAGACTAGTAATACAGAAAAATTTAGTTTATAAAGTTCGGGGGCCGAATTATTATATCCACTTGTTATTTCGATGATGCTTTGGTGTTCAATCCATGACGTTTCAATACCGAATTCAACATTCAATTTTTTGCGTGGATTGGGTTTTACCTGCCATTTTAATCCGAGCCGGTAATCCATTAAATTCCTGTTTAAACGAACGGCGTAAGTACAACTGCGTTGCGTATAGCGTGTTGCTGTGGATCCGCTGCCACTCACGTTTGAAGGATAGAAGCCGCCAAGACCCATGGTTAAAAATAGCTTTTGCCTTTTGGTGATTACAAGTCCGGGTGAAAAAAACAACATGATTGTGCGGTTCAAAAAGTAATAGTGATCTTTTATAAGAATGCCATTTCTATAAACCTCAAACCTGTTTTTTTCTTGTCCATATCTTATACAGGCCTGTAATACTAAAATACTGTCTATTTCTTTTTGCAGGCCTAAATGGAAGTAAAAGCCGAGTGCCCGCGCGTTGTCTGTTTTTAATTCGGGCGATTTGTTCACGACATGTTCAATGCCGTTGTTTACATTAAAGCCATAAAGAGGCAAGATTTTCCCCTGAGACAGATAGAGCAGAGGAAAAAAAAAGAAAAGTTGAAGACAGGTTTTTGGGCTCATTTATCTCCTTCTATTTACAATACGTTTCAACCGAAATTTTATTGTGCGACTGTGGTTATTGATCTTCTCGCTGCCTTCACTTTGAGGGAAAATTCTTTTAAGTCGATTACTGAGCTGGTTTTGTTTACCGGAAAAGAGCAGAGAAATGATTTGGCGTTCAAATGTTAAGCAATGCTCGATGCCAACAAGGCGTATAATTCGGGAACCCGGAAAATAGAAACACGAAATAGGGACATCGCTTTGTGTTTCTAAGTAACACTCAATGAATAGGAATAGATCCTCACACAGAAGAAACACCAGAAATAATAGTATCCGGAAACGAAATGAAAAAACTTTTAAGCTTGCGCGGTAGGGCCACCAAAATTCATTGGAAAACCATTGTCGCCTTCCTTAATTTTCCCATTCATTTGCTCATATTTTTGCAAATTTTCGGTAAGGGCTTTTGCTAAGCGTTTAGCATGTTGTGGTGTTAAAAGAATCCGTGATTTCACTCTTGCTTTTGGAACACCGGGCATTATCTTAATAAAGTCGAGAACAAATTCGCTTTGAGAATGAGTAATAATGGCCAAGTTGGAATAGATTCCTTCAGCAATTTCTTCGCTGAGTTCGATATCTAAATGTGGTTGTTGGTTCTGATTGTTATCTTCCATTGGATATTGTTTTAATTAATTTAGTCTTTTGTTTTACCGGGAATTGGTATTATGAAAAAAATGCCGCCATTTCATCCGCCATTTTTTTTGCTTCTTCGGCCGCTTTTACTGCAAAATCTTCTCCGGAAGACGCATAAATAATACTTCGGCTGGCATTAATGAGCAAACCTATGTCTTTAGTCAACCCATATTTGCATACTTCCTGCAAACTGCCACCTTGAGCGCCCACCCCCGGTACCAGTAGAAAATGTGTTGGAATTATTTTACGTATCCCCTCAAATAAGTTGGCCTTCGTAGCTCCCACGACAAACATCATATTTTCGTCTGTTCCCCATTGCGCACAGGTTTCGATCACTTTTAAATATAATTCCCTGCCATTTATTTGTTGTTGTTGAAAATCAGCAGAACCTTCGTTACTGGTAAGTCCTAACACAATGGCCCATTTGTCTTTAAAGGTTAAAAAAGGTTTTACCGAATCGCTTCCCATGTAAGGGGCAACTGTTATGGCGTCGGCGTTTAACCGCTTAAAAAACGCTTTTGCATACATGGCGCTTGTATTTCCAATATCGCCGCGTTTGGCATCAGCTATTAAAAAGTGTTCAGGATAATTCGCCTTAATGTATTTCAATGTTCTTTCAAGACTGGTGAGCCCGCTTAAACCGTAAGCCTCAAAAAAGGCGTTGTTTGGTTTAAATGACACACAATAGGGGGCGGTAGCGTCGACAATTGCTTTGTTAAATTCATAAATAGGATCATCCTCGTCCACAAGATGTTTTGGCAGCTTATCCATATCAGGATCTAAGCCAACACACAGAAAACTTTTTTTCGATTTTATTTGTTGAATAAGGGCATCGCGGTTCATATCGTATTTTGAATCTTGTTTTGTAAAAAATAACTGCCATTAACATGCAGGTATTAATCGGGTATGTAAATATAGGGACTAACCCATTAATAACTGAAGGGAATAAAACAAAAAAACCTTCCTTTTTACGGGAAGGTTTTTTTGTAAGGAGAAAAATGTATTAGTTAACTAAAGCAGTGAATCCGCTTTCAGAACGCATTTTTATAAATTCAGCATCATCTTTAGCGTATGCTTTTAAAGCATTATCTTTTTCAATGGCTGTTTTCAGATTGCTGATGGCATCGGTAGTATTTGCTTGACGGGCAGCTGTTACGGCTTTCAGATAATAGCTGTATGCCATTTCTTTTTCATTGCTGACATCGATGGTTTCTTTTACTGCACCTGCATTTCCGCTTAGTAATAAGGCCAGAGCTTTGTTATGGCCTTTAAAATCACCAAAATCGGTAACAGCATCAGAATATTTACCATTGCGAACATCCAAGATACCCATGTTGTATTTTGTTTCGGGAGCACCGCCAGCTTTTGTATAAAGATCCATGGCCGCAGTTCTGTTACCATTTTTAGATTCGATAATGCCCAGATTATTATAAACAGCAGGTTGGCTGCCTCCCGCAGCTTTTTCGGCGCGTTTGAAGGCGTCTGCAGCTTCAGAAACTTTGTTTTGCATCAATAGAGCAGCACCAAGGTTATTCGAAGTTCTCCAATCTGAACCAAATTGTTTCTCGGCCGATTTGTAGATTTGCACCTTTGTGTTAGCATCACTCGTCATGTTACCAGCATAAAGTAGTTCTTCTACTGAGAGGCTGTCAGGATTTGAAGTGGCTAATTTAGAAATTTGCTCATCCGTACGCGATTTTTTATCCACGTTTACTGTGATTTCAGAACGACGTAATTTTGGTAGTACTTTCTCAGCGAGTTCAACGTATGTTTTCGAAAGGTTTTTAATTTCTTTACGACGTTGATCCGGATCATTGTACATCGTTAATACACGTAAGATTAAGTCTTTATCGGCCATTGTAGATTGCTCCATCAGACTTTTGAAGCCTTCCCAGTCTTCTTTAGTAGTACCTACCTGATATTGACTTTTTTCTTTACCGAAGGTAACTAATTTGTCTTTATTTTTTTTGAATTCGTTCATTACTGCCATTGAACCACTGTTTGCACGGTCTTTGGCGAGGTTTTCGTTCTTGTCAGTTTCACCGTCCGGAGAAGCGTAAGCGGACACGTTAATCCCTTTAAACTCATACCATTGCGAGTTAAGGTTTTTACCAATGAAGTCCGTCATACTTTTCATTTCTTCAGATTTTAACTCTGTTGGACGAACGTTAGACTGGTTGATAACATAGTAAATATGCGTGGTTTGGTTAGCCGGAACAGTTTTTACAAAAGCATCCTTCGCCATGATGGGTTTTTCGTCGTTACGCACAAGCAAAGAAGTGGCAACAGTACCGTCAGCTAATTCAACTGGATCAAATTTTTTGGTTTTCTTTTTAACAGAACCTTCTGCGCGTAATTCAACTTTTGAGTTGCGCATACCTTGTTCAAAGCCAAATTTTTCGGAGGTGTAACTGAACGTACCGCCTTCCTTGTAGGCAATTTTCTGGCCACTTCCGGTAGCTTTTTCCCCCACGAGGGTTATCGGTTTAAGCGCTTTTTCCCCACTGGCGTATTTTACAACCGGTGTAAGGGTTAAAGTAACTTTTTTAGCAAACAATTTTGGGTTAAATTTTCCGTTAACACTGAATTGGACGCTGTCGCCGATCATTTCTATCGGGTTTGGAGACACTGTATATTTAATGTCCTTTTGTTTCTTGACCATTTTACCGAGGCCATCGCAACTTGTTAAAATTACAGCTACGGATAAACCGGCTCCAATTATGCGTAAAGATTTTGAATTCATATATTATGGATTATAGCGAACAAAAGTAAAAAATAATTTTAGACTAGAAAGCATTTTTTAGATTAATGTTAAAATTAATAAGAAATTAACCCCAATTTTTTAACATTATGCAAATAATGGAAAAGATGCTGATTTGATGCATCAAACTTAATTTTTAAAACACAAATCCCAATTAATTAATGATAATATCCTAAATTTGCAGCCGTTGGAAACAAATCAGGTAGATATTTCTGGGGTTATGCGCAGATACTCAAAACTTTCCGGTTTTGTTCAGCTTACAAAATTCAGGTTAGGCGCTCTAGTCGTTTTTTCTGCACTCATTACCTATTTCACGGTCGCCCAAACGGTTAATTGGATCCAGGTACTGGCCCTCGGTATTGGTGGGTTTATGGTCACTTCCGCGGCAAACGGATTCAACCAAATTATTGAAAAAGACCTTGACAAATTGATGGATCGTACTCGTTTACGCCCTATGCCCACAGATGTTTTATCGGTAAGTGAAGCATTTATTTTTTGTACTTTTTTCGGAATTGGCGGCACGGTATTATTGTGGGTTTACACCAACCCCCTCTCTGGAATTCTGGGGTTTATTTCCATCATCCTCTATGCCTTATTATACACCCCATTAAAACAGGTGACTCCTTTTTCAGTTTTTGTTGGTGCGTTTCCTGGCGCTTTACCCACTTTAATAGGAGGCGTTGCCGCTACCGACGGTTTTGGAAGGGTCACCTTTTTCGCCCTTCTTCTTTTTATGATTCAGTTCGTGTGGCAATTTCCTCATTTTTGGTCCCTCGCCTGGTTTAATAATGACGATTATGCAAAAGCGAATTTTCACCTTTTACCTTCAAAAGGAGGAAAAGACGCTTTTTCGAGATTTCAGATTCTTATTTATTCCGTATTTCTTTTGTTTGCGAGCGTTTTACCTTTTGTGTTCCGGTTTGTTGGATTAATAAGTACCGGAGCAGCTGTTGTCTGCGGTTTGGCGCTCCTGTTACAAGCTTATAATTTTTACAGGTTGCCAACCAATGAAAACGCTAAAAAATTATTCTTCGTTACCCTTATATATCTTCCATTGGTGCAAATTGCATTGATGACAAAATCTTAACCCTTCAAAAATTGGAAACACTCAAAGTAAAAAGACCCAATCCGCACAAGGCCGAAATTAGAGCCGCCAAGCGGAAAACAGCCAAACCCTTGTTGTGGATTGGTATTGTAAGCATTGTGATGTTATTTGCCGGCCTTACCAGCGCCTATGTGGTAAGGGCTGACAACGGCAACTGGCTGTTATTTCAGTTGCCTGACATAGCCCTTTTAAGCACGGCGATTATTATCACCAGTAGTTTAACGCTCTATGTTGGGCAGCGTGCCATTAAAAAAGATAATACAAGATTAACCGCAGTTTCCCTGTTAGTAACCCTTATATTGGGACTTGCGTTTTTTTACACACAGATGGAAGCCTGGAAACAGTTGACCGCCCAGGGGATTTACTTTGTTGGCAAATACAGTAACGCGGCGGGTTCTTTCCTCTACCTCATTGCGGCGGTGCACCTGGCGCACATGGTGGGTGGTTTGATAGCCCTGTCCGTTTCATTCACAAAAGCCTTGTTGAAAAAATATTCTTCAGCGGATTACCTTGGCATTGAGCTGACTGCCATTTATTGGCATTTTCTTGATCTGTTATGGGTATATTTGTTTTTGTTTTTATATTTTTATCGTTAATATTGCAATCGAAATTTAATTTAATTTAACAATGGCTCATTCAGCAGAAATTGATTCAAAAGACGCCTGGGGTGGAGGACAATCACCATTTAGAGTAAGTTATGGAAAAATGATGATGTGGTTTTTCCTTGTATCGGATGCTTTAACTTTTGGAGGATTGCTGATATCGTATGGTTTTATCCGTCATAAATATGCCGAGGTTTGGCCGAAGGCCGAACATGTATTTACTCACTTTCCCTTTGTGGAACAACATTTGCCTTTAGCCTATGTAGGTTTAATGACCTTTATCCTCATTATGTCCTCTGTTACGATGGTGTTGGCAGTAGAAGCTGGTCATCGGATGGATAGAAGAGGGGTTACTATTTGGATGTTTTGGACCATTGTCGGCGGTGCAGCGTTCGTTGGATCTCAGGCATGGGAGTGGTTTCACTTTATTGTTGGTACTGAAGAAGGGGCTCTGCGCGACGTGTGGAGTATGGAAACAGGCTCATATGTAAGACAAATTTTTCATGGTGCCAATATGGTTACCAATGAGTACGGAGTGCCGCAATTTGCTAACTATTTTTTCTTTATTACCGGTTTTCACGGAACGCACGTATTTAGCGGCGTGATCATCAATCTCATCATTTTCTTAAATGTGCTGAAAGGAACCTACGAAAAACGCGGACACTACGAAATGGTAGAAAAGGTTGGTTTGTACTGGCACTTTGTAGATTTAGTGTGGGTGTTTGTATTTACATTCTTTTACCTACTATAATAATAAAAGACTCATTCGTTTAACTTATAATTCTCAATTAAAATTTAAATATCATGTCAGAATTTCACGATAACTATCCACAATATGAGGTAATGTCTAACCATAGTGAGGAAGATGGAAAAAAGGCGCGTCGCACCCTTTGGAACGTGTTTTGGATCATGTTGGTAATTACCATTTTTGAATTGATTATTGGATCAATGGCCCCGGGTCATGGTTGGACGGGTACGTTATGGTTGAAAGTGTTGTTTATTGGTCTTACGCTTGTTAAGGCTGGAGCTATCGTTTTATGGTTTATGCACCTTGGGCATGAGGTAAAATTCTTTAAATATGTAATTCTTTTGCCTTATTTTGTTTTTATGTGTTACACCATCTTCATTATATTGACTGAGGGTACTTATTCTGGTCAGCCGGGTAAATTTGCACCAACTAACAAAATATTTATTGAACAGCAGGCCGCGTTAAAAAATGGGCACCACGGCGGAGCCGGTCATGGCGCTGAAACCCCTCATGAAGGGGAAGCTGCCGGAGCTGGTCAGCATCACTAAAAATTAAATGGCTGCGTTGAGCAGCCTTTTTTTTTGGCGCGATTCGGTCAATGTTAATTCAATGGAAAAAGTTTTAATCCTTACTTATTATTGGCCACCTGCAGGTGGCGCGGGCGTTCAGCGTTGGCTGAAGTTTGTAAAATATATGCGTGATTTTAATTGGGACCCTGTTGTGTATACTGCTCTAAATGGTGAAATGCCCGTTATTGACCATAGTCTCGAAAAAGATGTACCTCCCGGAATAACGGTTATAAAAACACCTATTTGGGAACCATACACCATTTATAAGCGATTTATCGGAAGAAAAAAAGAAGATAAAATAAACGCATCTTTTTTAAGTGAGAACAAAAAAACCGGAATCACCGAAAAAATAAGCATTTGGCTGAGAGGGAATTTTTTTATTCCGGACGCCCGAAAATTCTGGATTAAGCCAAGTATCCGTTATCTGGAAAAATATGTTGCAGCTAATAAGATTAATTACATCATCAGCTCCGGGCCCCCGCACAGCATGCACCTGATCGCCTTGGGCCTTGTGAAGGAGAATAAGAATATTAAATGGATTGCGGATTTCAGGGACCCCTGGACCAACATTGATTTTTATGATAAATTGATGCTTACGCCGATGGCGGATAAAAAACATCATCGTCTGGAGTTGGAAGTACTTAAAAATGCGGGTCTGGTTTTAAGCATTGGTAAAAGCATGAATGACGAATTGATCGGGATTTATAAAAATGCCGGGGGAAATAACATTGAAAAATTTAAAGTGATTACCAACGGTTTTGATACCGATGATTTGAACACAGGGACATCTGAGAAGGACACCGAGTTTAGTATTGCACATATTGGTACGTTGGTAAAGGACAGAAATCCCGAAGTGTTATGGAGGGTGCTTTCGAAGTTGGTAAAAAATAATCCTGAATTCAGAGACAAACTACAGATAAAACTAGTAGGAAAAATAGATATTCACGTGAAGGAGAGAATAGAGGCATTTGGGTTGAGTTCCTTTGTGCATAAAATTGAGTATTTGCCACATGCTGAGGTAATAAAAGAGCAAATGAAATCGGCAGTTTTGTTGTTACTGGTCAACAATACAAAAAACGCGAGAGGTATTTTAACCGGCAAAGTGTTTGAATATATGGCTTCAAGGGTTCCAATCCTTGCTGTTGGTCCATCGGATGGAGATCTGGCCGAAGTTCTCAGGCAAACGGGTACAGGGCTCATTAGCGATTTTACGGATGAGGTGAGTCTTGAAAAAAACATTCTGGATTACTTTCACGGAACAGTGAGCCAGCCGAACAATGTTGAGGTTGAAAAATACAGCCGCAAAGGGTTAACAAAAACACTTTGCGAACTGTTAGATGACATGCGAAACAGATAGTACAGGTTTTTCCGAGATGTAATTTTTAGAAAAAGTTCTATATCACCGGACGGAAGATTGGAATGATTGGTTGTTATTGAACACCAATAAATATATCTACCTCGGCGTCGGTATAGTCTTTTGCTTTTTCACCATAAACTTCAAAATCGGCAACAAATGTTCTTTTTAAATCTGAATCCCAGATTTTTACCCATTCGTTAATTACAAGCCCTTCCATTAAATTGCCTTTTACCGAGCGAGGGGCATACAGTCCTTCATCAAACGTTTTACCTATCATTCCAAACGGGATTTTATCAATGTTGGTTACACGGCAACCCAAAAGGGTGGTATACGGTTTGGTATGGTCTTTTTCGTAGTCGGTGTAAATGCAAAAAATACTATCATCTATTTTATGCGGTATTTTTTCAAGGATACCATCCGACATAAATTTATTCCATAATGCGGGAATGTCCTTACCGGATTGTCCCATTTCATTGGTCGTTCGTACTGAAATGCCAATGACATGAAATTTAGAAATTTTTTGTTTGTTCATTTTTTGTTTTTTTAAGTGATCCACAAAAATAGAACCATGCCATGACAACCCTATGTCAAGGGTTTAAGAAGATTTTTTCCGACAAATGTCAAAATATTGATCGAGTGTAAGTTGACGTGGCTCAAACCTCTCTTCAAGCACCGATAAATGGTTGATCCGATCGAGCCTGAATGTCCGGTAGTCATCGCGTAAACGGCATCTGGCAATCAGAAGCCAATTCTCCCGTGTGCTGTATAAAGCGAAAGGTTCAACCCGTCTTATCGTTGTTGTATTCGTTTCCGGTGAATGGTAGTTGAGTTGGATAATTTTAAAATCAGTGAGCGCAGATTGCACCGGGGTCAGGTAATCACTTGTTTTTTCGTTTGCCGGGTTTTGTCTGAAAACAATCCGTTTTGAAAGTAGGCGTGTTTTTTCTTTTGTCGTTCCTTTTAAAACCGATTTTATTTTACTGATGGCGTTTGTGTATTCTTTTATAAAAGACGTGTCTTTGTTTTTTGAAATGAGTTGTTCTGCCGTGATCAGGGCATTTGCTTCGGCCTCTGTGAACATCACTGGAGGAATACGGTATCCTTCCATGATCGAATAACCTTTTCCGTCTTCGGTTACAATAGGAACCCCAGCGTCAGACAGCGCTTTCATGTCACGGTATATCGTGCGTGTACTGGTGTCAAATCTGGCGGCAAGTTCCGAAGCCGTAATTAAATTTCTTGTTTGTAAATGGGTGAGGATCGCAGTGAGCCGCGAAAGTCGTTTTAGGTCTTTTTCCATCAGTAATTCTGCCTAACTGTTTTTTAATGGATGAATTTGAGTCTGAATGTTCGGGAATAGGATTAAAAAGTTGAGGTTGGGGTGGTGAGCCGGTTTAATTTGTCTGTAAAGAACTGTGCCATTTTGTTAGTATAATATTTCTGTTTAAACTGGCCAACCCACCTGATCCCGCTAATGCTGTTTGTTAAAAAAACCTCGTCGCCATTCAGCAGCGTGTATGGGGTAATTGGACTTTCAAATGTCAGAATTTTATTTTCTGTAGCCAGATGAATAATTTGTTTGCGCATAATACCTGCCACACAACCTTCGCTAAGTGGCGCAGTAAAAACGGTACCATTCTTTACCACAAATAAATTCGAGTTAATGCTTTCGCAAATCGTACCCGTTTCATTCACTATCAAACAATCATCCAGCTTCATACTCTGTTTGGCAAGGCCTGCCATTACATAGAGCAGGGCATTACCCGTTTTAATGTTTGCCAACTTATTAATGGGTTTTTTTATGTCTCCGTAAATGTCCACCCAAAGTCCTTTTTGGTTCAGATCATAACTGTTGGTCAATTCTTCCGATTCTATTAAAAAAGAAATGTCGTTTGTTTCGGGCGTGTAATAACCACCTTCATTTCTAAACACCGTTAATCGGATACGGGCATGTGGGGCATGCGCGTTGTGTTTTAATAATTGGAGAATCAGCTGTTGAATGTTTTCGGTATTAAATTCGGCCGGCAAATTCATACGCAAAACTGTCATGCCAATTTTCAGCCGGGCTACATGATCGCGCAAAAACATGATCATATTATTACAATATCTGATACTTTCGAAAAGTGAATCACCGTAGCGGAAAGCCCTGTTTGCGACAGGGATACCCGGCTCATAGATGCTAATGAGATGGCCGTTCAGTATGCAGTATCGGTCTTTAAGCATGCTTCTGGACAAATTTCCGTAAATAACAGAGCTAAACAGTTCATTATCAATTTATTTAATAACATTTAACGGTTAATCACCGTTTCATTGGCAGGTGTTGTTTTAAACCCAGGCATGACAAATTAGCCGGAATTAAATTTAGCATATTATTTGAAAGACAGTGTTCCAAACAGTACATTTGAAATAACTAAAAACAAAAAACCTTATGTTTGATAACAATGAATTCAGAAAATATGCCACCAAACACGCTGGCATTAATAGTTTAACCTATGATAGTTATACCTCCCGGATACAGTCTTCATTAACACCCTATATTATCGAGGAACGTTCGCTCAATGTGGCGCAAATGGACGTTTTCTCGCGGTTGATGATGGACAGGATTATTTTTTTAGGAACTGGGATTAACGATCAGGTAGCAAATATCGTACAGGCGCAACTTCTCTTTTTGGAGAGTGTTGACGCGAAAAAAGACATTCAGATTTATGTGAACTCACCGGGTGGTAGTGTTTATGCGGGATTAGGTATTTACGATACGATGCAGATCATTAAGCCGGATGTTGCAACCATTTGTACCGGTATGGCCGCGAGTATGGGTGCTGTATTACAATGCGCGGGCGCTAAAGGCAAAAGAACAGCGCTGAAGCATGCCCGGATTATGATTCATCAACCCCTTGGTGGTGCTGAAGGTCAAGCCAGCGACATTGAAATTACCGCACGTGAAATCCAAAAGTTGAAAAAAGAATTATACGAGATCATTGCGCACCATAGCGGTCAAACTTACGATAAAGTTTGGGCGGACAGCGACCGCGATTATTGGATGATTGCCTCGGAAGCCAAGGAATATGGTATGATTGATGAAGTTTTGGAACGTAAATAAAAACGTAAATCAGAAAACTTAAAAAACCTCCGGTATTAAATGCCGGAGGTTTTTTTTATCAAATAGCTTCAACCTGTTTAAAAAGCCTAAAAAGAAGGTGTCATATTTTGACTTTAGCTTACTAATAAATATATTTGGTTTTATTATAAAAATCTAATTATGAAAAAACTGTTTTCTGTAATCCTTGTATTAACATCAATGGCTGTGGCAGCTCAGCCCAAAAAGGCCCCAAAAATGGCTCCAATTCTGTCGCAGGGGTATTACACAACCATGAAAGGTGATACTGTAAAAGGTGAGGTTCAGGTGAATCCTGATGATGAAACGGATTTTTATCACGGGTTTAATTTCAGGCCGGCAAAAGGTGGAAAAGTAATGCCTGTAAGCCCTAAAAAAGCAAAGACC
>Ga0075160_10000972_pt1 | contig 17697 bp, 14 predicted proteins | sample JI91814C2DNA_FD_70969 | JGI IMG/M metagenome (GOLD analysis project Ga0075160, IMG submission 70969) | Wastewater effluent complex algal communities from Wisconsin, to seasonally profile nutrient transformation and Carbon sequestration -... | ecosystem: Engineered > WWTP > Effluent > Algae... | reverse complement strand
CTGGCCCTGGGTAAGCATGCAAGGATGGCCAATAATTCTACGGCAACAGCAGAGATCAAAGTCAATGGAAAAACAGTGGGTAAGGTGGATGAGAAAAGCTGGACTGCGGATATGAAAACTTTGGGGGGTAACAATATTGAAATTGCTGCCAAAGGGAATGGCCGCTTGTATTATTTCTGGCAGGCCGAGGGGATCAGTGTCAGCGGTGCTTATACTGAAGAAGACAGTTACCTCAAAGTGCGTAAGCGTTTCTTTGACAGGAATGGCAAGCCCATCACAGGGAATACATTCAAACAAAACGATTTGATCATTGTGGGGATCACGCTCGAGCGTTCCTTTAATACACCAATAGAAAATGTGGTGATTACGGATCTGTTACCGGCCGGTTTTGAAATTGAAAACCCGAGGACCAAAGAAATTCCGGGAATGGACTGGATCAAAGATGCCATGACACCGGACGCCTTGGATTTGCGGGATGACCGGATTCATTTCTTTGTGAATGCCGATCAGGCCAAACAAACTTACTACTATGCCGTTCGTGCTGTTTCACCCGGTGCTTATAAAATGGGGCCGGTGAATGCTGATGCCATGTATAACGGGGAGTATCATTCTTATAACGGAGCGGGTATGATCAGGGTTGTTCGGTAAGAATCGTTACTGACAAAAAGAAGTTGTCACAAATGCAGGCAATATGGGCACATTGAGTTTATCAAATGTGTGCCGTGTTGCCTGCTTTGTTTTAGCAAATTCAGACTGTCATACTGAGCTTGTCGAAGTAGAGCTTGTCGAAGTAGAGCTTCTCGAAGTAGAGCTTCTCGAAGCATGACAAGCACTCAGTTCCAACAAAAAAAGCCCGACCCTTGCAGGCCAGGCTTTAAAGCGTCGTGTATCAGGAATGATTAATAATCGTTGTTATAACCACCACGGTCACGGTTGTAACCGCCGCCGCCGCCGCCTTTTTTAAAGCCGCCGCCACCGCCGCCGCCGCCGAAGCTTCTTTTCTTGAAGCCCCCGCCGCCACCGCCTTCGGGTTTAGGACGACTTTCGTTAACGACAATGTTACGGCCGTCCACTTCAGAACCGTTTAATGCTGCAATAGCGGCCTGAGCTGCTGCATCATCTGACATTTCTACAAAACCAAAGCCTTTGCTGCGGTTTGTGAATTTGTCTGTAACGATTTTTGCTGAAGTTACTTCGCCGTAAGAGGCGAAAAGGTTTGCCAGGTCCTGATCTTTCAGGTTCCAGCTGATGTTGCCTACGTAAATGTTCATTTTTGAGAGATTATTGAAAAAATAAAAGTGCCAACAGTAAACAGTAACCGATGAACATTCACAGGATGAAATGGGAATCGTTCAGGACTTGAAACTGTAAAGAACACCAATAACATGACAAAATAAAGCTTTTTTCGGATAGTTCGTACATTTTCCTGAAAATCATCCTTGGGTTGAGATATCTATCTGATTTAAAGCTATTTAGAAAGAAATAAGCATAAAAAAACCTCCCCAGGGGGAGGTTTTTTACCATTGCTGGAAAGCAATTATTCGGCAACAACTTCAAAATCCACTTCTGTACTGTGTCCGTTTCCGAACTCAATAGTGGCTTTGTAATTACCCAGTTCTTTTACTTCATCAACGATGCTGATCTTCTTGCGATCAATTTCATAGCCTCTTTGTTCACGGATCGCACGACCAATCTGCAGGGAAGTAACACTTCCGAAGATCTTGCCGCTGGTACCGGTTTTAGCACCGATTTTCAGCGGAGCTTCTTTCAGTTTGGCGATTACACTATTGATCTCTGCCATCATTTTCTCTTCTTTCTTGCGAACCTGCTTCAGTCTTTCTTCCAGCTGAGCTTTATTGCTGGAGCTGTTCTCTACGGCCAGCTGACGGGGCAGCAGGAAATTACGGGCATACCCGTTTCTTACCTTCACCACTTCATTCTTGGCGCCGAGATTGTCTACATCCTGAATTAAAATAACTTCCATTGTTTTGTTTTTATCACCTTCCGCGTCCCAGCCTTCCGGCTGTCTCCCTGGTTTTATATCCGGGGGTTAGGGAGGGTGTGATGAATTAATATTATTTCAAAAGATCGGTTACATAAGGTAACAGCGCCATTTGACGGGCCTTCTTTACCGCATCAGAAACCTTGCGCTGGTATTTCAGGCTGTTTCCGCTCAGACGGCGGGGTAATAATTTACCCTGCTCGTTCAGGAATTTTTTCAGAAACTCTACATCCTTATAATCAATATAACGGATGCCGTACTTTTTGAAACGGCAGAATTTCTTTACTCTTTTATCGCTTTTAATCGCGGTGAGGTATTTGATTTCGTTCTTTGCCATGATATTAAGCCTCCACTGCTTTTTCGTTACCAGTTGCTACACCGCTTCTCTTTTTTGCATTGTACTGGACGGCGTATTTATCCAGTTTAGTGCAGAGGTGACGCAGAATATGCTCGTCACGTAACATTTGAATTTTCAGCTTCTCATTGAAGTCTGAAGGAGCAGTGTACTCCATTACCCAGTACAATCCGGTTGTTTTTTTCTGGACAGAGTAGGCGAGAGATTTCAGGCCCCAGGGGTTTTCTGCTACTACGGTTCCACCGGCATCAGTCACCATCTTGGCATACTTCTTTTGCTCGGCTTTGAACTCGTCGTCGCTCAGAACGGGGGTGAAAATCACCATCAGTTCGTAGTTGTTCATTGCATTTTGTTTATCCCGATCAGGATCGGGAATGGTTAAGAATTAATTTTCCCATTGGACAGTCCCGGTTGTAACACCGGAAAAGAAACCTGCTACCGGCAGGATTTGGGGTTGCAAAGATAGGGGTTTCCGGCGAAACGGGGAAGTAAAAGCAAGCGATTAATCATGCCGTCGAAACTAGTATAAATATATTGATAGTCAGCAAATTATGCAGAAGTCGCTTTTGTTTATGGCAACAGGGAATATAGTTTGTCAATTGCTAAAAAAAAGCCCCTGTTACAAAACAGGGGCTTTTGAAAACTATTTGCCTGATCAGGATGGCCTGATGATGATTGGTTTTCTGCCAATCAACTGCCCCTGGCTGTTTCTTACTTCCACAACATAGAAGCCGGGGATGGCCGATCCACCCAGTACAATATCAAGACGGGAATAATTATTACCCGCTACAAAAGAGCGCTGATAGATCTGTTGCCCGTTGATGCCATAAACAGTTACGGTTACCTGCTCATTCACCTGGTTATAGAACCTGACCTGGAAGCGCCCATTATTGGGGTTGGGGTAAATCCACAAACGGTCTGTAACCTGTGCGCTCACTACCACCGAAGCCGAATTGCTGCTGCAACCATCCAGATTAGTATAACGTACATAATAAGTACCCAGACCATCTACCGTAATATTCTGCCAGGATGATCCATTCTGCGTGGGTACCAGAGTATTATTATAGTACCAGGCATAGCTGCCACCAGCAGGACTCACCACTGTATTCAGGTTCAGTGACTGTCCCGGTAAGATTGCTGTAGGAATGGAAGGAGTAATATTGACGGAAGGCAGCGGATTCACATATAAGATAGCGGCTGCTGATTGCACTGTTGTACACAAGCCAATCACTGCCACACGGTAAGTACTGGCGTTTTGTGTGATACTGACATTTGGTACTGTAAAGCTCGAAGCAGTGGCTCCTGTGATATTCACCCAGCTGCTGCCATTCCATTGCTGCCACTGGTAACTGCGGGCATTGCTGGCGGTTACAGAGAATGTGGCATTGCTGCCCTCACAAACAAAACCGGTCTGCGGCTGCTGACTGATTACCGGTAACTGTCCATCAGCTACCGTTACCGTGAAGGAACAGGTACTGCTATTGCCACAGGCATCAGTTGCGGTAACATTCACCGTGGTGACACCGATCGGGAATGCAAATCCTGATGCAGGTACACTGGTGATGGTTACGGCCCCACCACAATTGTCAGTTGCTGTTGGTGTGAAGTTCACCACTGCAGTACATTGACCTACAGGAGTTGTTACAGAAATATTCGCCGGGCAGGTCAGCACTGGTGCAGTCTGGTCATTGACAGTGATAATCTGCGTACAGGTGCTGCTGTTTCCGCAAACATCTGTAGCCCGGTAAGTACGTGTGATGGTGTAGCGATTCGCACAGGTCTGGTTAGTGATTACATCTCCCACATGTATAATGGTGATAACGCCTGCGCAGTTATCAGTAGCGGTTACCGCGCCGGTATTAACGGCTGGTACGGCACTGGCACAGCTGACGGTTACGGCAGCCGGACAAGTAATAACCGGAGCTGTTTCATCATTCACGGTGATGATCTGAGTACACTCGCTGAAATTACCACATACATCTGTTGCACGGTATGTTCTTGTGATTGTATAACGGTTGGCACAGGTCTGTGCACTGATTACATCTCCTACATGTGTGATAGTAATGGTTCCTGCACAGTTATCGGTGGCAGTTACCGCGCCGGTATTGACAGCCGGTACAGCACTGGCACAGCTCACTATTACGTTAACCGGACAGGTAATGACCGGAGGCGTTTGGTCATTCACGGTAATGATCTGTGTACACTCACTGAAATTGCCACAGATATCGGTAGCGCGGTATGTCCTTGTTATGGTATAACGGTTGGCACAGGTTTGTGCGCTGATTACATCGCTTTCATGTGTAATAATAATGGTTCCACCACAGTTATCGGTGGCAGTAACATCGCCGGTATTAACGGCCGGTACGGCGCTGGCACAGCTCACGGTTACGTTAGCCGGACAAGTAATGACGGGAGCGGTTTGATCATTAACAGTAATGATCTGCGTACATTCTGCAAAGTTGCCCGCTGCATCTGTTGCGCGATATGTGCGGGTAATGGTATAACGGTTTGTACAGGTCTGACCACTGATCACATCTCCCTGATGGGTAACGGTAACGCTGCCACAATTGTCAGAGGCGGTAACAGCATTGATATCTGCAGCCGGTACAGCACTGCTGCAACTAACCGTAGTGGCAGCAGGACAAGTGATAGTAGGATTGGTCGCATCCCTGAATAAAATATAGGCAACAGGTGCATCGTGATCGGAAATTCTTTCCGGGCGGTTGGCATCGCTGCGATAGATCTCTGGGAAATCTGCATCAAGTCTTGCAAAAGCAAAGCGGCTGATTTTGTTAGACAGATTGGCATTGATAATAATGTGATCAAGTACCTGGGCATCTCCGCTGAAACTATAAGAGTAACGGTCGGAGGCAGAATGTGCGTCCACCAAATCAATCAGATCAGGATTCACTAAATCGGGTGATGCCAGCGTAACATTCGCTGCAGGGGTTGGATCACCTTTAATGGTGCCAATCAAATCGGCATATCCGTCATTGAATTGAAAAGCGTTAAAGTCGCCTACGGATACAATATTTGCATTAGGGTCGGCAAGCTGGAAACCCTGGATCAGATCAGCCAGGAATTCTGCCTGACGGGCACGCTTGGTTCTGACCCTGTTACCATCTACCGGATCATCAATTCCGTTAAGGGAGCGGAGGTGATTTGCGATCACAATAAAATTATTATTTCCGGTACAGGCAGAACCGGTAAATGTGGCATTCAATACCAATGGCGGACGATCATTCAGCAGTGAAACAGCTCCACCTGGTTCTGTATAAGTGGCATTGAGTCCATACTGGGTAACCGAGTTTACAGTGACCCTGGTTGATTTAACCAGGAATCCTACATCAATCCCTCCCGGATCATTACCCTCAACCAGAAAGGCAACATAACCAGGGTTCGAGCCACCGCCTGCTACAACATCATTATTTACTTTATCTGCAATGGCCTGTAATGCGCTGAGTTTTTCCACTTCTACCATCCCGATTACATCAGGTGTCATCAGCACATTCCGGATCGCCAGGGATACTTTGTTCAACCGGTTATTATAGGCAGTAGTAGTTAACGCAACATCTCCTCCCGGATCGTTGACATCATCGTAAAATCTTTCTACGTTGAAGGAAGCCACGGTTAATTCATCAGTGGTTTGTGCAGGTACTGCTGTAAAAGTCAGTCCATTATTGCTTACAACCGGAGGGATTGCCGGATCGATATCAATAGTATAAGTGCGGCTTCTGTAATCAAGAGGTCCTACTACATTGGTCAGGATCGCACCGGTTGCAACATTAATCGCTGTGCCACCGATAGAGCTACTGCCGACACCCAGTTTTTCCGGGTTGGCATCATAACGGGGAATGGTAACAGGAGCGCCACCCGGAAGCGGATCCGGCACAATAATTCCAGGTTCCCTGAATGGCCTGTTGATACCGGTAATGACGCCATAGAAAAATCCGTTACTGGTAGCGGTGGCATTCGGTTCGCTCACATTGCCCTGCGTGGGAGCTATTACTGTGAGTGAGTTGACCTGTACCCGCATGCTTTCAAATTTCTCCAGCTGTGTAATACTACCGGCAGGATCTGTATCGGCTGCTGTTAATACAATTGCTGCGGGCAATGGGTTGCCAGCGCTTAGCAGACTTACCGTAGGGCTTATCAGCTCAGTTTGGGAAGGACTGTTTGGATCGGTAGTTGGAATAAATTCAGTTACTGTTCCGGCAACCTGCACCAGATTACCTACTGCCACAGCAGCAGGCGGGGCAGAAGAAGTAAATACGAATATACCTTCTGAAGTATTGGGATCGGCATCAATAGTAGCATCAGGTTCCTGGATAAAAAATCCATTGCTGCGCACACCTGTAACAATCCCCCTTGTGGTTATCGACAAACCATTGAGTGGAGAACTGTTTCCATTGCCCTGTATATCATGAATGAATGAGAGGGAAACATCATCATTTGTAATGGTTCCCTGACCTTGTCCGTCTGTAACCGTAGCACCCGTCACATTCGTCACATTTACAAAATAGTTTTCATTCGGTTCTACTGTGGCATCACCATTAATCTGTACCGTAAAAGTATAATTAGAGCTGCCGGGGGGAATAGTCTGACTGGTTAAGCTGTTGCTTACATAATCATTCGACGCAATGGTAGCAGTTCCATCAGCGGTCGCAATATCAAATGTTACACCTCCGGCACCTGCGGGTGCAGAAAGTGAAACCGTGAATACAGCATTGGTAGTACCGGCGTTTCCTTCCACAATACTTACATCATTGATGGATAAATTGGAGCCACCACCACCACCAGAGCTGTTGGGTGTGATACTGAAATCATCTACTGATAATCCATCGTCAGCACCACTGGCATCTGTATCTGTCCAGCGGATATAGAAACTGGCACCATTGGGGATGCTTAAACCTGTGATATTGGCGGTTAATGCCGTGCGGTTAGCAGCTGCATTACCATCCTTGGCACCGGTGGTAGCGGTAACGGGGGTAACGAAATTCAAAGTGGCTACAGCGGTCCATGATCCGGTAACCAGGTTGGTCGCGTTCAGGCTGTATTCAAAATTGATCTGGTCGGTACGGGCAGCAGTACCCAATCTCCATTGTTCACCTGTATAAGCAATATTCAATTCGGTGATGGTACCACCGGTATTATTGGTAAAACCGCCTCCAAAAATAGGGATCAGGGTTCCGGAACGAAGCCCGCCCAGCGCCCTGTCAGTTGATGCGGCAGTTCCATAACTATACGTGTCACCAGTATTCGATGATCCTGGGTCAACGGCATACTGTTCGTTGTCACGGGCCCCTCCGCCGGATTCTGTCATAAACCAACCGGTAATCGTCAGGTTATTGGTTGTGGAACCGGCTGTATTAGATAATGTGTTGAAGTCCTGCGTGTAAGTTCCTCCTGTAAGGGAAACATTCTGGGAGAAGGAGGTCAGGTAAAGGGCAAAAAGTGAAACAAGTGAGAGGTAGATTTTTCTCATGCAGTTTTTTTTAGAGCAACGAAGCTATATTTTACTGCTCAATCTGCCATATTTGACTTTTTAAAAATTTATTAACCCTGTATCTGTTCTTTTTATCAGTGAGTTATGATTTATTTTTAATCAGATAGCCTGAAATCAATCATTTGTAATTGCAGGCTTTTTTCCCCTTTCCATTCGTTTTCATCTACTTTGAATACAATATCAAGCGGCCTTTCCTTTTCGAGCAGTGGGAATTTATCCGCCAGCCCAAACCCGATTCCACTCATAATAATATTATCCTGCTTCAACGAGAATTTTATATGTTGCTCTTTTACAATTTTCGACCAGCCGGTATTCCGAACTGATTTTGCGATAAAGACAGGTCTTGTATTCTCCGGTCCAAAGGGTTCCATCTTGCATAAGATATTATGATAGAATCCGGGTTGAATATCCCTGAATGATAATTGGTCATCAATTACAATTTCAGGGATCAGCATTTCAGGCTTGATGCTGGCTGATACCACGGCTTCAAATTTTTCCCTAAAGGCATCCACCTGATTTTTCTCCATCGTCATACCCGCAGCGGCAAAATGGCCGCCATATCCGAGTAAATGTTCCCGGCAGGCATGGATGGCTTCATACAAATTGAAGCCGGGCACACTTCTGGCACTACCGGCTACATAATCGCCGGATTGTGTTAGTACGACGGTTGGCCGGTAAAAATGTTCAATGACACGGGAAGCAACAATACCCACCACACCTTTGTGCCAGTGCGGCTGGTAAACAACTGTTGATTTACGATTCTTCCAGTCGCTGTTAGCTGTAATCAGGGCCAGCGCCTCTGAAGTGATACTGCTATCTGCTTCTTTTCTATCGGTATTGTCACTGTGAAGCATTTCCGCATACTCCATTGCTTCTTCTTCAGAGCGGGCGATGAACATACGCACGGCCTTGGTGGCATCATCCATACGGCCTGCTGCATTCACCCGCGGGGCAATCATAAAGACCAGGTTATTGATCTGTAACTCCTTTTCCAGTCCGCTGAGTTTGGTCAATGCCCTGATCCCGAAATTGGGTTGCTTATTTGCTTTGATCAGTCCGTGAAAAGCCAGTATCCTGTTTTCTCCGGTCATGGGAACAATATCAGCGGCAATGGCAGTGGCAAGCAGATCCAGAAATTCGTAAGGGGTATCTGCGGACATTGATAATCTTTCTGTCAATGCAGTGATGAGTTTGAAACCCACCCCACAGCCGCATAATTCTTTATAAGGGTAAGGACAATCTTTTTGTTTTGGATTCAGAATGGCTACCGCTGGGGGAAGTTCATCATCCGGAAGGTGGTGATCGCAAACAACAAAATCAATACCCAGGCCGGCAGCATAACGGATCAGTTCTACAGATTTGATTCCGCAGTCGAGTGAAATAATCAGGGTGAATCCGTTTTCTTTAGCAAAATCAATCCCTGCCTTACTCACCCCATACCCTTCTTTGTACCGGTGCGGGATATAAAAATCAAGCGGATCATGAATTTTTTGGAGAAACTGAAACATACAGGCTACCGAAGTGGTTCCGTCTACATCATAATCACCAAACACCAGCATTTTTTCCTTCTGGTCAATTGCTTTTATCACCCGGGCCACGGCTTTTTCCATGTCCTTCATCAGCCAGGGGCTATGCAATTGAGATAGCTCGGGTCTGAAATAATCACGGGCTTTTTCATAGCTGTCAATGCCTCTCTGCACCAGAATTTTGCAAATGACCGGATTGATTTTCAGTGCAGCCTGCAGGCTGTTAACTACCGCTTCATCTGCGGTCAATATATTCCATCTTTTTTCCACGATGCCGTGAAGATAGGGGAGCTTTAGTATTTACGATCAGTAACGTACAGTACCAGGTCTTCCAGACCTTGTCTGGCCGGACTTTCAGGGAAGTGATGAAGGATATCGAGGGCCTCTTTTTTGTACTGGTTCATCTTTTCCGTGGCATAAGCGATACCTCCGGCTTTTTCCACTGTATCAATCACCCATTTTACTTTTTGGGTATCGCGGCTGTTATTCTTAACGATATAAATTATTTTCCTTCTGGTTTCTTTATCAACGTTATTAAGGGTATAAATCAGGGGGAGGGTCAGTTTTTTTTCCTTGATATCGTTACCAGTGGGTTTGCCGATATTTTCACTGGCATAATCAAAAAGATCATCCTTGATCTGGAAGGCCATGCCCGTGAGTTCTCCAAAAAGCCGCACTTCTTCAGTTGTTGCATCATTATTGCTGGTACTCCAGGCACCTGCAGCACAAGCAGAAGCCAGGAGGGAAGCGGTTTTATTGCGGATGATTTCGTAATAAATTTCTTCTTTGATATTGAGGCTGCGTGCTTTTTCCAGTTGCAGCAATTCGCCCTCGCTCATTTTTCGAACAGCATCTGAGAGGATATGGAGAATCCGGTAATCATTGTTTTCGAGCGATACCAGTAAGCCCTTGGCGAGCAGGTAATCGCCGATCAAAACGGTGGCCTTGGCTTTCCAGAGCGCATAAACGGAGAAAAAGCCCCTTCTTTCCATGGAATCATCCACCACATCGTCATGTACAAGGGTGGCAGTGTGTAATAATTCAACCAGTGAGGCAGCCCGGTAGGAGGCATCATTGATTTCCCCGCAGAGCTTGGCAGAAAGCAGGACAAACATGGGCCGGAGCTGTTTTCCTTTCCTTTTTACGACATACCTCATGATCCTGTCGAGCATGGGCGACTGGCTGCTAACGGCCTTTTTAAACCTTATCTCAAAGGCCGCCAGTTCTGCTTCAATCAGGTTGGTTGGTAAATTCATCAAAAAAAGGGCAATTTACGTGCAAAAAAATAATTGCAGGGGAATGCAACAAAAAGGCATCAAAAATTGACTAAGTAATTGAAAAATAATGGGGAAAAGGGGAAATAATTGGCTTAAAATTTTGCCAATTAGTCCTCAATTTTTATTTTTGCCCATTATTAGGACTTTTTTAGGACATTGTTTTTCAAATCTTAATCCTTAGTTATGGCAAGCAAAAAGTTATTATTTCTGACAGGCATGTTCTGCCTGTTAGCATCTTATGGTTATTCACAGCGGGTGGGAGCCAGTTATGATGTAAAAGATTCATCTGTAGTACCCGATAAAAGGATGCCTCAGCATACTGAATTCCTGAACGGTACGTACAATTTCCCCGCTAAGCCCCGCAATATGTGGGAGATCGGTATTAAAGCCGGTCTGACAAATGTAAGTGGTGATATTCCTTCCCGCTTCTTTACTCCTATCAGTCTCGGTGCACACGTAAGAAAAGCCTTTGGCTATATCTTCTCTGTGCGTTTAGAGTACATGTATGGTAAAGCCAGTGGCCGGACTTTCAACCAGGCGGCAAACTTCTATAAAAACACAGCCTGGACATCCAGCCTTGGTTCACTTGGTTATTTTGCTCCTACAAGGCAAATACTGGCTACCGGTGATCTGCTTTACTCAAATGGTACTATTACCGGACCTACTTTCGAGCCTGTTTACTACAACTACAGAACAACCATCCACGATCTTTCTCTGCAAGGTGTAGTTACACTGAACAATATCCGTTTCCACAAATCAAAGACCGGGTTTAACTTCTACGGATTTGCCGGTATCGGTGGTACCATCTATGATACAAGAATCAATGCACTGGATGGCGGAAGCGCGAAGTATGATTTTGCTTCTATCACACCGAATGGTGTTTACAAGAGCAGAAAAGATACTTATGATGCCCTCAAGAATTTGATGGATGATTCTTACGAAACACCAGCTGAAAACCAGGGTCCCCGTCGTCCGAAACTGTTCGGCGATACATTTAAGCCTTCTGGTACAATCGGTGTAGGACTTGCCTTTAAACTGGGTAGCCGTCTGAACCTCGCCATTGAAGATCGTCAGACTTTCATCAAGGATGACCTCCTCGATGGTCAGCGTTGGCAGGAACATGCATGGGGTGATGCCGTTCTGACCCGTGATTATGATTCTTATAACTACCTCACGGTAGGTTTGAACTTTAATATTGGTGGTAAATCAGTTGAGCCACTGTGGTGGCTGAACCCGCTGGATTATGCATATAGCGAAATCCGCAACCCCCGCCTGATGCGTTTACCCAAGCCCGTACTGCCTGACAGTGATGGCGATGGAGTAACTGATCAGTTCGACCGTGAACAAACTCCTGCCGGTTGCCCTGTTGATTCACATGGTGTAACCCTGGATACTGATGGTGACGGTGTTCCTGATTGTAAGGATAAAGAACTCATCACACCTACTTATTGCCAGCCTGTTGATGCAGATGGTGTTGGTAAGTGTCCTTGCCCTGATGATTGTAAGGGTAAGATTGAAGAAGTGAAGAAAACATGTGCTGACCTGATGGGTGCATTACCAAGTGTTTCTTTCGCTGCTAAATCTAACAAGCTGAGCGATGATGCTAAAGCTGTACTGTCTACTGTAGCCGCTAAAATGCGTAACAACCCCGGTTGTAAAGTAGTGGTAATCGGTTACTGCTCTTCTGACAAACGCGAGCAGCAGCTGAGCTGGGATCACGTAAATGCAGTAATCAACCAAATGGTTGACAAAGAAGGTATCAGTGCTGACCGCTTTATCTTCAACTATGGCCAGTCCGGTGGTGATTGCAACACCGTTGACCTGCGTGCTGCTGCTGAAGGTGAAGATGGACCAAACACCATTGAGCCTCCTCACCCGAACCTCCGTAAAAAGAACTAATAACTAAGGATTCTCTGATAGTAACCCTCCTGCGTCTGCAGGAGGGTTTTTTTTTGTACCCGCCATAGCTCCGCTTTGGAATCGTTTCTGGGTGAAACCCTTTATCAAAAACTCATGCGGGGCGAATGCGGGTTACCCGTATCGATACACCAAAAGTGGGCGAAGGCGGATAAAGTGTATATATAATATTATATAGCTCAAAATTGGGAAAACTGTTGTTCCCGGTAATATCCTGGGCCTGGCCACCTCAAATCCCTGCCTGTTATATTTGGGGATCGGGCTGTCTGGGTGGCAGGGGTTGAAGGCAGCGCTTCAGTTTCCAACCTTATAAGGTTGGCAACCGTTTTCATAAGTCATTGATTCTATGCTTTATAATAATCTTAACGGACCAGTTTTGGCAGGGGATTTTTTTTCCCTAAGATTTGCCTTTATCTGTTAACTTTGCACTCCTTTTATGAAATTTATCTGGATAGCTGTTTTAGCGTTAGTGCTCGGTGGTTGTGGCGGCAGTAAAAAGTCGGCCTCAAAAAAAGTAAGTACCACTAAAAAGAGTATTAGCAAGATCCTGAAAAGCACAGATGCGGCTTATAAACTCCGCATGGCTGAACAGTTCTTTGTCAAAAAGAAATACAATAAGGCACAGCTGCTGTATGAAGATGTGATGCCTTATTATAAAGTAGAGAAAGAATTCGAGGATATCTATTATAAATATGCATACTGTGCCTATTATCAGAACGATTTTCTGAACGCAGAAAACCTTTATAAAACGTTCCTCGAGATTTTCCCGAACAGCACCAAGGCCGAAGAGGTGGATTATATGCGGGCCTATTGCTTTTACCGGCAATCACCCAAACCGGAACTGGATCAAACCAGTACCATCCGTACCATCGGGATGATGCAGACTTTTATCAATACCCATCCTAATTCCACCAGGAATAAGGAAGCCTGGGAAATTGTTGAAAAGAGCAGGAACAAGCTCGAGATCAAAGATTTTAAAAGTGCACAATTGTACTTTGATATGGGACAATACAGAGCAGCAGGAGTTGCTTTTTCAGCACTGCTCAATAATTTTCCCGAGTCTGCCAAAGCAGATGAATATAAACTGATGATCATTAAATCATATTACCGCTTTGCAGAAATGAGTATCGAAGAAAAGAAGCCGGAGCGTTATGAGCAGGTGATCAGCGAATGCCACGAATTTACCGACCGCTTCCCCGATAGTAAACTGAAAAAGGAAGTGGATGATTTTTTAAACCTTTCACAGAAAAATTTAAAAATTAACAATAATGAGCAAGTTAAGACGCCAGCTTAGTGCAGGGATCACCAATAATGTGGAGACCCGTAACCTGGATGATATTAAAGGAAGGACGGGTAACCTGTATGGCTCTATCGCCATCATTGCCAAAAGAGCCAACCAGATCAATATCTCCCTGAAGGAAGAGTTGCACAATAAACTGGAGGAATTTGCCAGTCATACCGACAGCCTCGAAGAGATCCACGAAAACAAAGAGCAGATTGAAATCTCCAGAGCCTATGAAAGAATGCCCAACCCGGCACTGCTGGCGACGCAGGAATTCATGGATGATAAAGTCTACTTCCGTAAAAACGAAGACGAACTCTTCAGCTAATAAAGACTGAAAAAATTTGTGGCGGCAGTAATCACTGCCGCTTTTTTTATGCCCGGGAATTAACAGGCTATATTCCTTCTTTTTATAACTAAATGGTACTTTTGAATCCTTGTTAAAAGGCAAAAAAATATTACTGGGGATTACGGGCAGCATCGCAGCTTATAAGTCTATCCTGCTGGTCCGCCTGCTGGTAAAAGCAGGGGCAGAAGTGAAAGTGATCATGACCCCCGCAGCCAAAGATTTTGCCCCGGCCCTCAGTTTGTCCACGCTGAGCAGAAATCCGGTTCTGACCGATCTTTTTGATGAGCAGAGCTGGTCCAATCATGTAATGCTGGGTCGCTGGGCCGACCTGATGATCATCGCCCCCCTGAGCTGTAACAGCCTGGCTAAAATGGCAAACGGACAATGCGATAATCTCTTACTGGCCGTTTATTTATCTGCTACCTGTCCGGTGGCTATTGCCCCGGCCATGGATGAGGATATGTGGCATCACCCCTCCACAAAGCAGAACCTGACCCAGCTGGAAAAATTCGGCAATCATATCATCCCGGTCAATCATGGAGAATTGGCCAGTGGTTTAATAGGCGAAGGAAGAATGGCAGAGCCTGAAGCCATTGCAGACTGGATCAGTGCTTTTTTCAATCAACAAACATCACTGCAAGGAAAAAAAGCCCTGGTAACTGCCGGGCCTACATACGAACATATTGATCCGGTCCGTTTTATGGGTAACCATTCTTCCGGGAAAATGGGAATCGCCCTGGCGGAAGAATTGAACAGGAGGGGAGCAGCGGTTACCCTGGTATTGGGGCCGGTGTCCATGCCTGTCACATTACCCGGTATTGCTATCATTCATGTGCGGTCGGCGGATGATATGTATCAGGCCTGTCATGCCTGTTTTGATCAAATGGACCTGGCCATCATGGCTGCAGCCGTTGCCGACTATACACCGGTGACCAGGGCCGATGAAAAGATTAAAAAGAAAGAAGAGCAGCTGACCATCACCCTGCAAAAAACAAAAGATATACTCAGGTCTTTGGGAGAACAAAAAAAAGCCGGACAGGTACTGATTGGATTTGCACTGGAAACAAATAATGAAGCGGCGCATGCAAAGGAAAAATTGATCAGTAAGAAAGCAGATATGATCGTGCTGAATTCCCTGAAAGATGCCGGCGCGGGTTTTGGAACAGATACCAATAAGATCACTATATTCGATAAAAGCGGGAAGCAGTTTGATTTTGAAATGAAATCAAAAAAAGCGGTTGCCGCCGATATCATCAACAGCATTTCGTCTATCTACTATGCATAAAAGACTACTCCTATTATTGCTTACCTGCGGGATGCTTCAGCAAAGTAATGCCCAGGAATTGCAGGCCCGTTTGTCCATTATCACCAGCAAAGTAAGTACAACGGTTGACCGCAAAATTTTCCAGACCCTGCAAACGGGACTCACTAATTTTCTGAATAACCGGAAATGGAGCAATGATGTGTTTCAGCCTGCAGAAAAAATTCAATGTAGTTTTTTGCTCACTATTGAAGAGGCACAGGCCGGGAATATTTTTAAGGGGAGACTGACCGTTCAGGCAGCCCGTCCTATTTACAATACCACCTATGATTCCCCAATCCTCAACTTTATTGATGATGATGTGGTATTCAAGTATGTGGAATTTCAGCCGATAGAATTCAATGAAAACAGGGTGCAGGGAAATGATCCCCTCGTGGCAAATCTCACGGCAGTGCTGGCTTATTATGCGAATATCATTGTTGGACTGGATTATGCATCCTTTAACCTGCGTGGAGGAGATCCCTTCTTCCAAAAAGCCTGGAATATTGTGAATAATGCCCCGGAAAGCGGTAATCAGATTGACGGCTGGAAATCTTTTGAAAGTCTGCGGAACCGGTACTGGCTGGCAGAAAACCTGAACAACAGCCGCTTCGCCATGTTGCATGATGCGGTCTATTCTTATTACAGAAGCGGGATGGATATTTTTTATGAAAATGAAGAAGCCGGACGCTCCGGTATCCTGAATGCACTCAACTTTTTAAGTAATCTTAGTCGCGATAACCCCAATTCCATGATCCTCCAGGTTTTTTTCCAGGGCAAGAGTAATGAACTGGTGAAGGTATTCAGCAAGGCTGGACCAGATGTAAAAGCCAGGGCCAAAGAAGTGCTGACCAAACTGGATCTCACCAATGCCAATGCTTATAAGGAGTTGAAATAATGCGTTATTTTTTTTCTTTTATACTGCTTGTATCATTTATGGTATTGTCCTGCCGGCAGGGAAAAAAAGAACCGGCCGGTTTGCTGCCTGAAAAAAAACTAAGGGCCGTCGTATGGGATATGATGCGGGCAGACCAGTTTCTCGCCGATTTTGTTTTCAGCCGCGATACCAGTCTCAACAAACTGGATGAAAGTCTGCTGGTATACAACCGGATATTTGCCATTCACCAGGTAACCAAAGAAGAATTCAGGCAAAGCTTTAATTATTACCGGCAGCATCCTGATTTGCTCAAGTCACTGCTGGATTCTGTAAGTATTATCAATGTCGTAACCGTTGCCAACCCCGTACCGGATACGGCAAAACGATCTCCCACGCTGCCTAAAGTGGCAAGACCCGATACCGGTAGAAATAAGCCTTTCAAACCTTTTCAGGGCAACTGATCATTTCATTCCGGAATGACGGGGTAAACAAGTTCCTTACTTTTGTATTAAATATCTGCCTGCATGAACAAGACTGTATTGAATGCTGAAGATGCTATCCGTGATATCCCTGACGGAGCTGTGATTATGCTGGGAGGCTTTGGCCTTTGTGGGATACCGGAAAACTGTATTGCTGCATTGGTAAAAAAAGGAGTGAAAGAGCTGACCTGTATTTCCAATAATGCCGGAGTGGATGATTTTGGAATTGGACTGATGTTGCAGCAAAAACAGGTGAAGAAAATGATCTCCTCCTATGTGGGAGAGAATGCAGAATTTGAAAGGCAATTGCTGAGCGGGGAACTGGAAGTGGAACTGATTCCCCAGGGTACCCTGGCCACCCGTTGCCTGGCCGCGGGATATGGTATGCCTGCAATCTATACGCCCGCGGGTGCCGGTACCGAAGTAGCGGAGGGCAAGGAGACCCGCAATTTTAATGGCAAGGATTATCTCCTTGAATATGCATTCGAGGCTGATTTCGCCATTGTGAAAGCCTGGAAGGGAGATACCGATGGGAACCTCATCTTTAAGGAGACGGCCCGCAATTTTAATCCGCTGATGGCGATGGCCGGAAGGATCACGATAGCAGAAGTAGAGGAACTGGTGGAACCGGGCATACTGGATCCCAATTACATTCATACCCCCGGGATCTATGTGCATCGCATCTTCCAGGGATCGGCTTATGAGAAAAGAATCGAACAAAGAACAGTCCGGAAAAAATAATCGCCGGTAACCGGCATCAAAAACGATGGTATGGCACTGACCAAAGAACAGATTGCGCAAAGAATTGCCCGGGAACTAAGAGATGG
>Ga0075160_10000971_pt1 | contig 17708 bp, 16 predicted proteins | sample JI91814C2DNA_FD_70969 | JGI IMG/M metagenome (GOLD analysis project Ga0075160, IMG submission 70969) | Wastewater effluent complex algal communities from Wisconsin, to seasonally profile nutrient transformation and Carbon sequestration -... | ecosystem: Engineered > WWTP > Effluent > Algae... | reverse complement strand
CGCGAGGATGAGGGCGGTTCGTGCCATGCGCGTGCGGTGCAGGTCCCACCCGAATCAGTTTGCGTACTCGCTCATCGGGGGGCATGAGCACACCAGGTTGCGATCGCCGTACGGATTGTCCACGCGCCCGACGAAGGGCCAGAACTTGTTGTCGCGCGTCCACTTGGCAGGGAACGCCGCCTGCTCACGGCTGTACGGATGGGTCCAGTTGGAGCCCGTCGTCATGCCAATGGTGTGCGGAGCGTTCTTGAGCGGGTTGTCATCCTTGGGCAGAGCACCCTTCTCGATCGAGCGAATCTCCTCGCGGATCGAGATGAGTGCATCGCACAGGCGATCGAGTTCCGCCTTGCTCTCGCTCTCGGTTGGCTCGATCATGAGCGTCCCCGCGACCGGGAAACTCATGGTGGGGGCGTGGAAGCCGTAGTCCATCAGGCGCTTGGCGATGTCCTCGGTCTTCACGCCGCTGCTCTTCTCGAACTGGCGGCAGTCGATAATGAACTCGTGTGCGCAGCGACCCTTGGAGCCCTTGAACAGCACGGGATAGTGCGCCTCGAGACGCTTGGCCATGTAGTTCGCATTCAGGATCGCGGCTTCCGTTGCACGAGTCAGACCCGCACCACCCATGAGGGCGATGTACACCCACGAAATGAGCAGAATGCTCGCTGAGCCGAACGGTGCGGCAGAGACAGCACCCGTGGCTTTCGTGCCCACACCCGCGTCCGCACCCTGGCGATTCTTCGAATCAAACCATGGATTCGCGACGACGTGCCCGGAGAGGAACGGCGCGAGGTGCTTCGCGACGCAGATTGGACCCATGCCGGGCCCGCCGCCGCCGTGCGGGATGCAGAACGTCTTGTGCAAGTTGAGGTGGCAGACGTCGGCGCCGATATCGCCCGGACGGCACAGGCCGACCTGCGCGTTCATGTTCGCGCCGTCCATGTACACCTGCCCGCCGGCGGCGTGCACCAACTCGCAGATCTCCTTGATGTGCTCCTCGAACACGCCATAAGTGGACGGATACGTCGCCATGAGCGCGCCGACTTTCGGCCCGTGCTCCGCGATCTTCGCTTTGAGGTCATTGATGTCGATGTTGCCGTTGGGCTCGTTCGCCACGGCGACCACATCAAAGCCCGCGATGACCGCCGACGCGGGATTCGTGCCATGGGCGGAGTCGGGAATCAGGCACACGTTGCGGTGCCCTTCGCCGCGAGACTCGTGGTACGCCCGAATCGCGAGGAGCCCGGCGTACTCGCCTTGGCTGCCGGCGTTGGGCTGGAGGCTCGTAGCGGCAAAGCCCGTGATCTCCGCGAGCCATCGCTCGAGGTCGCGGAAGATGTGCATGTATCCGTTGGCCTGATCAGTCGGCGCGAACGGGTGCAGCCCGCCAAACTCGTTCCAGGTGACGGGGATCATCTCGCTCGTTGCGTTGAGTTTCATCGTGCACGAACCCAGGGGAATCATGCTGAAAGCGAGCGAAAGGTCCCGACCCTGCAACTTGAAGATGTACCGCAGCATCTCCGTCTCGCTGTGGTAGTTCGAGAAAACCGCATGCGTGAGATACCCGCTCTGGCGTGCAAGCGCTCCGACGTAATCCTCGGGCGTGTCCTTCTCGAGAGACCCAATCGCGGGCGGCACCATGCCCGGCGGGGCGAACGCCTGCATCAGATCCGCGAGCAACGCCCGATTCAGCGTTTCGTCCAGCGCAATACCCACTGTCGCGCCATCGCCAAAGTCGCGGATGTTGATCTTGCGATCGGCACACGCCGCAATCACGCGCTGGGGTGAAAGTCCCGCACCGATCTTCACCTTGAGCGTGTCAAAGAACGCGTCGAACTTGACGCCCTCGCTGGTCCCGCCATTCACAACCGTGTGGCCCAACTTGGTGAGACCCAGCGCCAGCACGCTCGCGCCTTTGTGCACACGCCGGGCTATGCGGCGCAACCCCTCAGGCCCGTGGTACGAGGCGTAGAGCCCGGCCATGATCGCGAGGAGCGCCTGAGCCGTGCAGATGTTGCTCGTTGCCTTCTCGCGCTTGATGTGCTGTTCGCGCGTCTGGATCGCCATGCGATACGCGGTGTTCCCCTGCGAGTCCCGCGACACGCCGATGATGCGTCCGGGCATCTTGCGCACGAACTCGGGCTTGGTCGCGATGAACGCCGCGTGAGGCCCGCCAAAGCCCATCGGCACGCCAAATCGCTGCGCGCTGCCAAGTGCAACGTCCGCCCCGAGTTCACCCGGGGGCGTGATGAGTGTGAGCGCCAGCAAATCTGTCGCCGCGACCGCAAGCCCACCCTTCGCATGAATCGCCGCGAAGACCCCGCGAGGATCGGTGACGGCTCCGTCCGTATTCGGATACTGGACGAGCACGCCGCAGAGATCGCTTCGTTCCGCGATCAACTTCATGAGATCGCCCACCACGATCTGGATCCCCATCGACACGCCACGCGTCCTCACGACGTCGATCGTCTGCGGGTGGCAATCGCTCGAGACCGCGAACGTTTTCTTCGCATCATCCCCGACCACCGAGAAGCACATCGCCATCGCCTCTGCCGCGGCGGTGCCCTCGTCGAGGAGGCTCGCGCCTGCGAGCGGCAAACCGGTCAGGTCGCTCACCATCGTCTGGAAGTTGAGGAGCGCCTCGAGCCGCCCCTGGGAAATCTCGGCCTGATAGGGCGTGTACTGCGTGTACCACCCCGGGTTCTCCATGATGTTCCGCAAAATCACCGGCGGCGTGATGGTGCCGTAGTACCCCATGCCAATCGCGGAGCGATAAACCTGATTCTGCCCTGCGATCTCGCGCAACCCCTGGATCAACTCAAACTCCCCGCGCACGGGCTTTCCGCTATCGATGTGCAACGGATGCTTGAGGCGGATGGACTCGGGCACGGTGTCCTTGATCAACGCGTCCAGCGACGAATACCCGAGCGTCTCGAGCATCGACTGCACGTCCCCTTCATCCGGCCCGATGTGCCGATGCGGGAACGTGTCCGCGGGATCAAGAATGGACAGCGGCTGACCAGCCGCAGGCGCGACGGCAGCGGGGGAGGTCTTTGCGGTGGAGGATGAAGCCATAGTGGGGGTGTTTGGCATAAAGGTGTCTCAGTCGAGGGACTCGGGCACACGGCGGCCCGGGTCGTCGTTACGTGCCTGTTGAACTTTCGCCCAACCTGGCTGTTACGGATGCTCCAGGAGCCGCCAACTGTAGGAACTCGGCCACCCACTCCGGAACCTTGTCGTCTCCGCACCGGGCTCTTCAAACCCCTCCCACAGTCCAGAAACGCGGACTGAGCCCTACCATCCCGCTTCTAGGACTTTGCCCCAGTGGTCAAGATGGCGGGTCGCCGCCCTGGAGTTCACATGCCGCGAGTTGCACCCCTCTCCGCTGCTGTCTTGGCTTCCTTCGCTCTGGCGTTTACATGCGCCGCATTTCCCGATGGCACACCGGCGGGCACGGCTGTCGAGGTCTCGAGCCTTCCCTCGCTCGCCTCCACCGCGCCTTCTCCTTCGGACGTGCTCGAACGTGACCGAGCGAACTACTTTCGACACCTCTGCTTCCTGGCCAATCCGGCGATGGAAGGCCGTGCTCCGGGCACCAATGGCAACCGCGTCGCCGCGAACTACATCGAGCAGCACTTCACGTCCCTGGGATTCACACCAGCATTTCCACCCAAGGACGCCGCGGGCAACGCCACCCCCAACGCGACGTTTCGCCAGAACTTTGAAGCACGTCCCTCTGAACGCCCGGGCGATTCGATCCGCCTCAAGTCGCAAACCGCCTCCTTCACCGCCGCGGAAGGCACGTCCACGAATCTGGCCGGCGGCGTGGACTTCAATGTCCTCGGCCATTCCGCCTCAGGCGAAATCACCGGACCGCTGGTCTTCGTCGGCTATGGCATCGAAAGCGAAGGCCGCAAGTACCGCAGCATCCCCGAAGGCACCGACCTCAAGGGCAAGGTCGCGGTCGTCTTCCGCCTCGAACCCATGAACGAAGAGGGGAAGAGCAAGTGGGCGGATAGCGGCTGGTCGTTCCAGGCGGGGCTTGAACTCAAACTCAACACCGTTGCAGCCGCGGGCGCGTCGGGCATCATCCTCGTCAACGCTCCCGGTGCGGACCACGCACAGGCGAAGACGCTGGGCGACATCAGTTTGGGCTCCCGTCGCCATCAGAAAGTGCCGGTGGTGATGCTCTCGAACGATGCTGGCGAGCGCCTCGTGAAAGCGGCCGATTCCGAGGGACGCGGGCTCGCCGCACTTCGCACGCTTGCTGACAACCTCGCCGAGGGCGAGAGCGGCGTGCTCGACCTGCCGAATGCCACCGTCTCGCTCAAGGCCGAGGTGGACCGCATCCCGCTCATGACCGACAACGTTGGCGCGATCCTGCCCGGGGTGGGCGACCTCGCCGGCGAGTTCATCGTCTTGGGCGCGCACTATGACCACGTTGGCTATGGCTACTTCAGTTCTCGAGGCGGAGCCGACGCTCGTGGCAAGATCCACGCCGGCGCGGACGACAACGCCTCGGGCACCTCTGGCTTGCTCCTGACCGCCGAGAAACTTGCAACCGCCTACAAGTCCATGCCCGCCGACGCCCCCCGCCGCAGCATCCTCTTCCTCGCATTCTCCGCCGAAGAATCAGGCCTTGAAGGCTCCAAGTTCTACGTCAAGAACGCGATCGACGAACAATCCAAGCACGCATTCATGATCAACATGGACATGATCGGGCGCATGAGAGACGCTCGCCTCGACCTGCAGGGCACCAGCACGGGCGAGGGGCTCGTGGACTGGCTCAAGCCCTACCTCGAACAGTCGGGCATCGACGTCGTCCCAACGCCGGGCGGCAGCGGCCCCTCCGACCACGCCAGTTTCTACGCTTGGGGCGTCCCTGTCCTTTTTACTTTCACTCGCACGCACGAGCAATACCACACGCCCGAGGACGTGATCGCGACCATCAACACCGAGGGCGCGACACGCATCGCCGACCTCGTCAGCCGCCTCTCGTTCGGGCTTGCCACGCGTGCTGAAAAGTTCACCTACGTCGGAATGGGCAAGGCGGACTCCAACGACACCGCGAGCGCAGGGCCGGCCCGTGGCACGCGCGTCCGCTTCGGCATCGCACCGGGCGATTACTCGGGTGCCGAAAAGGGCGTGCTCGTGGGAAGCGTCTTTCCCGACACGCCCGCAGCAAAGGGTGGCCTCCAGAAGGACGACCTCATGACGCACTGGAATGGCAAGGAACTCGCAGACGTCGAGTCATGGATGCCCATGCTCAGCGACGCCAAGCCCGGCGATCAGGTCATCATCACCTATAAGCGCAAGGTGGGGGACGAGTGGCAGGAAATGACCACGACCGTCGAACTGACCGCTCGCCAAAGGCCCGCGGCGCAGTAGGTGTTGGGGTGACGTGGTCGATCGCCCAACTCATCCTCGCCTCGCACTCGGTGCCTTTCGCGGACTTTCGTTCGCCGCGGCAATCTTCGCCGTAGGTTTCGCGTGCGGCGTCGCGCGAGCATTGCTCGCGTCGTGGTTCGCTTGGGGCGGACGACAACTCTTGATTGCGGAGATGGTCGAAGTCGCCTTGATTGTTTGTCTCGCGTGGCGCCTGAGTAGGCCATTACGACGAGGTCTCGTTCGACGGCAACGAGTTGTGATGGCCTTCACCAGCCTGATCGTTCTTCTCTTGCTCGAACTGATTGTGGCAACATGGCTGCGGCGGATGTCATTGCAGGAATACGTGCGCCACTTCGCAACCATTCGCGGCGTAGTTTCCCTGGTCGGTTACTCGCTGGTGTCGGCTATGTGCGTGATCTTGGCTCGCAAGAGAAGCGCACGGTCATAAGGCAGGCTCACCAAGCCGAAAGCAAACGGTCGCCGGACTTCGAAAGATCCGTTTCGTTCCCGTCCATCGCGGAAGCACCCGCCAAATCAAAAAGGCCCGGGCATCAAGCCCGGGCCTCGCAAGTGCTCTCTATCGAATTTCAGTTGATCCCGGCCATCTGCTCCACAAACTGGCCGATCTTCTCCGTGGTGATCAGTGCCTGAGCAGCCGCGGCTTCCGCCTCGACCTGCTCCATCGCTTCCTTGTTGCCAAGGAAGTTGGCTTCCAGTTGCAGGCGGATCTTCTCCATCGCCTTGTTCTGGATCTGGCGGACGCGTTCCTTTGTGACGCCGATGATCTGCCCGACCTGTTCAAGGGTCATGGGCTTCTCAAGGTCGCCAGACTCGAGCCCGAAGCGGTGCTCGATGACGGTGCGCTCGACATCGGTCAGGCCGGCCGAGTTCTCCAGAACGATGCGTTTGACCTCGTCCGCCGCATCCTTCTCGAAGGTGTTTCGCTTCGTCTCGAGGAAGTTGGACTTCTCGAGTTTGGGGTCGAAATCCGTCGGGAAGCGCTGGCGATACTTGGACAACTTCATGCCCTGGCGGCTGAAGGCCTTCAGGATCGCACGGCAGGCGTACGTCGAGAACTTGTAGCCACGCCCTGCGTCGAACTTATCGACAGCGCGAAGCAGAGCCATGTTCCCTTCGCTGACCAGGTCGGCAAAGTCTACCTCGCTCATGCGGGTGCGCTTCGCCATCGCCAGCACCAGCGCCAGGTTCGTCTCCGCGATCTGCTCGCGGATTCGGTCGGCGATGCGGTGCCAGTTCAGGATTTCCTGCGCCTGCTCGGGGCTGGGCTTGCGGTCCGGGCGCTCCCACACCAACTTCTGCAACTCGTGGATGCGGTAGCGGGCGTAGTTGAACTCGTGGAACAGGATCTTTTCCTGCGCACCGGTCAGGATGACTTGCTGCGCGCTCTTCACCGTGCGGTTGCGAGCGCTCGAAAGGTCGTCCATCACGGGGTGGTACCAGGACGTGTCGGGCAGCGGCACGGCAGCGTGCTCGACATAGATCTTCGCCTCCGCGTCCTTCTCATAGAAGGCCGGACTGTCGATGAAATCCTGCTCGCGCGACATGATCTGGTTGAGCAGACGCTCGTCTTCGGTGCTCAGCCGGCGCGTGACACGGCTCTTGCCGGGGGCGCCGCCCTCGGTTACGCCGGTGCCCACGACGCTGGCGCGGTGCCTGCGACGCACCTGTTCCAGCGGGTTGAGCGATCGATTGGGATTAGCCTGCCTCATTCGTTTCACCATTCGTGGCCGGGTGCGCTCGCGGGATTGTTCGCCCACGCCGTCCCGGTCTGTCGCCACGCCTTCCTGACTTGCTCGCCCGGGCCCTCTATCTCCCCAAGGCCCGAACCGGTCCGTCATGGACCGTCGAAAACCGGCTCCAAACTGCTCCCACGCCGTCGTCGGTCTCGTGTACGCCACGTCCCGACCTTCGAATCTCCACGCCGTCGTCTCCGACCCGCGTGACTGTCCCGAAAAAAACACACTCCCCCATACTCTTGGGCACCTGCGACTCGTTTGAGCCGCAGAAGGTCGCCCTTCTTGCCCACCTTACCATCTCTCCCCACATCTGCAACCCGACTCGGTCCCCGAAATCTGAAGATCCACCCACTAGGACGCCGCTCATCGGTCGAAGGTTTGGTCGCAAGCGATACTTCGGAACGGCCCGGGGCTCAAACCCTTCAGCCTCCTTGCATCACAACCCGTCATACGTTCTCGGACCATGCGTAGCGTTTTCACGCGTGAAGGTCTCATGATGAAGGTAGTACGAGTTTGTCGCTTTGGAGTTTCTATTTCAGTGTTTTTTGCCCAATTTCAGTGTTTCACCCCACATCGGGTTCACATGCGCAGGTCCCACAACTGCGCACGATACTGGTCACACTGCCCCCATCCTCCCAGACCGAGAACCCCGAGAATGGAATCACTCCCGTTCGACCGCTAGGCTCACTGACTGGATCTGGCTACGCCCGGAGCCAACTTACCAGAACCTGAGCGTTTCGTAAACCCGACTCGAACGCTCGTTGTGACTTCGTTTCATCCACCACGCATCCCCAGAGGAAACCGAACATGGCCCTTACATTACCGAATCTGCCGTACGCCTTTGAAGCCCTCGAGCCTCACATCGATTCCCAAACCATGCAAATCCACCATGGCAAGCACCACAACGCGTACGTGACCAACGCCAACAACGCGCTCAAGGGCACACCTTTCGAGAACTGGTCCGCGCTCGACCTGATCACCAAACTGGGCGAACTGCCTGACGACAAGCGTGGCCCGGTTCGCAACAACGCTGGCGGGCACGTCAACCACTCGATGTTTTGGGAAATCATGGCTCCCGCGGGCAATGGTGGGGGCGGCGCACCGACCGGCGCGCTCGCCGTCGCCATAAACGCGGCGTTCGGCTCGTTCGACGGCGCGGGCGGATTCAAGGAGAAGTTCGCCGCGGCGGGGACCGGCCGCTTCGGCTCGGGCTGGGCGTGGCTCATCGCCAAGGGGGGCAAACTCGAGATCGCGAGCACGCCCAACCAGGACAATCCGCTGATGGGCAAAGCGATCGCCGGCTGCGATGGCACGCCGATCCTGGGCCTCGACGTCTGGGAGCACGCGTACTACCTCAAGTACCAGAACCGTCGCCCCGATTATGTCGCCGCGTGGTGGAACGTCGTGAACTGGTCGAAGGTCGCGGAGAACTTTGCGAAGGCGAAGTGAGGTCGACGATTGGAAAGCGGCGTTTCCAAACCCAATCGAGGACGGAGTCGTGCTTCGCTCTGTGGATTGCTCGCGTTCCTCGTTGTCGTCTTGCCCGTGTGGCCAATCTTGCTCCAAGCGCTCAGTCGTCTGCAGGCCGGGCGCCTGAAGTGGTGGTTCGTGCGGCTTGAGTGGACGTTGTGGGACTACATTTTTCAGGCTATTCCAGGTGCGATTGCGGGCGCGATGGGCTTGATGGTGGCATTGCGAGTTCGACGCGTCGTGTTCGAGATGATCAATGAACGGGCGGACTCGCGAAAGGGGTAGATGATGAACTCGGCAAGTCCTAGCCATGCGAGGGTGTTCACCATGCGTCGCCAGAACGTCCTGCTCACGGCGTTCCTTCTCTTCTCGCTCGTGATGATCATCTGGCTCACGATGGGCATCACCTACGGCCTCAAGCATGGCCCGCGCATGGACGCCCCGCCTGTCGGCGCGGGCGCAGGGGCGACAGGTGGCGCGAACGCCATCGGTGAATGGATGGCTGGGAACAAGGCTAATGCTTCGGCCAAAGAGAAAGAGCAAATGGAAGTCCCAGCGCCGCCGAATCCCACGCCGGACTCAGAGAAGTGAATCTCGAATTGGCGAAGCTCACTTGGATTTGCGGATTCGGGGAGTAGAGCGTGCGACTCATCGTCCGCAAGGTCTATCGCGTGTTTCCTGAACTGGACCGCTTCTCCGACGCGGAGTGCGAGGGATTTGTCGGCCTTGTGGCACGCCGCCACCGCCTCGCGCGGTTCTTTGTGTCGCTCACGCTCGCGATCGTCGGCGGAATCCTCTTCCTAGGCGGCTCGTTCCTGTCGAGCGCGATCGGCGAGGTGTGGAGTCGATCGGGCGATGCGCCAGCGTTTGTCGAGGACGGTTGGCATTTGCTGGTGGGCATCATCGCGTCCGTCGTCGGGGCCATGTACTTCACCTCAGCGGCCCGCAATGCGTGGCTCCGCGGCAAGATTCAAGAGCATCTGACAACGATCGAGTGCATGGGATGCGAGTACCCCCTGCTCGGCCTTCCCGTCGTGGGCGGCGGCATCACCTGCCCTGAGTGCGGCCAGCGCTTCGACCTCGCGGCACGAGGGCTGAGTGCGGCGGATGTCCTCTCGGGCACGGCGTCAAAGTCCGAAACCTGAAGTTTACATGACGCCGCTGAAAACGGCTCAGTGTCAGATCAGAACGCGCACCAACGCCTCGCCCACCAATGCCGCGAAGAGCAGCGGCAGTTGGATGATCGAGACGAAGAAGAGGCGGCGAGCCGTAGCGCGGTCGCGGGTGCGGAAGAACTTCCAGCCCGCGTGGACGAAAGCAGCATTGGTGAGGCACGCGAGAGCGATGTAGACAACGCCGATGCGCGTGGGCTCAAAGTACGCAGGCAAAAGCGACACCGGGATCAGAACGAGCGTCCAGATCCACGCGTGCCACGCGGTCTGCGCACCATCGGGCGTGACGACGGGGAGGAGGCGATAGCCGCCCTTGGCGTAGTCATCCTTGTACATCCACGCGAGCGCGAGGGAGTGGGGCATCTGCCACACCAGCATGATCGCGACCAGTGAAAGGCCGAGCGGGTCGAGGATGGTGGCGAGAGCGTCGGTTGAAGCCAAGGCCGTGAAGCCGATGAGAGGCGGCAGGCCGCCGGGGATCGTGCCGACGTATGTGGACCAGGGCGAGATCACTTTGAGTGGCGTGTACGCGAAGACGTACACGAGCACGCACGTGGCGGCGAGGATCGCGGGCCAGATATTGGGGAGGATGAGCAAGAGTGCGCATCCAACGATCGAGAGCGCGATGCCGAGGAAGAGAACGCTGCGCGGCGTGATTCGGTCCTGTGGCAGCGGACGACGCTGCGTCCGCGGCATGAGCGCGTCGCGCGTGCGTTCCATCCATTGATTGATCGAGTTCGCGCCGGCGGCGGAGAGAGCCGTGCCCAGTGCGGCGATTAGGCCATGCAGAACCGTCCACCATGACAACGCCACGCCGGGCGCGGTCGCCGCAAGAGAAAATCCGACCATGGAGGTGATGGTGACGAGACGGACGATCCCGGGTTTGGTCGTCTCGATGAGGGCCCGCACGGGTGAGGCCGTGAGGCGCCAGTCGAGGTTGGGACGGTCGAGGCTGGTCATGGTCTGTTGCGGTGCGGGAAGGCCGAACTGCGGTTTGGCAGGATTGGTTACGGCTGAACAGTAGTCGCGGGGTGGGGCGCCGTCACTTGGGGAACCCTGTTGTTTGAGGCTTCGCAGGGGGATTGGCCGAAGGGCTTGCGATGGGTAGCACGAGATCTGCCACCACTGGGTAGTGGTCGCTGGGCCAGGAGGAAATCCGACCCTTGTCGTCCACCTCGATCTCGAACCCGTCGCGATGAATGAACGAGCGGGATACGTCGAATGGCCGCGAGGGCAGGACGTAATCGACGCGAAGTTTGAACGCGGAGGTGTCTGTTGATCGAAGGCCCTGCACTTCGCGTGAAGCGATGGGCGCGGGGGCCTTCGTGAGTCTGGCTGAGGACAGCAGATGTGTCGCGATCGGATTGTTGATGGATGAGCCTCGCTCCGGATCGGCGTTGAGATCGCCGACGATGATGAAGGGCGCGTCTATCGCGAGTGGCCCGGCGATGTTCTTGTCATCGACGATGACGACAGGGCGGGCTGGATCAATGTAATCGCGCCAGAAGCGGATTTCGTCGTGGTTGCGGCGTTTGTTGCGGCCTTCGGGGCCGTCGAAGGCGGGGGGCGTGGGGTGTGAGCAAAGTATGTGGATCGTTTCGCCCGAGGGGAGATTCACGGGAACGTCCCAGTGGCTCTTGCTGCTGAGGCGGAGTGTGGACCATTCGGCGTCGGAGTACCACGACGCATCTATTGCGCTGGTGGTGTCGGGATTGGCGTCAGGCTTCTTGGTCTTGGTTGTCTTGGCGGGCGGGCGCATCGCGTCTGGCAGCGAGGACCATTTGTAGTTCTGAAAGGTGCGCACTTGGTCAGTGTCGATGGTGAAGCGATCGGAGACGAGCAGGGCCATGGCGTATTGGCCGGGAAAGGTGCCGAAGCCAAAACAGTCGTTGCCATAGGCGCGGCCTTCGGCCGTTTGGGCGCTGGCGACGCCGCGCACGTCGGACGCCGGCGGAGTCGGGAACGTGGTCGTGATGACTCCGTCGTTGTCGAGGTCGAGATTGCTGGCGATGCCGGTGTTGGACGGCGCCATGAACGCCTTGAACTTGAGGGCGACGAGCCCCACGCGTTGCGGCACGGCGAGATACAGATCGGCAAACTTCTGGGCGTTCTGGCCCGGAGTCTGGCCTGCGGGAACATCGGGCGCACCCGGCTGGTCGTAGGCGATCTCGTTCAGGAACAGGATGTCGGGCTGGATCGTCTGGATGATTGCCGCGAGAGCCTTGAGACGGGGCTGGTTGCCGTCCTTGAGATCGGACGTTCGGACGTCCTCGATGTTGAAGGTGCAGACGCGCAGGGTGATGTGCGGCTGGTCGGCGCTGGCACGAAGCGAAAGGAAGCCGACGACAACGGCGATGAAGATCGAAAGGCGTGGCATGACGAAATCGTAGGAACGAGGGAGAAGTCCGCCGTCAAAGTGATGTGAAAGAGTGGTGTGAAAGGTGGCGCGGTTCAGTGGTCTACGGAACCGACAGGTAACTGCAGGGCAGTGGAATCGGGGATCCAAGGCACTCTCTCACGCCAACCATGAGCCTCCGAATCGTGGCGCTCGGATGCAGAGATCGTGTATGATGGGGCCATGTCCGCGGACGCGCCAGAATCTCGTTCAACGCCTCTCTCGCTTGTGCTTGCGCCCCTCGACTTCCTCGGTGGGCGCGTGCTCGGGCTGCTCGACCACATCGGTTCGGCGGTTCTCCTCTTCCTCGAAGCGATGAAGTGGGTGGTGAAGGGCCTGTGCACGCGACGCCTGCGTGTAGGCGTGCCCGCGATTGTGACCCAGATTGTGCGCGTGGGCGTGCGATCCATCTTCATCGTGGGTCTGGTGTCAGGGTGCGTGGGGCTGATCCTTGCGTTCCAGTTGGCCCCGCCTCTCGATGAGTTCGGGCAGCGCGACAAGGTCGCGAACATCATCAGCGTGGCGGTGCTCCGCGAACTCGGGCCGCTGATCGGCGCGATCGTGCTCACGGGGTTTGCGGGTGCGTCGATCGCGGCCGAAATCGGGACGATGGTCGTTTCGGAAGAAGTGGAAGCCCTTGAGGCACACGCGCTGCATCCCGTGCGGTTCCTTGTGGTGCCGCGTGTCGTGGCGTCGATCATCTCGATGACGGCCCTAGCGGTCATCGCGTGCATCGTGGCGATCGCAGCGTCCCTCTTCATCTCGGTCACTGTGCTGGAGATTCCGTACGCCGCGTACATGGACAACACGCTCAGCCAGGCAAAGTTGGTCGACTTCCTGACCGGTGTGGGCAAGGCCAGTGTTTTCGGCACGCTCATCGGGGTCATCGCCTGCACGAACGGGCTCAAGGTGACGGGCGGTGCGGCGGGGGTGGGCAACGCCACAACGGGTACCGTCGTCCAGTGCGTCGTGTCGATCGTGATCGCCGACCTGCTGTTCACGGCGATTTTCTACGCTCTGGGACTCGTCTAAACCCCAATCGCCCCCGATCCGCCATGAGGGTGCGAGCCCTTCTACACTCCGGCCCCATGGCCAAGGCACGCCCGGTCCTCCAACCTCCTGTTGCGATTGTCACTTCGCGCTACAACGCGTCCGTGACCGACGCTCTGCGTGACGGCGCCATCGAGGCGTACGTCCGTGCTGGGGGCAAGTACGAGGATCTAGCACTCATTCCCGCCCCGGGCGCGTTTGAACTACCCGCGCTCTCGCTCGCCGCGGCCCGGACCGGCTCATTTGCGGGGGTCGTGGCCATCGGCTGCCTCATCAAGGGTGAAACCTCTCACGACCGGTACATCGCCGACGCTGTCGCCCATGGGCTGGTCGGCGTGACACTCGCGACCAACGTGCCAGTCGCGTTTGGCCTTCTCACTGTGGACACGCCCGAGCAGGCTCGTGACCGGGCAGGTGGCAAGAAGGGCAACAAGGGGCAGGAAGCCATGACTGCGCTGTTGGACACGATCGCTGCGATTCGTTCGATGCGGGTGCCACGCGCGGGCGTCGCCCCAGGTCGCATGGCGAGGGCAGAACCTCCGGCGAGCGTTCGCCCGGACAAGGCAAGGCGGGGTCGGCGCTGATGGCTACCCCACGTGACATCCGCCGATTGGCGTTCCAGGCGCTGTATCAACTCGACGCGCGAGGCGTAGTCGATGCCGACGACATCCGCCTGTCTTTGGATGACAACCCGGACTACCAGCCCAAGGACCGCGACAAGGCCTTCGAACTCGCGAGCGCGGCCTTTGCTCACAAGAACGAGGCGGACACCGCGATGCGAGAACTCGCCCCAACCTGGCCCGCCCATCGCCAGGCAGCGGTCGACAGGGCAATTTTGCGCCTCGCCCATTACGAGATGACCCGCGGGGGCGTCCACCCCAAGATCGCGGTCAACGAAGCCGTGGAACTCGCCAAGGCGTTCAGCACCGATAAGTCCCCCGGGTTCGTGAACGGTCTCTTGGACAAGATTCTGAAGCAAGTACTGGCTGAACAGCCGTCCCTGGCGGACACCCCCCCCAAGGAATGACGCGGCTTGTTTGGCAATCGGGCAGATTTTCTAGAAAATGGTCCCTTCTGAATCGAACTACGCCCTGTGGCCGTAGTATTAGGTGAACCTGCCCCGACGGGGGGAGGGTTGTGGTCATTGGATTGCCCCCGAGCCATTGTGCCGGTTGGGCCAACGCAAGGAGATTCTCATGCGCTTCAACCGTTTCGCCGTTCTGTCCGTCCTCGCTGCTGGCGCCTTGGTGCTCGGTGGCTGCAACTCCTGTGGCGAGTGCGAGAAGAAGGATGACAAGGCCTCGGCCGGCATGGTCGGGAACAAGGAAGAGTGCACCAAGGGTGCGGCTTGCTGCAAGAGCGGCGAGAAGGCCAGCATGGGCGCCGTCTCCGAGAAGAAGGCCGGTTGCTGCGCTGGCAAGAGCGAGTGCACGACCACGAAGAACTAAGACCTCGGGTCACTTCTTCGAGAACGCACGTTTCATTGCAAAGCCCTCGGCACCCGCCGGGGGCTTTGTCTTTTTCAGACTCCCGTCGTGTCGGTACCATGTGGCGTGACCAGCCCACTCTCGAATCGTCCGCTTCACGAGCAGGCTCCAACGTCGCGATTCAGCGATCGCGTTGCAGACTATGTGAAGTTTCGCCCGACCTATCCGAGTGCTGCCATCGACGCGGCTTTGCGGAACACGCCGAACCCAGAACAACTCATTGCGGCCGACGTCGGTGCGGGCACGGGCATCTCCACTCGCTTGCTCGCGGCTCGTGGGGTGCGGGCCTTCGCGGTCGAGCCGAACGAGGCGATGGCTTCGGAGATCGGCACGAGCGAGCGGATCACTTGGGTGCGCGGCACCGCCGAGTGCACCAACTTGCCCACAGACTCGGTTGACATCGTGGTGTGCGCCCAAGCGTTCCATTGGTTCAGGCACGCCGAGGCGTTGAGCGAGTTTCATCGAGTGCTGCGACCCGGCGGCTGGGTCGCACTCATCTGGAACATTCGCGACGAGAGCGACCCCCTCACGGCCGAGTACACACAGGCGATCCGAAGCGTGATCGGCAGCGAGCCGGCGGAGATGCGAGGATTCGACGAGAGCGTGCTCGACACCAACGGCTTCGCCAGGCGGGAAAGTGTGGCTGTGCCTCACGAGCAGTGGTTGGATGTGGCAGGGTTCATCGGGCGAGCGACGAGCGCGTCGTATGTCCCCAAGTCGGGCCCCGGACACGACCAACTGGTCGCTTCGCTGCGTGCAATCCACGCTCGGCACGCCACCCCATCGGGCTTGGTCGCCATGAGGTACAGCACGCGCGTGTACATCACGCAGAAGCAATAGAGATTCCGACTGAGCGGTTTGCAACGGCTGTGCAGCGCTCCCCCGGGGAGTGGGGCCCCCACACAGGGGGCACTATTTGGTTATTTTCTGAGAGTAGAGCCCAAGACCTGTCGATATCTTGGACATGTCGATGATGGGCCCACTCATCACGCAAGGGCTGGCGCAACTCCAAGCGAGTGAGCGTGCGGTGGCCAAGCCGGGTGAGCCCAAGCGGGCATCGGACACCAAAGCCCGTCGTCGGCCTGAAGATTCTTATGAATCGATCGCGTCCGAGGTGGATGCCGCCCAGGCGGCAAGGCGCCTCAGTGGCAACGATCAGGAAGACGCCCACGAGGATCGCCAAGAACACCAAGGACAGATGCGCCCCGGGCAACCGGCTAAGCACGTCGATCACCCTTCGCTCGACGTCAACGGTTAGCCGCTGGGAGTTTCCTCGTCCAAACTCATCACGCCGCCAAGCGGTGCGAGTCGCTCAGGGCACGCTCGGCCATGACCGCGCGGAAGACCTCGACGAGCACGCGCCTGTCCTGATCCTTGGGAATGAGCCAATCGCTGTAGCGAGCGTCGTCGAGCACATCGTCGCGGAAGTACGCCAACTTCGACGTGTCCAGCGACGCACAGATCATCGCGACGCCTGCCGCGACGCGACCCAGTGACAGGGGCGTCCCGCGCCCGGCCTCGAGTTCCGCCTGCAGGAACGGGAGTTGGCTCGACCCCGCGTTCATGTCGTTGCCACGCAGGAGACGCTCAGCGTTCAGGATCGAGTCGATCGCGAGCGAGTCGGCGTAGTTGGCGAATCTTGTCGCCGCGAGGCGCAGAAGCACTTCAGGTTCCTGAGGCGTCAAGGCAGCAGAAGTCTCGGCCATTTCGGAGCGGTTGGCTTCGGGCAGGTCGTCGTCCACGCCCGCCACAAACGCGGTAATGAGGCGGGCGGCCGGTACGCAAGCATGGCGGCACGGCAACTCCGAGGCTTCCCGCAACGACTCCCACAACCCGCGAATCATCAGTCGCTGGGCATCTCGCGTGTGATCGCCGGTCGGCGGGAGGTCGACGGCCTTGAGCGTGTCGATTCGGGGTGTGCGTCCATCGAGGCGGTCCAAAGTCGAGAGACGCGACGGGTGCCGTGAGAGGCCTGCGGCGGCTTCGACGAGGCTACGCAGGAACCATGTTGCGCCGGGTCGCGCAAGGTCGCTGCTCAGCGTCAGTTCCGAGCAATCCACGCGGCCTGGAAAAAGGTTGGCGAACGTCACGGGGCGCTGCATCGACCAGTCGTGCCACGCCGCCTGACGCTGGCGCGACTCGGGGATGGTCAGGAGCAGCCCGCCCCTCGCGTCCATGCGCAAGTGGGCATCGAGCGTGTGCCGTTTGGACGATTCGTGGGGCGTCAGATGGCTTGGCGCAGCAACCCACTCGACAACGCACTGGCCTGTCGTGCGTTCCAGATTCTGCAGCAGCGAGGGCTCGCACACACCGATGCGGAGCGGACGCGTCGGCCACTCCCGGCGATCCAGCATCGCGGACGACCACGCATCGTCTGCACGAGCGGACAAACCACCGGCAACGCGGAAGAAGCCTCGCATCGCGAGCGAAGAAACAGCGAGCGTGGCTCGAGCGGGCAATGAACGCGGCCAACGGCGCATGTCATTCGAAGACGGCGTGGTCACACGCTGTAGCCATTGGAAAACGCCAACTTCTTCGCTCGGTTGAGTCTCAGGCACAGACTCCGTCTCACGCACCAGGTCTAGCAAGGGAGGCAGATTGTGTAGGCTTTGTGGGGGCGCTTCTGTTGCAGCACTGTGGATGGATGACGAGCCATTCGGTGCTGCGTCCGAAGTCTCGGCGCCACTATCTCTGGCGTCGATCTCCACGTCTTTTCGTGCGGGATCCCGGCCCCGAGCGAGTTTCGCGCGATGCAGTGCCTCTGCTCGGGCGCGAGCGGCGGCGAGGTGCCGGGGCGAGCCGGCAACTGCAGCGCCGCCCCCGGGAAGGAGCGTCTTCACGTTCGGTGGGGCGTCGTCAGAGGGGCGTCCGTCATGTGCGGGGGCGGTGGTCATGGAGGCCCCAAACATCGGCCTCTCGAGCGACGGGCGCAAGCATGGAGAGAGGATCATCCTCCCAAGGCGACGGCGCATCCGGCAGGGGCGGCGTGAGG
>Ga0075160_10000961_pt1 | contig 17781 bp, 13 predicted proteins | sample JI91814C2DNA_FD_70969 | JGI IMG/M metagenome (GOLD analysis project Ga0075160, IMG submission 70969) | Wastewater effluent complex algal communities from Wisconsin, to seasonally profile nutrient transformation and Carbon sequestration -... | ecosystem: Engineered > WWTP > Effluent > Algae... | reverse complement strand
TTTCAAAATCCAAAAGATCAACTAACCGTTATTAATTCATTGAAAATTTTACCTGATAACATTAAATTGATACTTGTAGGCACAGGTGTTTTAAAAGATCAGATTGAGGCATATACAAAAATGCAAAATTTACAAAATCGTGTTTTTTTTCTTGGACAACGAATGGATGTACCACAACTTTTAAAATCTGCAGATATAGTGATTTTATCATCTAAATATGAAGGAATGTCTCTTTCCAGTATTGAAGGTATGGCTTCTGGTAAGCCTTTTATTGCATCAAATGTTAAAGGTCTTGCAAATATTGTAAAAGGAGCTGGTGTTTTATTTCAACAAGGAAATGAAAAAGAATTAGCTACCAAAATTTTAGAACTACTTGAAAACCCTATTCTATATAATAAGGTAGTAGAAGCTTGTTTGGAGAGAGCAATACTTTATGATATTCAAATAATGGTTAAAAAACATATAGATTTGTATAATATAATTTATAATGAAAAATGAAAATAATTGAAAAAAAATTTTCAACTTGATTTTAAAAAAAAATAAAATTTATGAATTAGATATTCTTCAATGGTCTATATTGAACTTTTAATTCGGTGACAAAACTTTTATTTAAATTCAAAAATTGTTTCACACATTTATAGTTCAAAGTTAAGATGTTTATTATTATTTTTGTTAATATTTTAATAAAAGCCTTACCATGTTTAATTATTAAAGTTTATCAATTGCATTAAAAAATCAAAATTTGACTAAAATCATTCGCACAGCAACAGTGGCACTTTCATTAGATTATTTATTAAAAGGGCAACTAAAATTTTTAAACCAACATTATAAAGTTGTTGCAGTTTCAGGGTTTGATGCACATTTGCAAACAGTTGAAAAAAGAGAGCAAATTAGAATTGTTCCTGTAACTATGCAACGCTCTATAAAACCTTTTCAGGATATAATATGCTTATGGAAATTGTATCGATTATTCATAAAAGAACAACCTCAAATAGTTCATTCAATTACACCTAAAGCAGGATTATTATCTATGCTAGCAGCAAAAATGGCAGGTGTACCCGTCAGAATACATACATTTACAGGTTTAATTTTTCCATCAAAAAATGGCATTTTAAAACAATTACTTATATTAATGGATAAATTATTATGTTGGTCTGCCACTAACATTTATCCTGAAGGTAATGGTGTAAAAAATGATTTAATTCAATATAGAATAACCGCTAAACCATTAAATGTTTTAGCCAATGGAAATGTAAACGGTATAGATAGTAACTATTTTTCTTTAGATTCAATGAACACAAAAATGAAAGAGGAATTAAAAGTTAAGTTAAAAATTAAACCCACTGATTTTGTCTTTATTTTTGTAGGTAGATTAGTAGGCGATAAAGGTATAAACGAATTAATTAGTGCCTTTACTAATATTAAAGCACTTAACGCAAAATTAATTTTAGTAGGTTCTTTTGAACAAGAATTAGACCCTTTAGAGAAATCAACACTAACTGAAATTGAAGGCAATCACAATATCATTCCAGTAGGTTTCCAATCAGATGTTCGGCCCTACTTATCTATTAGCAATTGTTTGGCATTTCCAAGTTATAGAGAAGGATTTCCAAATGTTGTATTACAAGCAGGAGCCATGGGATTACCATGTATAGTTACTGATATTAATGGTAGTAACGAAATTATTATAGAGGGTGTTAATGGAAAAATTATACCGCCTAAAAATAAAATTGCATTAGAAAACGCAATGCTAAAAATGATGGAAGATGTAGTTTGGTGTAACCATTTGCAGACAAATGCACGTAATTTAATTTTATCAAGGTATTCACAAGAAATAGTTTGGGAAGCGATTTTGAAAGAATATAAAAGATTACTTAATTATGTATAAAAAATTCATCAAAACATTTTTTGATTTCTTAATTGCATTACTATTATTAATCCTATTAAGTCCTTTTTTTATTTTAATAACATTGGCACTGTTCATAGCCAATCGGGGTACGCCTTTCTTTTTGCAACATAGACCAGGTAAAAACGATAAAATATTTACTATCATAAAGTTTAAAACTATGAACGATAAAAAAGATGCTACTGGCAATTTATTGTCTGATGCAGATCGTTTAACAAAAATTGGGGTCTTTATACGAAAAACTTCTTTAGACGAAATTCCACAATTATTAAATGTAGTAAATGGCGATATGAGTATCATAGGACCAAGACCTCTGTTAGTAGAATATTTACCATTATATAATCAAACTCAAAAAAGAAGACACCAAGTAAAGCCAGGTATAACTGGCTGGGCACAAGTAAATGGTAGAAATGCAATTTCATGGGACGATAAACTTAAATTAGATGTTTACTATGTAGAAAAACAAAACTTTTTATTAGATTTAAAAATTATTTTATTAACAATAAAAAAAGTATTTTTTTATAAAGAAATTAGTCAACAGGGGCAAGCAACAACAACAAAATTTGAAGGTAGTTAAATGAAAAAAATCAATCTTTTTGGTGCAAGTGGACATGCTAAAGTCATCATCGATATCCTTGAACATAATGGTTTTGAGGTGGGTTATATATTCGATGATAATGCAAAAGTGGAAAATTTTATGGGAAGAAAGGTACATTCTATTTACAATCTTGAACTTTTAAATTCTAACCCCGTAATCATAAGCATTGGCGATAATAAAATTAGGAGGGCAATTTATGAAAAATTTAAATTGAAACTAGCTCCTCCATTAGTGCATCCAAGCGCTATAATTTCACCAAGTGCAACTATAGGTAGTGGAACGGTTATTATGCCAAATGCTATTGTAAACGCAGCGGTTAACATTGGAAAAAATTGTATCATAAATACAGCAGCCGTTGTAGAACACGATTGTATTTTACATGATTATGTACATATTTCACCAAAAGCTTCTCTTGCAGGTAAAGTTGAAATTGTAGAAGGAGCACACGTAGGAATCAACGCAACAATCATACAGTCTATTTATGTAGGTCTTTGGTCAACTATAGGAGCTGGTGCGGTTGTTACGAATGATATTCCTGATTATTGTACCGCTGTTGGTATTCCTGCTAAACCCATTAAATTTCATTAATGCTTTTAATTCATCTAATAAAATTTATCCACATCGTGCGGGTTTTTTTTCATTCTTTTGAATGTGAAGTTTTGAAGTGTTCTCAAAATAATAAAGTAAAAAGTACAAAGTAAAAAGTTGCAGTGAGGTTCTATGAGCCGTAGTGATTGAGTTGAAATTAGATTTATTTTAAAAACATTAGTCTCATAGCTTGATATTTGTTTTGTAGGGTATTCTGAAAAACTTAATAAACTTATTATTGTTGCTTTCAAACATTATTTTATTTTTAAGTGCAAGCTTTTTTTTAAAAACTCTAAAAAAACTTTGCACCTAAATAAAAACTGTCATTATAAAAAAATACATTTATACCACAGATTAAAGGATTCAAAAGAATTTTCTTAAATTTAATTAAAAAAATCTGTGAAAATTTCTGAAATCAGTGACATTTTTTATTTTTTTGTGTTTAGTTATTTTTCAGAAGACCCTATTAGAGATACTAAAACAATCCCGAAGTTTCGGGACAGCTTGACAAAAATGAACTTTTAGGTCACCCTCTTTTCCACCGAATGATTGATACATTAACTTAATGTCGGCCTAAAGTAATCGAATCCATTGTTGAAATTCAAATCAATTAATTGCTATATTTGTTATTCAATTAGAAAAGATGTTATTTACCCAAATACGAATTGGTAAAAATGGGATTCCCTTTACGATATATAAGTTTAGGAGTATTCCAAAAGGAGCTTCAACGCCCAATACTTGGGGACAATTCCTTCGTAACTCTAAGCTAGACGAAATACCTCAACTTTATAACATTCTGAAAGGAGATATGACGTTGGTAGGACCAAGACCAGACGTCCCTGGATATGCAGATCTATTAGAAGGAGATGATCGCATTGTATTGACCATCAAACCAGGAATTACTGGTTTAGCTTCTTTAAAATACCGCAACGAAGAACTACTTTTAGCCCAACAATCAAATCCAAAACAATATAACGATGTGGTCATCTGGCCCGATAAGGTGCGTATTAATAAATGGTATGTAAAACATCGATCTCTACTAATGGATTTAAAAATTTTATGGTACACATGTATTCCTATCCCATTTGATGTAGAGGCTTATATTAATAATAAAAATAAAGACTAGTTTTCCTTATGAAAATTGATTTTTTCAAATTTTATTTTAAGTTTACAGAAAACTCTGCTTGAATTGTATTTCTTTATCCCCATCTTATTAACTATTTTATTTTAATTTGTTAACAATATAAAAATAATCCTATTTGAAAATTATATATTTTTGGACTAAATTTTGTTTAACATTTTGCAATACAATAGTTTAATAAAATATATAAATAACATGATATCCTAAAAACATACTATATACGAAATATCAATTTTAATTATTATACAATGAATCAAATTTTACAAATAATAAAGCACTATTCTTTATTGTTATCACTAGTGTTAATGAGTAATAATGGATGGGGGCAAATTTCTGAAAGTTTTGAAAATGGATTACCTTCGTCTTATAATTCATCGCTAAATGATGCTGTCTTGAATTCTGGTACTTGGCAGATTAAGGATGTTATCGCAGGAACTTCAGGAGTTCAAACAGGAATAAAATCAGCTCAAATTAGAAGTGCAACCGCAGCGCAAATTATTACTCCTACTATTTCTGGGGGCGTAGGAACGGTTTCTTTTTACGTTACTGCATCAAGTCCAAGTGGCGCCTATCAAGTTAATTTATCAACAGATAATGGCTTAACTTGGAATCCAGCAACTGGTTCACCATTTACTATAGGAACAACTAAAGCATTTAGAACAATTACTATAAACAATTCAAATGTGAATAGAATACAAATATACAGGACGGGTGCAACTATTTACATTGATGACTTTGTATCCACTTCGTTTGTTATAACAAATGTTCCTCCTACTGCCTCAACAGTTTCATTTTCAGGAGCAACCACTATTGGTCAAACTTTAACTGGAACCTACACTTATACAGATGCTGATAATGACGCAGAAGGTTTTTCTACTTTTCAATGGTACCGTGCAGATAATGATACAGGGTTGAATAGTACAGCTATTTCGGGAGAAACAAACCCTACATATATGCTACAAGCTGCTGATATTGGAAAATATATACGATTAGGAGTAGTTCCAGTAGCACAAACTGGTACTTCAACAGGAATCGAGGCATTTAGCAGTTGGCAAGGACCGGTTACAGACCCATCCGCAGTAATTATATCGGTAATGGAAGCCATTGTACCTTTTGCAAACACTTGTACTAATCAATCCAGTAGTTCTCAAAGCTATTCGGTTAGTGCATCCAATTTAACCGAAGATATAACGATTACAGCACCAACACATTTTGAAATTAGTACAGACGATGCAATATGGAGTACTTCTATTGTTTTAACACCTACTTCAGGAACAATAGCTGCTACTACACTTTATGTTCGCTTTACCCCCACAGCTGTTGGCGCTCAATCGGGTAATCTTAACCATGTATCAGCGGGTGCTACAACTCAAAATATAACTTTGAATGGAGTTGGAATCAATAGCTCACCAACGGTTACATCTCCTACAAATACTAATGTCACAATTAATAGTGCTGAATTAGGTGGCAATATAACAATTGTAGGTTGTTCTGATATTACAATAAGAGGAATTGAATATAGTACCACTATTAATTTTGCAAACGGTACTGGAACGCAAGTTATTCAAAATACTGGACCATTCACTACAGGAGTATTTACTGTTAATCTAACAGGTTTGACATCAGGAACTACTTATTATTACAAAGCATTTGCAACTTCAGCTGGAGGAACAACATATACAACTCAAGCTACATTTACTACACCTGCAATTGCTGCGCCATTAGCTTTAAATGCTTCAAGTGTGAGTGCAACAAGTTTTACAGCTACTTGGAATGCAGTACCCGGAGCAATAAGTTATGAAATTGATGTATATACTATTCAAGCTGGTACTAATGCTACAGATTTATTTATTTCTGAATATGGAGAAGGTGCCCCTGGTAATAGAAAATATATTGAAGTTTTCAATGGAACAGGAAATAATGTAGATTTATCTCTTTATAAGTTGATACGAGCAACAAATGGTGGAGGTTTCCCTTCAACTGGAACCTCTGTTATTGCATTGACAGGAACATTATCAAATGGATCAACTTTCACAATAGCAAATAATGTAACAGAAACTCCCGGCGCAGACCTTTATAACTCCAATTTTACAAGTTGGAATGGTGATGATGCGATTGGTCTTTTTAAAAATGATATATTAATTGATGTTTTTGGTACACCCGATTTTGATCCAGGTTCGGGTTGGGCTATCGCTGGAACAAATATTGCAACAGTTGATAAAATAATCGTTAGAAAATCTACTATTCTTGTTGGAAATACAAATTGGTCTGCATCTGCAGGTACAACGCTTGAAAATTCAGAATGGATTGTGTCACGCACTTGGGATGCTTCCGATTCAAGTACGCCTTTGACATTAGGTAATCACACATTTAACTCTACGATTAAAACTTACATTTTACAAAACCAAAACGTAGGTAACATCAATTCATATCCAATTATTGGTTTAGACCAAAATACAACTTATTACTTTGTTGTGCGAGCTTTAGATGCTACTTCAGTATCTATAAATTCTAACGAAATTATAGCGACCACCACTTCGGTAACTACTACTTGGAATGGAACCACATGGTCAAACGGTGAGCCAACTAGTTCAGTTGATGCCATTATTGATGGTGATTTTAGTTCAACCGCTGACCTCGTTGCTAAAGATGTAACTATTAATGCTACGAGAACGTTAACCATTAATGCTTCAAATCAATTGAGGGTAATGGGAAATTTGGTTAATAATGGAGCTATTTTATTTAAAAGTGATGCCAATAGCACAGGTCGTTTTGATACCTATACAGGTACTGTAATTACAGGGTCGGGAACCGTAACGGTGGAGCGTTATATTGATGGAAAACGTGCGTATCGATTGTTGTCACCTGGGGTAACAACTTCTGGATCCATTGCGAACAACTGGCAACAGCAAGTATTCATAACTGGTTCTACAACCGGTGCCAATGGTTTTGATACTACCACAACTGGAAATCCATCTATGTTTACTTATGAAGATTCGGGTTGGGCTCCAATTAGCAATACCAATTTGCTCTCATTGGAAGCCGAAAAAGGGTATCGAGTTTTAATTCGTGGAGACAGAACGCCTTCCTTACTAACCAATCCTTCTGAAGCCAATATGAATACGGCTGTTACATTGGTTGCAATAGGATCGCTAGTAACAGGTGATGTAACTTTTACAACCCTAAACAGTCAAAACTATACTTTGGTAAGTAATCCTTATGTAAGTCCAATAGATTGGGCTACAGTGACTAAAAATAATATCACACCTACGTATTATGTTTGGGATCCAAATATTGGAACAGTAGGTCAAAGAGGACGTTATGTATCTTGTGATGAATCAGGATTAACTAGTATAGTTTCAGGTGGTGGTTCGAGTTCACAAGTAAATGTATTTATCCAGCCAGGGCAAGCCTTTTTTATAGAAAAAGCAACACCAGGCGTGCAAGGAAATATTATTGTGAAAGAAACGGATAAAGCTTCAACTTTTTCAGATGTTTTTAGAACTAACTCTACTCCAAACACAACTGTTATTGAGGGTAAGTTAGGAATGAATTTGTATGAAAGTTTGGCATATAGTTTAGGTGACTATCCAATTGATGGGGCGGTTGCCGTAAGCGGTTCTACATTCAACACTACTTCGGCAGATGACGATGCAATAAAATTATTGAGTCACGGCGAACAAGTTGCTTTTGTTCGAGAAAATAAAAAATTAGGCGTTGAAAAAGTAAGCCCACCGCAACTTAATGATGTTTTAACTTTAGCAACACTTAATTTAGTGCCTAACAAAAATTATGTTTGGAGTGTTGTGCTTCAAGAAAATTTTTCAAATGAAAGCTCTTATTTATATGATGCTTTTACACAAACCTATCATTTATTATCTCCATCCAGTAATACAATTGTTTCTTTTTCAACCACAAACGATATTACATCAATGCAGGTTAATCGTTTTAAAATTGTTTTCCAAAACTTAATATTAAGTGCGCCAAATTTTACAAATAAAATTGTAGTGTATCCAAATCCTGCTAAAGCACAAAATGTAGTTTGCTATATACAGGGAATTTCTAATGCAACAGTTACATTACACAATATATTGGGGCAAAATATTCCTATTCAAACTACTATAACTGGAAAAACATATATCCTACAACCAACAGTTGATTTGAACAAAGGGATTTATATTGTAAATATCGTTCAAGATGGAAATGTTAAGCAAGTAAAATGGATTGTAGACTAATAAAAAAAGCACTTATGAAACGATTAAATAAAAAAAGCATAAAATATCAATTAGTAATAACCTTTCTATTATTAGTACAATTCGTACAAGCCCAACCAGGTTTTGATGATGGTGATGATGCTTTAGATGTCCCAGCAGTGCCAATTGATGAATGGATTTTTTTGATGGTATTAATAGGAATTGCAATGATGGTTTATCACACGAAGAAAAAAGAATTTACTAAATCTTAAGAACCAAAGCACCCGAAAGGGTGATTTTTTAATAATCCTTTCTTTTTTGTGGGAGGATTGTACCAAATAATTAAGCGCTAAATCAAATTTCTCAAGGGATGCTTTGGAGTCACTTGTTTAAAAAAACCTATTTTATTACCTTTGAAAAAAAATTACTATGCATCAATCCAAAATTTGGTTGTCATCCCCGCATATGGGAGGTACTGAACAAAAATATATTCAAGAAGCCTTTGATACCAACTGGGTAGCACCATTAGGGCCCAATGTTAATGGATTTGAAAAAGATTTAGAAAACTATTTAGGAGGTCAAGTATTTGTTGGTGCCTTAAGTTCAGGTACAGCGGCTATTCATTTAGGTTTACTTTTGTTAGGTGTACAGGCAGGAGATGAAGTACTTTGTCAAAGTATGACTTTTTCAGCATCTGCTAACCCAATTTTATATTTAGGTGCTACGCCAATTTTTATTGATAGTGAGGTTAAAACTTGGAACCTTTGTCCTGATGCTTTAGAATTAGCTATTCTGGATAGAATTAAAAAAGGTAAAAAGCCAAAGGCTATTATTGCAGTTCATTTATATGGCGTTCCCTACCAAATTGATGCTATACGAACAATTGCTGATAACTATCAAATTCCAATTTTAGAGGATAGTGCTGAAGCTTTAGGAAGTACTTATAAAGGAATAAAATGCGGAACATTTGGTGATATTAGTGTATTATCTTTTAATGGAAATAAAATCATTACTACTTCTGGTGGTGGTGCCATTGTTACTCATTCAGTTGCTATAAAAGAAAAAGCTGTCTTTTATGCCACACAGTCTAGAGATAACGCACCGCATTATCAACATAGTGAAATAGGTTATAATTATCGAATGAGTAATATTTGTGCTGGTATTGGAAGAGGTCAGATGAAAGTACTTGACAACCATATAGATTTAAGAAGACTTATGCATGATTTTTATGTCTCACTTTTTGAATCGGTTGATGGAGTTGATGTGTTTTGTGTGCCCAGTGACGATTATTTTGCAAATTATTGGTTAACTGCTATTACTGTTGATCCCATAAAAACAAATGGATTAGATCGCGAGGTCTTTCGGTTGGCCTTGGAAAGTGCTGCAATAGAATCGCGTCCTTTGTGGAAACCGATGCATTTACAACCTATTTTTAAGTCGTATCCTTATTATGGCCATAAAATTGCTGAATCTTTGTTTCAACAAGGATTATGTTTGCCTTCTGGTTCAAATTTAACTCAAGCCGATAGAACAAGAATTAAGGACATAATTTTAACTCTATTCAACTAAAATATACCGCAAAATAAACCCAATAAAGGCTTATTTTTATAATTTGTGCTTTGTGGATATGAAATAAAAAATTGAGATTAAGTTAAACGACATTTTTATTTTTATATTATTATTTTAAATTTCTCTAGTGTTAACTTTTTCCATTTAATAGGAATTATATCGTTTAAAATGTAAATATTTTCCTTTTTTGTGAATTCTGAAATAATCTTCCTTAATATCCATATTTGAATAATTATCTACACCTGAATCACACCCAAATTAAATTTTTTCTTAATAGGTGCGTGGTTGGCTGCTTCAATTCCCATTGAAATCCAATTTCTAGTTTCTAATGGATCAATAATAGCATCTGTCCACAAGCGAGAAGCTGCGTAGTAAGGCGAAACTTGTTCGTCGTAACGTGCTTTAATTTTATCAAATAATGTTGCCTCTTTTACTTCATCAATAACTTCACCTTTTGCTTTTAAAGAAGAAGCTTCAATTTGTACTAATACTTTTGCAGCTTGTGTTCCACCCATAACGGCTAGTTCGGCACTTGGCCAAGCAAAAATTAATCTTGGATCATAGGCTTTTCCACACATCGCATAATTTCCTGCTCCGTATGAATTTCCTACAATAACAGTAAATTTTGGTACAACTGAATTTGCCATCGCATTTACCATTTTAGCACCGTCTTTGATAATTCCTCCGTGTTCTGATTTGGAACCTACCATAAATCCTGTGACATCTTGCACAAATACTAATGGAATTTTCTTTTGATTACAATTGGCAATAAAACGTGTCGCTTTATCAGCAGAATCAGAGTAAATAGCACCACCAAATTGCATTTCGCCTTTAGCATTTTTTACAATTTTACGTTGATTCGCTACAATTCCTACTGCCCAACCATCGATGCGAGCATACGCTGTGATTAGGGTTTTACCATAATCGCCTTTATATTCATCAAATTCTGAATTATCTACCAAACGTTTAATGATTTCATACATATCGTATTGGTCAGCTCTCGATTTTGGTAAAATTCCATAAATATCTTTGGGTTCTAAAGCTGGTTTTTCGGCTTTTATGCGATTATAACCAGCTTTATCAAAATCGCCAATTTTACCTATGATACTTTTAATTCTGTTTAAAGCAGCTGCATCGTCTTTTGCTTTATAATCCGTCACCCCTGAAATTTCACAATGTGTTGTTGCGCCTCCAAGAGTTTCGTTATCAATAGTTTCTCCAATAGCGGCTTTTACTAAATAACTTCCAGCTAAGAAAATACTTCCCGTTTTATCTACAATCATGGCTTCATCGCTCATAATTGGTAAATAAGCACCACCCGCAACGCAACTTCCCATCACAGCGGCAATTTGAGTAATTCCCATACTGCTCATAATCGCATTATTTCTAAAAATACGACCAAAATGTTCTTTATCAGGAAAAATTTCGTCTTGCATCGGTAAATAAACACCTGCCGAATCTACTAAATAGATAATTGGCAAGCGATTTTCCATAGCAATTTCTTGAGCTCGAAGATTCTTTTTTCCGGTTATTGGAAACCAAGCACCCGCTTTTACCGTAGCATCATTAGCTACAACAATACATTGTTTACCAGAAATATAACCAATTTTCACGACAACTCCTCCAGAAGGACAACCACCGTGTTCTTTGTACATTCCGTCGCCCACAAAAGCACCAATTTCAATACTTTTTCCTTTTTCATCCAAAAGATAATCGATGCGTTCACGTGCTGTCATTTTTCCTTCAGCGTGCAACTTTTCGATACGTTTTGGTCCACCACCTAATTTAACTTGAGCAAATCGATTTTTTAAATCGGAAAGTAACAGTTTGTTATGGTCTTCGTTTTTATTGAAATTAATGTCCATTTGGCTTTTTGTTGTTTACTTGTTTGCTAAAATACAAAATCCATCCGAAAAATTAAATTTTAAGATGGATTTAGTCTTAATTTTTAACGAATGTTTATTTTTTGGAATCGTTTACCATTCTTTTTAAAATAGCCCATTGTCTTAGAGCATCTTTAGCATCAATTGCTGGGTAGCCGAGCATTGTTTTTCCAGCTTCGACATCGCCAGTTACACCAGAACCAGCTCCAATAATAGCACCATCTCCAATGGTTGTATGATCCTTTATTGAAGCACTTCCGCCAATAATTACGCCATTTCCGAGTGTTACAGAACCTGCTAAACCGCTATTTCCAGCCATGATACAGAACATTCCTAATTTACTATTATGACCAATTTGAACTAAATTATCAATTTTACAGCCATTTCCTAAAATCGTAGAACTAAATTTGCCTCTATCTACGCAAGTGTTGGCGCCAATTTCGACATTATCTCCAATAATTACATTTCCAATTTGCGGAATTTTAACCAATCCTTTTTCAGGATCAGGACGAAAACCGAATCCATCTGCACCAATAGTAGCATTGGGATGAATAATACAATCATTGCCCACATGACAACGCTCTCTAATTACAGCACCTGACCAAATTGTGGTGTTTTTACCAATAGTACATTCATCTAAAACGGTAACATTGGGATATAAAATGGTATTTTCTGCAATAATTACGTTTGGTCCAACAAAGCAATTTGCGCCAATTTTTACACCATTAGCAATAGTTGCAGTTTCGTCAATTGTGGCAGAAGGATGAATATTAGTTTTAAAAATGGGTGGAGGAGGAGCAAACATAGTCAACACTTGCGACATGGCTAAATCGGCATTTTTTACTTTGATAAATGCTCTATTTTCGCCAGGTTCAATTGTAATATCTTCGTTTACAACCGCAATACAAGCTCTTGATATTGCCCAAAGTTTTTCATATTTTTTGTTGCCAATAAAAGAAATTTCGGTTGCATTTGCAGCTTCTAATTGTTCGGGAGCTGTGATTTTTGTAGTAGTAAAACCCACGATTGATCCTTGCAAAACTTCGTTGATTTGTTCAATAGAATATTGTTTCATTGATTAGTATGATTGGTAAATTTTGTCTAAAATATAAATTTTTTTTAGTTTTTTTTAATATTGTAAAAAAAAAACCGAATTTCAGTTGTTGAAATTCGGATTTATAAGATTTAGATTTATATGAATTATTCCTCCTTTTGTCCCATCATCATTAAATAGGCTTTTAAGAAATTGTCGATTTCGCCGTTCATGATGCCTTCTACATCGCTGGATTCGTAGCCTGAACGCACGTCTTTTACTAATTTATAAGGGTGCATTACATAGTTTCTAATTTGTGAACCCCATTCGATTTTCATTTTGCCTGCTTCGATGTCGCTGCGCTGGGCTTGTTGTTTTTTGAGTTCGATTTCGTATAATTGCGACTTTAACATTTGCATCGCTCTTTGACGATTATCTTGCTGCGAACGGGTTTCAGAACACTGAATTTGAATTCCAGTTGGTTTGTGAAACAATTGTACTTTGGTTTCAACTTTGTTTACATTTTGTCCACCAGCACCGCTTGAACGTGAGGTAATAATCTCAATATCAGCAGGATTGATTTCAATTTCAATGGAATCATCCACCAAAGGATACACATAAACCGATGCAAAAGAAGTGTGGCGTTTTGCATTACTATCAAAAGGAGAAATACGCACCAAACGATGCACACCATTTTCGCCTTTAAGATAACCAAAAGCAAAATCGCCTTCAAATTCTAGTGTAACGGTTTTGATTCCCGCCACATCGCCTTCTTGAAAGTTTAATTCTTTGATTTTATAGCCTTGCTTTTCGCCCCACATTAAATACATTCTCATTAACATGGAAGCCCAATCGCAACTTTCTGTTCCGCCAGCGCCAGCAGTGATTTGCAAAACGGCACTCATACTATCGCCTTCATCAGAAAGCATGTTTCTAAACTCTAAATCTTCTATGTGATTTAGAGTTTGTTGGAAATGAGTTTCTACTTCTTCTTCAGAAATGTCACCTTCTTTGAAGAAATCCATCATAATTTGAAGTTCTTCGGCTTGTTCGACTCCTTTAGTATAATCTTCGACCCATTTTTTTTTGGAACGAAGGTTTTTTACGATGATTTCGGCTTCTTTTGGGTTGTTCCAAAAATCGGGTGCAAAGGTTTTTTCTTCCTCGTTTGTTATTTCAATTTGCTTGGCATCAACGTCAAAGATACCTCCTTAACGCACCAAGGCGATCAATAATATCTCTGACTTGTTCTGTATTTATCATAAATATTGTAGTTTTGTTTTAAATGGGATGCCATAGCCCCGATAATAGTGTAAATCCTTTTTTTAAATTTTACTTCTACAATTTTATTTTGAAAAAATTTAAAAATGATTGAAACGGATAGCGGGAATGAGCTCCTAATTTTTTTATCAAAAATAAGGTATTTGATTGATATATGAAAATAAATTTAGTGAGTGATACAGTTACGAAACCATCTATTGATATGTTAAATGTAATGTTTAATGCAAAAGTTGGTGATGATGTATATAAACAAGACCCAACAGTCAAGGAGTTAGAGGAAACATTAGCCGAATTATTTGGGATGGAAGCTGCTTTGTTTTTTCCATCGGGAACAATGGCAAATCAAACGGCTATAAAATTACACACGCAACCTGGCGATCAAATAATCTGTGATAAATACTCGCATATTTATCATTATGAAGGGGGAGGAGCTTCATTTAATAGTGGTGTTTCGTGCTGTTTGGTGGATGGAATTCGTGGGATGATAACGGCAGATTTGGTTAAAAACGGAATCAATGACCCAGAATTTTATCATGCGCCATTGACTTCATTAGTAAGTATAGAAAACACAACCAATAAAGGTGGTGGTGCTTGTTATGACATTGAAACTTTACAAGAAATTAAGCAAGTGTGCATTGAACATAATTTGAAATATCATTTAGACGGCGCACGTTTGTGGAATGCTTTAGTTGCAAAAAAGCAACATCCGAAGCATTTTGGTGAATTGTTTCATACAATTTCTGTTTGTTTATCGAAAGGTTTAGGTGCGCCAGTTGGTTCGGTTTTATTGGGAAGTAAAGCAGATATGCATCGGGCTTTGCGTATTAGAAAGATTTTTGGTGGCAACATGCGACAATCGGGCTATTTGGCCGCCGCTGGATTATTTGCATTACAGAATAACATTAGTCGTTTAGAATTTGATCACAGAAGAGCCAAAGAATTAGGCAGTTTGTTAGAAAAAATACCTTGGGTTGCTAATGTAGAGCCCGTGGAGACCAATATTTTGATTTTTGGATTGCAACCATCAGTTGATGAAAAGCTTTTCATAGAAAAATTGAAACAAAAAGGGATTGCAATTAGTTCAATGGGACATGGAAAATTGAGAATTGTAACGCATTTGGATTATAAAGAAGTCATGCACGAATATGTAATGGAGGTGTTAACGAAATTGAGTTTTTAATCTTCAGCATTACGTTCTATTTGACGAACTTAATAAACTTTAAAACAATTATTATGATGCTATTTCAAAGAATTAAAACCAGTTATTTTACACTGATTTTATTTTTATTTATTTCATGCAAAGGACAAAACACACAACATTTACCTGTTAAAGTTGCTAAAATACATCAAGATAGTATAAGTTTAAGAGCAGAAACACTCCCAGAATTTAGAAATAGTGTGCATGATACAGATTATCAAGGAAATCAAATAAGTGGAGTTATTCGAACCGTTTTTCAAGATAGTAAAGGAAATTTATGGTTTGGAACTCAAAACGGATTAGCTCGTTACGATACGTCAGGACTTGTTTATTTTGAACTTACGGATTCTAATAGGCAAGGTGTCACAGTTCATGCCATTATTGAAGATAATACAGGCACTATTTGGATAGGCTATGGTGGCGGAATTGCAAAATATGACGGACAATATTTTACCGTTTTTCATGAAAAAGAGATATTGAAAAGAAATGGATTATGGAGCATGACTCTGGATACAAAAGGAGTGCTTTGGATTGGAACGACTGATGGAGTTTACACTTTTGATGGCAAAGCACTTACTCCATTTGAAATTTTAGAAGGAAAAATAAATCCTTCAATGGGAATTAGCACACCTAAAATGATTCATTCCATTATTGAAGACAGTAAAGGTAAAATGTGGTTTGCAACTAATGGAGGTGTTTATATTTATGACGGAAATTCGCTAAAAAACATTTCAGAAAAAGACGGATTACAATCTAATTTTGTGAATCAAATTATTGAAAGTAAAGAGGGGAATTATTGGATTTCAACTACAACTGGAATTTTTATATATAATGGAAACACATTGACTAATATTACGGAAAAATTAATTGGAAATGAAGGAGAAATTGGTTGTGTATTTGAGGATAAAATAGGCACACTTTGGTTTAGTGTGAATAAGCGCGAAATATACAGTTATAATGGTAAAGCATTCAAGAAAATAAAAAACAAAGATAACGACTTTACACCTTTTCCATTTCAAATTTATCAAGATAAGCAAGAACGACTTTGGTTTGTTGGATTTAAAGGTGCTTATCGTTATGAAAATGGAACTTTTATAAACGTAACACGATTTGGTCCTTGGTAAAAAGTAGTACTTTTGGGAGGATAATATTAAGTTTTATAACCTTTATAATCGGTTTAAAATAATAAAAAAAATTAAATATGAAATACCTGATTGTTTTGTTATTTATGAACTTTTGTTGTGTTGAAAAGAAATTAATTGACAATGAAATCAATGATTTCAAAGCCATAAATAAAAGAATTGAAATTGAATCAACTATCTCTTTAAGAGATCAAACAATTTGGGTAATTCATCAGGACAAGAAATCTAATTTTTGGTTTGGAAGTAAGGAAAACGGTGTATTCTATTATGACGGGAAGCTTTTAAAAAATTATACTAAAACGAATGGTTTAATTAGCAATGATATTCGTGGAATACAAGAAGATTCAAATGGAAATATCTACTTTGATACAGGACAAGGAGTGAGTAAATTTGATGGTCTGATATTCAGTACTTTACCAATAAAAAATCCAAATTTACCAACAAATGATTGGGTTTTACAATCTGATGATTTGTGGTTCAGAATTGGGTTTAATAAAAATGGAGTTTATAGATTTGATGGAGAAGTTTTACACTACCTGAAATTTCCAAAATCTCCTCAAGAAGATACGTTTTATAAGATAAATTCAAACACGAGTTTACAACCCTATGGACTTTATACTATCTACAAAGACCGCAAAGGATTTATGTGGTTTGGTACATCAAGTCTAGGTTTTTGTAAATATGATGGCAAAACTTTTGGTTGGCATTATGAGAATCAATTACAAACAACCCCAAGTGGAGGTGATTTTGGATCACGAGCTATTTTTGAAGATAAAGAAGGATTGTTTTGGATTAATAATTCACGTTTTCGTTACAATATTACGCCTAACAGCAATTTAAATTTAAATTTTAAGCGAGAGAATGGAATTGCTTATAAAAACGAAAATAATCAAATTGAGTTTCCATTTTTTCAATCCATAACAGAGGATAAAGAGGGAAATATTTGGTTGTTGACTTATGAAAGTAATGTATATAAATACAATGGTAAAGAGCTAATTAAATATCCTATTAAAAATGGTAAAAATGATGTTATGCTTTTTACAATCTATAAAGACAATAAAGGATTTCTTTGGCTTGGAACTTTTTATAATGGGGTTTATAAATTCAACGGAAAATCATTTGATAAAATATTTGTAACTATTCAGCAACTTTCAAAAAAACATAGTTGTTAACAATTTTCGGTTTTGATTTAGAAAAAACATAGGTTTTATCAACAGTTGTTGATTATTAATTAACAACAAATTGTTTT
>Ga0075160_10000957_pt1 | contig 17801 bp, 15 predicted proteins | sample JI91814C2DNA_FD_70969 | JGI IMG/M metagenome (GOLD analysis project Ga0075160, IMG submission 70969) | Wastewater effluent complex algal communities from Wisconsin, to seasonally profile nutrient transformation and Carbon sequestration -... | ecosystem: Engineered > WWTP > Effluent > Algae... | reverse complement strand
GTAAGTCGAGTCGCTCATGGGTTTTTCCTGACGGGCGTCGACGAGCGGTTGCCCGGGATTTCGACCAAGGTCCTCTTTGTCGTTTGTGGGTGCTTGTTTGCGGTTTGACAGCAACCAGTCTAGTCTGCTAATAATGTACCCTCGATTCTCGGCCTGAAAGGGCTTTCGGGCCGACAATCGTGTAACTCGATCCGGACACCCGTCCGGGAGGGTGAAGAGGGTGCACTGTAGTTCGAGGCGAGTCCGGGCCCGCTGGCCGGGCGTTGAAGAAGGGGATGGGACGTGGCAACGCTCTTCCCGAAGTGGATGAACCAGTTACCGACCGTGGCTGCGGTGGCTGGCGTGTGCGGGGCGACCGCCGTGGTGTGTGGCTTTTGGTACTACGCGACGCCGAAGTTTTGGCGCGTTGGCTATCAGCCCGTGCAGCCCGGTGGCGGATTCAACCATCAGTTGCATGCGGGCCAACTCGGTTTGGACTGCCGCTACTGCCACACCAACGTTGAGAAGAGCCCCGAGGCGAACATCCCCAACATCGCGACGTGCTATGGCTGCCACCGCGATGGGGCCCTCAAGATATTCCTGGACCCCGCTGTTCCCAAGCACGAGCAGCACGTGCAGAAGACCGCGTTCATACGCGAGGCGTACGCCGCCGACAAGTCCGTGACGTGGACGCGCGTGCACAAACTCCCCGATTACGTCCGCAACTTCCCGCATGACGCGCACGTCAATGCGGGCGTGAGTTGCTATTCCTGCCACGGCCGCATCGACCAGATGCCCGTCGTCTTCCACTCCCAGCCCCTGAGCATGAGTTGGTGCCTCGACTGCCACCGCCAGCCGGAACTCGCCGTGCTCGAGGACAAGACGATGGTGACGGATTTGCAGTACGCCGAGACCAAGTTGCTCGAGCGTGCGGCGAATGGCACGATGGAAATCAAGAAGATCCAGGAGCACGTCCTTAACGCACCGCAGAACTGCGGAGCCTGCCACTACTAGCGTGCGCTTTGCACGCTAGTCCGGTTCGTGACAGTGATTCGGTGTGGGTGTTTGAAACTAGACGCGACTGCACAGGGGCACGATTGAGCCACGCAGCCGCAAACGCAAGAGACGGGGTACGAAGCATGAGCGGCGTGGATCAATGTCCGACGACGCATGGCGAGAAAGCCAAGGTCCAGAAGCCCACGGCGGCGGAACTCGCAGCGCAAGCACGCGAGTTGCCCACGCTCAACGGCAAGAAGGTCTGGCGCAGCCTTGATGAATGGTCCGACTCGCCCGAGTTCCGCGATCACATCGAGAAAGAGTTCCCCCACGGCGCGGTCGAGATGCACCGCGCCTTCACCAGCGCGGGAACCGCCGCCGACAGCGATGGTTCCGCCAGCGACTCTCGCCGTGACTTCCTGAAGATCATGGGCGCATCGATGGCGCTCGCTGGCGTCGCGGTTATCCCCGGCTGCCGCCGCCCCGAGCAGAAGATCCTCGCGTATGGCAAGAACGTCCCCGAGGAGATCATCCCCGGCAAGCCGCTCTATTACGCGACCACATTTCCGCGCCCAGGTGGCGGCGCCGATGGCCTCGTGGTCGAGACGCACGAAGGCCGTCCGACCAAGATCGAGGGCAACCCGCTCCACCCGATGAACCGCGGCCGCGTCGGCATTTGGCCCCTCGCCAGCATCCTCTCGCTCTACGACGTCGATCGCCCGGTCGAGCCCCGCTACAACAACCCGGCTCGCAAGAATGACGACAAGAACGATCCTGACACGCGCCTGCGCGCCACGTGGGACGACTTCCGCGCGTGGGCCAAGGAGCACTTTCCCAAGCACGCCAAGTCCGGCGGCGACGGTGGCGAAGGTCTCGCGTTCATCGTTGACAAGAAGACGAGCCCCACGCGCGACGCCATGAAGGCCCGCGTCCTTGCGGCGTATCCCAAGGCGAAGTGGGTCGCCTACGACCCCGCCGAGGCGATGGGTGCTGCAGAGGGCACTCGCCTGGCCTTCGGCACGCCGATGCGAGAGTTGTACAGCTTCTCCGTCGAGCCGGGCAAGGAAACCACCAAGGTCATCGTCTCGATCGACAAGGATTTCGTTGCTGGGGGCTCGGATGAGATCGCGAACGCTCGGGCGTTCGCGGCGACTCGTCGCGTGATGTCGACCAAGGATCAGATGAGCCGCCTGTATGTGGTGGAGTCTGGACTTTCACAGACCGGCTCGCAGGCTGATCATCGGCTGCGTCTGTCACCGTCGCAGATCACGGCGTTCGCGGTCGAGTTTGCCAAGCGCGTCGCACGCGTGGGTGGCCCTGACCAAGACGCAGTGCTCGCCGCTCTCAACAAGATCGAAGTTCCCGCGAACCACGGTATCGACTCGCACTTCCTCGACGAGTGCGCCGCAGATGTCATCGACGCTGCGAATCGTGAGAAGACCCTCATCGTCGCTGGTCCGACGCAGCCCGCCGAGGTTCACGCGATCGTCGCGATGCTCAATGGCATGCTCGGCAACATCGGCAAGTCTGTTCGCTATCTCCCCATGGGTGAGGACGAGTCGGACGCATCTGTTGCGAAACTCGCCGGGCTCGCCGCTGACATGAACGCGGGCAAGGTCAAGACGCTCGTGTGTGTCGATGCGAACCCGATGTACGCCATTGCTGGTGACGTCAACTTCAAAGACGCGTTCGAGAAGGTCCCCGCAACGATCACGCTCTCGACCTCGAGCACCGAGACCGCACGGGCGTCAACATGGTGCCTCAATGGCACTCACTACCTCGAATCATGGGGCGACGCTGTTGCGCACGATGGCACGATCTCGCCGATTCAGCCCATGATCGCGCCGCTCTATGCCCCCGCGATGAGCGAGATCGAGTTCCTTGCCCTCATCGCCGGCGGCGACTTCGCTGCCAAGGTGGACGGGCACGACCTCGTCCGCGAGACGTGGGGCAACTCCTTCGCCAAGGGAAATCTCGACAAGGTCTGGCGCCGCGCGTTGCATGACGGCGTCGTCGCGAACTCGGCCCCCGCGCCGCAATCGCCAAGCCTGAACGCTCGTTCCGTCGCAGAGAAGGCGACGGGGCTGAAGATCGCATCGGCGGCCAGTGGCTCGATCGAGATCGCGTTTGCCGTTGGGCACGCACACGATGGCCGCTTCGGCAACTGCTCTTGGCTCCACGAACTCCCGCAGCAGGGGACGCGCGTTGTCTGGGACAACCCGGTCCTCCTCTCGCCCAAGACTGCCGAGGCGATGGGCCTGCTCCCCAAGAGTTACTCCGTTAAAGACTCGTCGGACATGTACACCAAGGAGAAGTATCCCTCCGGTCGCATGGTCGACGTCACCGTCGGCGGACGCACGGTCAAGATGGCCGCGTGGATTCTGCCCGGCATGGCCGACAACACCGCGATCGTGACGCTGGGCTACGGCCGGCGCGTCTGCGGGCTCGTTGGTGACGGCGTGGGCTTCGATGCCTATCCGCTGCTCGCGGCGTCGAATGCGACCGCGGGATTGGCGGCGGTCGGCAGCATCAGCAAACTCGACGAGTGGTATCCGATCTCCAGCACGCAGAACCACTGGTCCATGGAGAATCGCACGTCCATCGTCCGCGCCGTCGATCTCCCTGCGTGGCAGAAGTGGGGCGATGAGAAGGGGCCCAGCGGCGCGACGTTCTATCGCGAGACCGAGCAACTCCCCTTCGGCGAGCGCTTGGGCGAACTCGGGCACACGCCCCCCAACGAGTCGATCTACATCAACCCCAAGAACGCGGGGCGCAAGGAGGCCGAGGCAGGCTCGACGTTCTCCAAGGGCCCGCAGTGGGGGATGACGATCGATCTTTCAACCTGCACCGGCTGTGGCGCATGCACTGTCGCCTGCCAAGCGGAGAACAACATCCCCGTCGTCGGCAAGAAGGAAGTCGCCAAGGGTCGCGAGATGACGTGGATCCGCGTCGATCGTTACTACATCGGCGATGACTTCAACAGCCCCGATGCGATCTATCACCAGCCCGTCGCGTGCGTCCACTGCGAGAACGCGCCCTGCGAGGTCGTCTGCCCCGTTAACGCCACCGTCCACGGCGATGACGGTCTCAACTACATGGTCTACAACCGCTGCATCGGCACGCGGTATTGTGCCAATAACTGCCCCTACAAGGTTCGTCGATACAACTTCTTCGAGTACGGCAAACTCCAGTTCAACGGCGACTACATGGGCAAGGACATCCTGAACGATGCCCTGCCCGAACGTGGCGGCGTCAATGGCAGCAACGTCCACAACAAACTCAACATCAATCTCATTCCGCCACGCCTCCGCGAGAAGATCGCCGAGATCGAACGCATGGGCAAGAACCCCAACGTCTCGGTCCGTATGCGCGGCATCATGGAAAAGTGCACGTACTGCGTGCAGCGCATCAACGCCGCCAAGATCGAGGCGAAGTTGCACGACATGAAGACCGCCGACGGCAACGCGGCGATCCCCGATGGCATGTTCCAGGTCGCTTGCCAGCAGGCCTGCCCCAGCGAATCGATCACGTTTGGCGACATCCTCGACACCAAGAGCAAAGTCCACGAGACCCGCGCGAATCCTCGCTCGTACAAGTTGCTCAACTTCCTCAACACCCGCCCTCGCACCAGCCACATGGTCCGCGTCTCCAATCCCAACCACAAACTTCGCGCGGTCGTCGATGATCCGTTCCACGGCCACGGCGGCGGGCATGGAGAATCGCACGACAAGTCCCACGGCGAACACGCCTTCTACGACCGCAGCAAACGCCACGAGGATGACGGTTACCGCCTCAGCCTGGGCGTTTTGACATCTTCGACGAATGGAGGCCGGGCATGAGTTCGATCCACCCGGATCAGATCACCGCGGATCGTCTCGCGAGCGGGGCTCGCGTCGAGTCCAACGTGAAGTATGACCCCAGCACGGGCGATGGCTCGCTCGTGGACACGCCGGGCCAGCGCCCGCCGCTCGTTCTGAACAACCGCTCCTTCAACGACGTCACGGAGATCATCTGTGGTTACGTCGAGAAGCCCCAGCCCAAGTGGTGGCTGCCGGTCTTCCTCCACACGTTCGGGCTCGCCCAACTCACGGGCCTCTTTATCCTTTACCTCGTGATCACGGGCATCGGCACGTGGGGTCTCAACAACCAGGTCGACTGGGCGTGGGACATCACGAACTTCGTCTTCTGGATCGGTATCGGCCACGCGGGAACGCTGATCTCCGCGATTCTCTGCCTCTTGAAGCAGAAGTGGCGCACGGCCGTCAACCGCTCCGCAGAAGCGATGACGATTTTCGCCGTTATCTGTGCGGCGACATTCCCTGGCATCCACATCGGTCGCCAGTGGATGGCGTGGTTCCTCCCGCCACTTCCCAACGCGAACGCCATCTGGCCGAACTTCCAGAGCCCGCTGCTGTGGGACGTGTTCGCCGTGTCAACCTACGGCACGGTCTCCGCCCTCTTCTGGTTCATGGGCATGATCCCGGACTTCGCGACCTTGCGCGATCGGGCTGATCTTCGCTCCCGTAAGAACCCCTCGGGGCGATTTGTCTTGCCGTTCGTCCCCGTCCGCGTGGATGTGCTCCAATCCAAGATCTACGGCTTTCTCGCCCTGGGCTGGCGCTTCAGCAGCCGCCACTGGCACCGTTACGAGGCCGCGTACCTGATCCTTGCCGGAATCAGCACGCCGCTGGTCTTGTCGGTGCACTCGATCGTGTCCTTCGACTTCGCGACGTCGATCCTGCCCGGCTGGCACACGACCATCTTCCCGCCCTACTTCGTCGCGGGCGCCATCTTCGGCGGCTTCGCGATGGTCCTCCTGCTCCTCATCCCGGCGCGTGAGTTGTACCCGCACATGAAGGACTTCATCACCAAGCGCCACTTGGAGAACATGTCCAAGATCATCCTCGCAACGGGCATGATCGTCGGTTTCGCCTACGCGATGGAGTTCTTCATCGCCTACTACAGCGGCAACGAGTACGAACTGGGCGTCTTCCTCAACAACCGTGCCAACCCCAACAAGGCTCCATACTGGTGGGCCTATTGGATCATGATCTCCTGCAACGTCATCAGCCCCCAGGTCTTCTGGAGCAAGGCGATGCGGACCAATCCCGCCGTCATCTTCGGCGTGTGCATTCTCGTCACCATCGGCATGTGGTTCGAGCGATTCGTCATCATCGCGACGAGCCTTCACCGCACGTTCCTCCCGGGCGAGTGGCACATGTTCTGGCCAACGCTCGTGGACATTGGCATCTTCGCCGGATCCTTCGGCGTCTTCTTCACCCTCTTCCTCCTGTTCCTGAAGTTCCTCCCGTCCTTCCCGATAGCCGAACTCAAGGCTGTCCTGCCACAGGCAAGCCCACACCACCATCCCACAAACAGCCCAGGACAGGGTGACCACGGAAAGGGGGCGCACTGATATGGCAGCCGCTCGCGTCTTCGTGACTGAAGACAACAAAGAGATCTATGGCGTGATGGCGGAGTTCGCCACCCCAGCCGACCTCTACCACGCCTGCGAATCCGTGCGCGATGCCGGATATCGCCATTGGGATTCTTACACCCCGTTCCCCATCCATGGCATGGAAGAGGCGATGGGCATCAAGCGCACCATCCTTCCCGTGCTCGTCGCGGGCGCCGCGTTCACCGGCGTCGCAGGCTCCTACCTAATGCAGTGGTGGATGTCCAGCGATCTCACCGTGATGGGAAGCCTCATGAAGTCCGGCAAGCCGCCTGGCTCCTTCGGCGGGCAGGGCGGCTGGCAGGCCTTTGTTCCCATCCTCTTCGAACTGGGGGTCCTCTTCGCCGCCTTCACGTCGATCATCGGGATGCTCGCCCTCAACGGCCTGCCCCGCTGGCACCATCCCCTCTTCGCCAAGGAACGCTTCCTCAAGGTGAGCGACGATCGGTTCGTCATCGCCGTCGAGGCACGCGATGCCAAGTTCGATCCCGACCGCACCCGCGACCTGCTCAGGAAGGCCGGCGCCACCAGCATCGAACTCGTTGAAAACGAAGATTGATTCACGACCGAACCGAGCACGAGCCAACCGCCTCGATCAAGAAGCGACCATGAAGAACACACGAACAACTTCGAGACTCTCCGCCCCGGCGTCCGTCGCGCTGGCGTTGGCCATCGCCGCCCTCGCGGGCTGCCGTGGCGACCGTGACGACAAGCCGCCGCGCCAGTTCTTCCCCGACATGGACGACATGCCCCGCTGGAGCGTCCAGTCCCAGAGTGAGTTCTTCGAAGACGGCCGCACGATGCGCCAGCAGGTGCCCAACACCGTTCCATTCTCTCGCTCGCCCATGAGCGAGACGATGCTGAGCGGTTCGGGTGAGTGGGCCAAGCCTTTCGCCACCGCACGAGGCGACCTGCTCAAGGACAACCCGGCTTTCGTCACGGGCAAGAACGCCGATGGCACGTTCGTCGCGTCGATCCCCGGCGAAGTCACCAAAGAGATGCTCCTCCTCGGCCAGAAGAAGTACAACATCTACTGCGTCGCCTGCCATGGCTACGAAGGAGACGGCTTGGGTATCGTGGGCGACACGACGAAGGGTCGTGCCTTCTCCTGGTCCTACGCCATTCCAAGTTACCACGACGTCAAGTATCGCTCGCAGGACCCTGCCGATGCGAACAGCCAGAAGCACAGGGACGGCTTTCTCTTCGACACCGCGCGCAACGGCGTGATCGATACCACCGGCGCTCAGAAGATGCCCGGTTACAAGCACGCTCTCAGCGAGCGCGATTCCTGGGCGGTCGTCGCCTACATCCGCGCCTTGCAGCGTGCACGCCTCGGCACGGCTGGCGATCTCCCCGAAGCCACGCGACAGGCCGTTGACGCGGGCACGGCGATGCCAACCAACTCCACCACGCCAACCAACGCCGGAGGCAAGCCATGAGCCATACCGCTGCCGCCTCCCATGGGCACGACCATCACGCCCCTGATCGCAAATTCCTTCTGCGCGCGGACAACATCACCGTCGCCAAGAGCAGTTCGACAGGCCTGAGCCTCGCGCTGGTGGGCCTTGTGCTCGCCGGACTTGCGATCGGCCTTGGCACTGCGGGCTTGATGGGCTCGAACGTCCGCCAAGGTCTCGCGTCGGTCCACGTCGGCGCGATGGCGATGCTGGGCGTCTGCCTCAGCGCCACGCTCTTTGTCATGATCTTCCATCTCTTGAACGCGGGCTGGACGAGCACGCTCCGCCGCCAGTTCGAGAACGTGATGGCCCTTACTCCCTGGGTCTACGGCTTGGTCCTCGCCGTCGTCGCGGTGGACATCGCGATGCAGGGCAAACTCTTCTCATTCATGGACCCCGCGTATCAGTCCGACCACCTCTTGCACAAGAAGTGGACGTACTTCTTTCTCCCGGCGGAGATCCCGCACGCAAAGTCTGGCGAGCATGCGGAACCACACTTTGTGCTCCCGATGTTCTGGCTCATCCGCGCGTTCTTCTATCTCGTCTTCTGGACGTGGCTGACCCGCCGCATGATGAGCCTCAGCGTTGAGCAGGATCGCACGGGCGACGTGATGCTGAGCGCCAAAGCACGCCGCACCAGTTCCTGGGCGGTCCCCGTCTTCGCGCTCACGTACGCGTTCGCGGGCTTTGACTTCCTGATGGCCTTGGACTTCCGCTACTTCAGCACGATGTGGGGCGTCTACTACTTCGCGGGCTCCTCGTTCGCGATGTTCGCGACCGTCGCGCTCATGCTCATCACGCTCCGCAGCAAGGGCAAACTCGAAGGCGTCGTCACGTCCGAGCACTTCCACGATCTGGGCAAACTCCTGTTCACCTTCACCGTCTTCTGGGCTTACATTGCCTTTAGCCAGTACTTCCTCACCTGGTACAGCAACATCCCCGAAGAAACACACTTCTTCATCTTCCGCACCATCGGCGGCTGGAAGCCTCTGGGCGTCTTCCTCATCATCGGGCACTTCATCGTCCCCTTCCTCTTCCTCATCAGCCGGCACATCAAGAAGAACCCGATGCTGCTCGCGATCGCTGGTGGCTGGGCCGTTCTCGCGCACCTCGCCGACATCTTCTGGATAGTCCGCCCCATGCCCTTCGTCCCGGCCACCGGCGCGACAGGATTTGGCTCGTCCATCATCGACGCCCTCGCCATAGGCGGCGTCCTTCTCGTCTTCGTCGGCCTGCTCGTCCGCCAGGTCTCGGGCGGCCCGCTCGTCGCCGTCAACGAACCCTACCTCGACGAAGGCCTCGCGCACAAGAACTACGTCTAAAGGAACGCCACCATGGCCCACGATCCACACCAACACGGCAGCACTCCGGCGGCACACGACCACGCCGACGACTGGCACCATCACGACCCCGCCAGTGAGGGGATCCCCAAAGAAGAGTCCGGCGGGATCGCAAGCCCCAGCGTCATCGCCAAGTGGTACGTCGGCCTTGTGCTGTCCATCGCGTTCTCCGTCCTCGCCCTCGCGATGTATTACGGCTCGTACCTCGAACCGCTCAAGAAGGCCCGCTTCGAACGCGATGGCTGGGCGGGCCTCTCCCAGACCGTGCAGGACTACAAAGCCTCTTCCAAGGCCACGCTCAACTCCGCCGGCAAGACCGCCGACGGGCACTACCGCCTCCCGATCGATACCGCGATGGACAAGATCGTTTCTGAATACAGCAACCGCCAGAACTCGAAGTAGTCACAAAGCATGAACGTCGTCCGCACCAGCACCGTCTCGACCTCCCAGCCGTTCTCCGCGGCGGTGGCGACGGTGATGTCATGGTGCAGCGGTGCGTTCGTTGCGATCTTGGTCATCCTGTTGTCCACGTCGGCCTCTCGTGCCCAGAGCACCTACCAGGACCTCGACGCCGCCTCGCAGGGCATGGAAGTCACCGAGCACCTCGGGCAGACGATCCCGCTCGAACTCCAGTTCACCAACTCCGAAGGCAAGAAGGTCCTCCTCAAGGACTACTTCACCAACACCAACAAGCCCGCCGTCGTCGCGATGGTGTTCTACAAGTGCCCGGTTGCGTGCCAGGTCGTCATGCAGAAATACCTCGAGTGCATCAATGAGCTCGACCTGACACTCGGCAAGGATTTCAACACCTTCTTCTTCAGCATCGATCCGAAAGAAACGCCCGAGATCGCGCGGGACATGAAGGCCGGTCTCCTCGGGTCGTACACCAAAGGTGCCACCGACGACGTCAAGAACGCGTGGCAGTTCCACGTGGGCGAAGCGGCGTCGAACAAGTCACTTTCGGACGCGTTGGGCTTTCCTTATCGCCAAGTCGCCGACGGCACCTACTCCCACCCGGTTGCCCTCTTCATCCTCGCGCCCGATGGCAAGATCGTCCGCTACATCCATGGCTTCCGCTATCCGCCGCGCGACATCAAACTCGCGCTCATCGAGGCAAGCAGCGGCCGCCTGGGCAAATCCATCGGCGATCGCCTCTTGGGCTTCTGCTACATGTACGACCCGAACACCGGCAAGTACACGATGGTCGCCCGCCGCGTGATGCAGGTCGGCGGCGTCTTCATGATCCTCGCGATCGGCTCGCTGGTGGGCGTCATGCTCGTCACCGAACGAATCCTGCGCCGCAAGCAAGCCGCCCTCGCCCAGGCAGAAGGCAAGGCCCGGGCAGCAGAACTCAATCCAAGCACCAAGACAGGCGACGCCAGCGAGGTCGCAACACCTTGATCCATGCCAGAGCGATCAGGACCGCATCGAGACTGAACAGGTTTTCATCCGGGCAAGCCCCGGCGAAGTGAGGAAGCGTGACATGAGTGGATCGACCGACATCCAGAACTTTGACACCCCGGGCGCACTCCTCGCCTCCATGACCGACGGGTTCTGGCACAACCTGTGGTTCCGCGCCCCCGCTGGCACCAAGAATGGCGAGGCCACCGACTGGATGGGCATGTGGCTCTGGTGGTTCTGCGTCGCGTGGTTCGTCGTTTTGATGGCGATCATGTTCTACTTCGTGATCCGCTACCGCCGCTCAAGGGTCGGCCCCGTCGCCCCCGCGAGCAGCGCGCACAACACGCCCATCGAACTCGCGTGGACCGTCATTCCCTCCCTGTTCCTCGTGTTCATGTTCTTCAAGGGCTTCTGGGGCTACATCGACAACATCGTCGCGCCCGCGCATGCGACTGAGATCAAGGTCGAGGCGGCCAAGTGGAGTTGGCGCTTCATCTATCCAACAGGTGCTGAAAGCCGCTCGACCAAGGAACTGGGATCAGCATTCCAGCGAGTCTTTTACGTTCCCGAAGGCAAACCCGTCCAACTCCGCATCAAGAGCGCGGATGTAATGCACGCCCTGTGGATCCCCGACTTCCGCATCAAGGCCGACGCGCTCCCCAATCGGTACACGACGCTGTGGTTCGAGTCCAAGCCCTTGCCAGCGGACGCGCCCAAACTCAATGCTGACGTGGATCCGCTGATCAAGACTGCCGCCAAAGAAAAGTTCAAGTTCCTCGATGGCGTTCCCTATCAGGACCACTGGCTCTTCTGCGCCGAATACTGCGGCGAGGCACACTCCGAGATGGCCGCCACCGTCCGAGTCGTTCCCGCCGACATGTACAAGAAGTGGCTCGATGCCATCACCGACAAGAGCGATCTTGCGCCGGCCGAGTATGGCAAGACCATCTACCAGGCGCAGTGTTCCTCGTGCCACTCCGTCGATGAGGGCAAGACCAACACCGGGCCCAACTGGACCGAACTCTGGGGCAATCCATCGATCCCGTTGGCGGGTGGTGGTACGGCGGTCGGCGACGCCAACTACGTCCGTGAGTCCGTCCGCGACCCCGCCGCCAAGATCCACGCGGGCTTCCCCAACAGCATGACGCCCTTCCCGGCCGCCAGCCTCTCGGACGACCAACTCGAAGCCATCATGGCCTACATGAAATACGTCAGCAAGTTCACCACGCAGGAAGTCAAGGACGAGGTCATGCGAGTGCCGGCAACGGACGCGGCGCCCGCCAAATAGTCGCAGTCAGGTCCCGATTTGTTCAAGCACAGGTTTTCCCCGCGTCGGCAGGCACTCTCGGCCGAGCGTTCGACGGATGAAGGAGCGGTTGGAATGACGACGGTCGATACATCCAAATCAGGCGGCGCGCACGGCGGCCATGGCGGCCATGGCCATCACGGGTCATACCTCGAGCCCCGCAGTTCGTTCCTTGCGACGATCTGGGACTGGGCGACGACCGTCGATCACAAGAAGATCGGCGTCATGTACCTCTTCGCCGTCCTCTTCCTCTTCTTCGTCGCGGGCGTCCTCGCGCTCATGGTCCGCACCGAACTCCTCACCCCCGTCCGCTTCGTCGATGGCAAGGTCGTCGGCCAGGAACTCTTCAGCCTCTTCTACCCGGGTGAGGAAGCAACGTCCGTCAACAAGGGCAACACCGTCTACAACCGCATCTTCACGCTGCACGGCGCGATCATGGTCTTCATGGTCATCGTCCCCAGCATCCCCAGCAGCCTTGGCAACTTCTTCCTCCCTCTCATGATCGGCGCCAAGGACGTCGCCTTTCCCAAACTCAACCTCCTCTCCTGGTACATCTACGTCATCGGCTCCCTTTTCGGCATTGCCGCCATCACCCAGGGCGGCGTCGAAACTGGTTGGACCTTCTACACGCCCTACAGCAGTAACACTGACTTTGGTCAGGTCACACTCATGGTCCTCGCCGCGTTCATCCTGGGCTTCAGTTCGATCCTCACGGGCCTGAACTTTGTTGTCACCGTCCACAAGTTGCGTGCCCCCGGCATGGGCTGGTTCGACATGCCACTGTTTGTGTGGGCGACCTACGCGACCGCGATCATCCAGGTCCTCGCGACGCCAGTCATCGGCATTACGTTGCTGCTCCTCTGCCTCGAGCGCGTCTTCAAGATCGGCATCTTCGATCCCGCGCTCGGCGGCGATCCCGTCCTCTATCAACACTTCTTCTGGTTCTACAGCCACCCCGTCGTGTACGTCATGATCCTCCCCGGCATGGGCATCATCTCGGATGTGCTGGCCGTCCAATCCCGCAAGCACATCTTCGGCTACAAGGCCATCGCCTTCTCGTCGCTGGGCATCGCGGCAGTGTCCTTCCTCGTGTGGGGACACCACATGTTCACGTCGATGGGCGAGATCGCGTCGGTCGTGTTCTCGGGGCTCACGTTCCTCGTCGCGATCCCCACCGCCGTCAAGGTCTTCAACTGGATCAGCACGCTCTACAAGGGCACCATCGCGCTCAACACGCCGATGCTCTACGTCCTCATCTTTCTCTTCCTCTTCTCCATCGGCGGGTTGACGGGCCTTCCCCTCGCCACCATGTCCACCGACATGCACCTCCACGACACCTACTTCGTCGTCGCGCACTTCCATTACGTCATGATGGGCGGCACCATCATGGCTCTCATGGCGGGCCTCCATCACTGGTGGCCCAAGATGTTCGGGCGCATGTACAACGAGTTCGGCGGCATGGTCGGTGCCATCCTCGTCTTCGTCGGCTTCAACGTCACCTTCTTCACCCAGTTCTTCCTCGGCACGCAGGGCATGCCACGCCGATATGCAAGTTACGTCACCGAGTTTCAGACGCTCCACCAGATCTCAACCGTTGGCTCCTTCATCCTCCTCCTGGGATTCCTCGTCCACCTCTTCGTCTTTATCCACTCCCTGATGGCGGGCGCCAAGGCACCCAAGAACCCGTGGGGCGGCCTGACGCTCGAATGGGTTGCCGACAGCCCGCCCGAGACGCACAACTTCCCACACGAGCCCCTCGTCAAGAACGGCCCGTATGACTTCGAGAGCACCGTTCCTCCGCACTGGGATCCAAAGGACTACCCGCTCGAAAACGCCGGCGCTCACAAGCACTAAGCAATCGACCGTTCGACCAAGGACCGCACCATGAGCACAGTCAACTCCACACACGAGCACCAGAGCAGCGGCGGCGGCGTGCCGTACAAGAAGTACAAGCACGCCCACCACTGGCGCTCGCAATCCGAAGAGTTCGACGCCGTCAAACTCGGCTTCTGGCTCTTCCTCGCAACCGAAGTCCTCCTCTTCGGCGGGATCTTTTGCGCCTATGCCATCTTCCGCATGATGCACCCAGAAGCCTGGAAGGAAGGCTCGAGCGCGCTCGACTGGCGCTGGGGCGGGCTCAACACCGTTGTCCTCCTCCTCTCGTCCTACACCATGGCCGCCAGCATCTTCGCCGTTCAGACCGGCCAGTTCGCCCGCGCCAAGCGCAACCTGCTCATCACGCTCTTCTGCGGATGTCTCTTCGTCGCCATCAAGATGACCTTCGAGTACATCCCGAAGTGGTCGGGCTTCTTCTTCATCCTCGACCCCTCGCTCGCGACGTATAAAGCCGCCGCCGTCGAGGGCAAGACCGCGTTCATGGGCCTCTTCCAATACGTCGAGGGCTACGGCGGTAAGCGCCCCGGCGAACTGTTCACCCACCCCTTCGCCAAGGACCCCAACGTCCCCATGTGGTGGAGCGTCTACTACTCGGGCACCGCCCTCCATGCTCTTCACGTCATCATCGGCATGATCCTGATCGCCCGCGTGTACATCAAACTCGGCAAGGGTCACTACGGACCGACGTACTACTCAGGCGTAGAAATCGCCGGCCTCTACTGGCACCTTGTCGACCTCATCTGGATCTTCCTCTTCCCGCTCCTGTACCTCATTCACTGATGTTCTGGGTTGGGGCCTTCCAGGCCTCAACAACTCCGCCCTTGCCTTCCGTGATTGCGACCATCGACCTGATTTCCCGAAGGACCATCCATGGCCCACGCACCAGCCAAGCAGTTCGACGAACTCGACCCACACGGCGCCGCCGGCCACGGCCAGCACGCCTCCCACGTCATCGTCGGGCCCTTCACCCTGCGCACCGTTCTGGCCCTCCTCCTCTTCTTCACGGTCCTCACCGTGGGTCAAGCGCAACTCGAAGTCTTCCTCAGCCACGCCCTCGACATCGAGTTCCCCCGCTGGGTCAACATCGTCTTCTGCATGGGCATCGCGGTGGTCAAGGCCTTGCTCGTCATGGGCTACTTCATGCAACTCAAGTACGACAACCCCATCAACAGCGTCGTGATGGCCTTCACGTTCCTGGGCCTTGGGCTCTTCCTCGGGTTCACCGCACTCGACCTCGGCGGCCGCGGCAGCGTCTACGAGTGGAAGGTCAACTACCAGGTCCCCGGTGGCACCAAGAACACCATCGACAACGCCAAGAAGGACTTTGCAAAGGACAGGAGCATCCAGGAAGTCGACCGCATCCGCGCCATCATCAAGCACGAACACCACGAGGACCATGTCGTGACCAGCAGCCCCCAGCGCTCGCGTGGCAAGACCGGGCTCTCGGGTGCGCTCGACGCCGCAGCCCAGGACGCACACTCTCACGACACCCACGGCACGCCCGACACGCACGATGCGAAGCCGGAACCCGCCGCAACACCCGCCGCGCACTGACGCCTCGCACCCAAGGAGCCCATGACCACGCGAGCCAAGGCCATCATCGTCGCGATCGTGACGATCGTGGTCTTCTTCGCCTGCATGGCGACCATGGTCCATCGGATCACGTCCTCGCTCCGCGACCACCCGCCGTCATACTTCATCTTCCAGGAAATCACCGGCACCGACTTCGGCTACGCCGGTCGTCACGTCTCCTTCACCGACAAGGTGGTTGACAACATCCCTTACCTCACGCTCTCCTACGGCAATCCGCCCGACGTCGTCGTCAAAGACATACTCGTCTCACGCCGCGCCAAGCAGGACCTCCCGGGCCTCGCAGATCACACCGAGTGGCTCCGCGTCCTGCGTTTCATCGACGCCACAGGCATGAGGACCAAGACGGCTCTCGACAAGGTCGCCGCAGGAGAGATGCGTGACCGCCTCGTCATCGTGACCAAGTCCACACGCCCTGGCGTCAATCAGGACACCTGGGGCGACGCCTGGAAGAAGGACTGGGAGTTCGACTTCTACGAACTCCAGCCCGACGGAACGATCTCCCACGAACGCCTCGGCTATCCCACCACCAAGATGGGCGAACCTCTCAAGCCCAACGAACTTCGCCAGGAATCATGGCAGTACACCGCCGCGCTCCACCTCATGCCCAAGGGTGGACCCACGCTCAACTTCGACAAAAGCCCCATCGAAGCCGCCGGTTGGACCTTGCCCGTCGCGGCACTCTGCGGCGTGGTGCTGCTCGGTTGCGTGGTGGCTGGATATCGCCCGCGCGATCGTGCCCCAACCTGATCCGACTGTACGAGCCCGAAGCGCCAGCAAGGGCCTTCATGACCTCACTAATCAGGTCAGTACGCGGTGCAGATGCGTCAACCACCATCAGGACGTTTGTCAATCAGCTGCTTCGTCGCTGCGTCGTACGTGTACACGTACCCCGGTTCTTCGCTCACCTTGCACGCCTTGTGCGTTCCGTCGCAGAACGGCGGCCTGTTCGTGAGCCCGCACGCGCAGATGAACATGGGCTTGAGATTCCCCTCCGCGTCCCGCGGGAAGTTCTCCGGCTCGATCTTGATTGGTCCAGTCGCGTCGATGCGGATGATGCGTGCCATGGGCTATTTCTTGCTCCCCTTCCTTTGAGGAAGGCGTTGGGGGAAGGTTCTTTCGTGCCGCCTCGGACGCCGCAAACGCTGGCTCCATCTCGCCCACTTCACGCCGGGCTCGCCACGCGCCTCAGACAATCATCCAGCGCCGCCGCCGCACTGCCGGGTGACGAAGACTTGGGAATCACGCGATGCGCAGCGACCGCTTGCCAGTTGCTCGTGATGTCCTCAGGAATCGCATAGTCTCGCCCGCGCAAAAGCGCCGTCGCCCGCGCTGACTGCGCCAGCGCGAGAGACCCACGCGGGGACAAACCAACTTCCAGTTCCCCGTGCCGCCGCGTCTCGCCAGCGAGCGCGACGACATACTGGAGCAGCGATGCATCCACGCGCACGCGATCAACAGCGTCCTGAAGTCCCACGATCTGTTCGCGCGTGATCACGGGCGTCAGATCATGCAGCGGCGTGTTCGCCGGGCGCAGGTCCAAAACGCGGACCTCGTCCGCCGCCGACGGATACCCGACGCTCATCCGCATCAGGAACCGATCCAATTGATTCTCGGGGAGCGGATACGTCCCCTCGTAATCGTGGGGGTTTTGCGTCGCGACGACCATGAACGGCGCAGGGAGCGAGAGCGTGCGCCCGTCGATCGACACCGTGCCTTCGCTCATCGCTTCCAGCAATGCCGCCTGCGTTCGCGGCGGCGTGCGGTTGATCTCGTCCGCGAGCAGGATATTCGTGAACACGGGCCCTTGCGTGAACGTGAACTTGCCCGTTGCCTGATCGAAAATCGACACGCCCAGAATGTCGCTCGGCAGGAGGTCGGGCGTCAGTTGGATGCGGCTAAACGCGCACCCGACGCTCCGCGCCAAGGCTGTCGCCAGCACCGTCTTTCCCACGCCCGGCACGTCCTCGACCAGAAGATGTCCTCGGGCGAGCAGGCAGCAGACCATCCGGTCCACCGCGTCCTTATTCCCCAGGAACACGCGCGCGACGTTCTCCCGCAGCCGTGCGGCGGCCTGATAATCAACGGGCTGGCTCGTTTGGGTCTGATTCGTCAACAAAGCGGGCCATGGTAGGCAAAACCTTTGGAGCAAGGCCCCCGGATTGTGGTACTCTTCTGTGCTGGCCAAAGACCAGCCCCAAGCGGGTGCATGGAGAGAGCAACGGGAATCGATCGCGTGTCAGTCGTGGGGTGTGATTGAGCGAGCCGCTGAAGCCCAATGGCAAGAGTGCCGGTCGACCGTCAAGGAATGGCGGCGGCTCGTTGTCGCGCGAACTCTCGGGCGATCTCCCCTGCGTCCAATGCGGGTACAACCTCAAGGG
>Ga0075160_10000955_pt1 | contig 17817 bp, 18 predicted proteins | sample JI91814C2DNA_FD_70969 | JGI IMG/M metagenome (GOLD analysis project Ga0075160, IMG submission 70969) | Wastewater effluent complex algal communities from Wisconsin, to seasonally profile nutrient transformation and Carbon sequestration -... | ecosystem: Engineered > WWTP > Effluent > Algae... | reverse complement strand
GTCACAAATTCTTCCGGTTGTGAATTAAGAACGTCGCCCGATAGACATCTCTATATAGTTTCTAATTTCTTTGATAGGAAGGACGTTCTTTGCATTTGGTTTTTTCGTATCCGCTAATACTATCGTATTTTCTGTCGCAATGGAATTGTTTTCAAATCCATGCCCTGAATAGTAAAATAATAAAGAAAGCGGTTTTCTATTATTAACTTCTTTTAATACATCTAGAATATTTTCATAGGTAGGTGATTTCTTTTGATTCCTTTTCCCTTCTTCTTAGTTGAGCAAAATGATTTCATCGTAGTAACCAACTTTTTCTAAGATAGATTTTATGTTTTTAGAATCATCAATTGCATATTTTAGTTTTTCTGAATTCTTGTATTGATTCAAACCAATTACAATTGCAATTCTCTGTTTTTGAAAAGATTTGATCGACTGATTGAAATTCAGTTTTAGTGTCGAATCCTCTGCGAATAAAGGGAGAAAAATAAAAACTAAAAAGTATTTTGTAATTTTAAACATAGAATAAACTAATCTCCGTAAGTTTTATGATCCACCTAAGTAGTCAGAAGGTATTAATAGAAAGAGTGCCTGAGCAAATCCCAAAAGTAGAATTGGATAAGAAATAAGAAAAGACCCATGCGGATCTAGTAGGTAATACCAAACGTCCTTATAAGAAACGAGCATTAAAATAGAGAATAATATCCGTATGCCACCTATAATTTTGTAATTTCCAAATTTACTTTTAAATAGGAATAGAAGAGCTGAGAACAAAACCGAAACTATTACTTCTCCGCTAAGAACTCTAAATTTTGTAAGCAAATGGACTGAGACTTTTTCGTTTAGAAAAAAAGAGAGGTTTAAAAAAAGAAATGAAAGTAAGATGAGGAAAGAAAGAAATCCTGATAGAATGGATGCATAGAATAATCTCGTTTGAAATTTTTTCATTAGAGTTATATATTATCATAAAATTGAATTCTGGTCAAATGAAACAAATGCTCATTTCTTTAAATTCAAAGATTTGAGAAACAAAAAAATTCAAAGAATTTATTTCCTTATCAAAATTAAAAAAGAAAAAATTCTAAACAGTCATTTATAATTCTGCTTTTTTAAGTTGCAATTTCGAGTATCTGAAAATAGCTTTTTAAAAACCCAAAGAAAAAGCATAAATATTTTTTACATACATATAAGCCTTAGGCTTTTTTCTGCATTCTTAATTTTTTATTTATTGAAATATCTGAATTCAAAATTTGAATTTGCAAGAAAAATCAAATTCTATTGGTATTTATTGGGTTTTTCGCAAGTAAGTTTCTTGTTCTTCCCTTATCTAAAAGAATTACCAATACCGTTCCTGTTTCTCCTGCCAATAAAATTTTTAATGCTTGGATTTGGATTTTTCTTATGGGTATCCTCAAAAGTTTTCATAGATGATACTTTTAGGCTAAAGCCTTTTCATTTTCTTATTTTAACGATAGTCGAAATAGCTGGTATGACTCTGACACGAGTGAAAGGTCAAATTATTTTTCCAAACGGAAGCATTGCTCCTGAAAGTATTGTTCCATTTATGATTTGCATTACTCTTGTTCAACAAATGATTTTGTCAGGGCTTGCACTGCATAATATTTATAAATCCTGTAAGGTTGAGCTAAATGATACTTTTTTATTCGTAAAAAGATACTTTTTATTATGCGCTGTTGTAAGTGAGTTTATGATATTATTAACAATAGTTACCAATAGAGAAGAGCATTCTGAGATACGTGCCTGGTTTGTTTCTACTTTTAATTTTGCTTTTTTATTAGTATCCTTTTTACTGTTGAAAATAAATCCAGTAGATATAAATGAAACGGGTAAATTACGATTATCCGAAATAGATAGGGATTATGTAAAAAAACAATTTGATGAATTGTTATTAAAAAAAAGAGAACTGCTTTTTACTGACTGCTCTCTAAATGGTCTTTCGGATGAATTAGGTATACCGGAATATAAATTAAGAAAATATATAAACTCGGACTTAGAATTTAACAATTTCAATCAGTTCCTTAATTTCTATAGAATCGAAGAAGCATGTAGACTTTTAGGATCAAGAGAATTTCAAAGTATACCAATTTCTAGAATCGCAATAATGGTTGGGTATAATTCAATAGCTACTTTTAACAGAGCCTTTAAAGAAATAAAAAAACTAAATCCTACGCAGTATAAACCGATTCTACATTCCTTGTCCTCGCCTTTGGTTGAGGAAACGGATACGGTAGATTAGAAAGCTCAGCAATTTCTACCATTCGGTCATGCAAAAACACTGAATGATCATCGTCCTTTGTAAATTGTCGCATAGGTCCAAACTCAATCTCGAGGTTAGTTCGTATAAACCCCTTAGAGTAACGAAACCCTGCACAAACAACATTGAGCGGTATATTAGGCTTACCCACAATAAATCGAAAACCAGCCGCTTGCCCTTCGCCCATTGTCTGCCAATAAGTAGTTTCTTCCGGAAACAATACCATTACATTTCCATTTCCTTTCGTTCGTCCGCTTTCATCTAAGTCATAGAGAACTCTTTTTGCATGAACTAACATGTGTTTGCTCTTCTCGGGCTTATCACGATCTAAGGGGATACCCCCGATTTTCCAGTAGAAGCCAAGATAACGACTCCTTGCTAGACTTGCTTTCATGATGCACCAGGCATGTCTGCCGATTGCAACTAGCATTGCATAATAACCAAGGGGAATGTCTATTTCAATAGAATGCTTTGCTAATATTAAAATGGGTCCTTCCATTTTTAAATCAGGAGAGGAAATGATTTTCACTTTATACAATAGAACAGATGCGAGACGACCAATGAGTGCGAGTAAGTTAGATGCAAACCATTTTTTACCTGGATGCACTTTGTAATAAAACAACATATTTAACAAAGGAAACGCTGTTAGTTAAAAAGCAATGAAAAATTATTTTTCTGTAGCAAGGTTTAATCTGTTTTTTAGAACTAATAGAGTAAAGTGTTTTGAAGCAATTTTTTCTGTTTCAGAGGAAATTTTCTTTGCTCTTGTAAAATTGTTAGAAGAGATGAGTGCTTCCATCAAAGCTAGCTGATTTTCGACGTGGTAGGGATTACGCAGTCTTAGCCGTTCAAAACATTTTATGGCTGCGATGAAATTTTCTTCTTGTTTGTACAATTGACCTAGTCGAAACAAAAACTCAGAGTCAATTGGATTTTTGTAGATATACTCCTCTCCATATTTGATTGCCTCTGAAAAATTTTGTGCCTCAATATTCTCAATGGATAAATTTCGCAAATAATCGTAGTTTATTTTTTCCTGTAAATAAGTGATACGCATAAGGGAAAAATCATCTATGAGTATTCCTTTTCTGCAAGTGATTTCATAGATTTTTTTCAAATCGCCCTTTGCCTCCTGCACTGTATACAAAAATTCTTTTTCATCTTGATTTAAGCTTAAGTCATTGAGCGCAAAGTCATCTCTTCCATCAGAGCCGACAAAAATGGAATCCTCTTTGTGAAGTTGCTGTAGACTAATAAATAATTTGTTAGAGGCAACAGGGCTTCCTAGTTTCGTAAAATAAATTTCCTTTTCTAGCAGATTACAAACATTATCCCCGTAGAGAGCAATTGATGGATGCTCAGAATTAATGAAATACAATACGCCTGTATCTTCTTCGACCAAACCAATTACTGCCGAGACAAGCATCGTGCAATCGAAAGTAAGAAAAACTTTATGTAGTTCAATAAAAGTATTCTTTAGCCATCGCTCCGGGCTGATATTTTTATCGGCTAAACTTGACTTGGTTCTCTCAATGATAGAAAAGAATACAGAACCAAATACAATGGCACCTCCCGCACCTTGTAACGATTTTCCCATTGCATCTGAGTTAAAAAATAAAATATAATTTCTATCGTTTAATACTAAGTTCTGAGAATGACATAAGTCTCCCCCGATATCTTGCTCTTTTCCATAAAATTCAAATTTCTTTTTTTGAATGAGTAAGAAATCCACCTTAACTTGTTCGCTTGTGGAATTATTGATGATGAATGGCTCTAGTAATAAGGAAGTGAGAAAATAATCTCCATCTTGCTGTATCCTAAGTTGATTGACTGTATTTAAAGTGGATTGTAATTCACTGGTTCGCTCCAAGATTTTTTGTTCTAGCTGATCAGAGTAGTCCTCTAATTTTTTGTTTGTCTTTTGTAAAGACCGTTTAAGATAATTAATCTTATCCGCAAGTCCAATCGAGATTAAAATAAGCATTGCCGCAAGTCCAAATTGAAAAGAAGAAAAGGTAAAAACATTCGCAGGAATAATGGAAGCATTCAAAAGTCCGCGAATGATATTTCCAATCAGAAGTAAAATCCAAGAAATCATAAAGAAATAAGCAGGTCTAAATTTTTTATAACATAGGTAACTTCCAATGCAGATAAAAATAAAATTATCTAGGAATAAAATAACAAGAATGCTATAGTAGCCAATGGTTGGATAATTTGCAAATAAGGTATGAATTAAAATCAAATGAATTACGTCGAACCAAAGATGCACTCGCATAAAGGTGTAGACAAGCGGTAAATACTTCTTTAATTCTAGATAGGAAGTGATAAAGACAATTTGTATCATAAGTAAAAAAGGAATATGAAAATAATTTTCCTTATTTGCTAACCAAGTATTTTCAGGATAAAAATACTGAAAAGCAATTCCATGGAGAGATATGAGGATAATTAGAAAAGAGGAAATATAAATCGATAAATAAAAATAAACCTTTTCTCTTATGATTAGAAATAAAAGTAGATTATAAAAAATCATGATAGTCAAAAATCCATATAGGAGTCCATTGCTCAAATCTCTTATGGATGTTTCTTTATGAAATGCCCGAAATGATCTATATAGTTTAGGATTGATAAAAGAAATATTTGTTACGCTTTTCGTTCTTATATAGTATACTTGAGGAGTATGGTCATTTGCCTCTAATTCAAAAGCAAAATTTGTGTCGTCGATTTCCCTTTGTTTGAATGGGAAAGTATCTCCGGTAATTGTTTTTTCGTATCTTCCTTTTTTAAGCTTGTATATTTCAATATAATCGATTCTTGGAAAGGCTAGTTCTAGAATTGGATTTTCCGATTGGCTTTTTGAACTGAGAATTGAAAAACGAATCCAGAAGTAATTTGAGTTAAATCCAAAGTTGCCGCTACTGTCTTTTGGCTTATTCCAGTCTAATTTTTCTGTCAGAATCTTCTCCAAGGTAATAGTATCTTCTTTATCTTCTATTACTTCAATGTACGCTCCTAGACTCATAGATTGAAAATTTTCACCTATAAAAAAAGGGGAAATCTCTTTAGGTAAAATAGAATGACTATAAATTGGAACTAAGATTAGAATGAAGAATCGTATAATTTTAGAAATGAATCTATGCGATTTAACAATGACTCCTTGCATGTTTCCCGTAAATAGATTGGATGCTAAATATCGCATTACACATTTATTATTAGAAGTAAAAAAAAATGCAAGCCATTCTTGGGGTATCTAAGGAAATTCGCATTACAATTATTTTGCGCTGAGCGATATTAAGTGAAGAGATGGATTTCAAAGATAATTGCCGATTACACCTAATAACATCGAAGAAAAAATTCATTATTTTAGGTTAGTCATTTCTTTATTAATTGGAAGAGCGTTAGCATTACAAATGTAATTTAAAGAAATTCCAAATCTCCTCAGAAGCATTTAACTCCTTTGTTTCTTTGCCCAGGTTAATAAATGGAATCTTTTGTGATAAACCCGGCCACATATGGCCTGCACCAATTAATTTATATAATCGAACCCTTACATTCTCCTTGCATTCTTGATAGGAATAAATTTCTAAACTAGTTTCATCCCTTTGTCTGTTAATCTTTTCGACTATCGGTTGTTTGCTGCATTGATTCCACTCGATCCATCTTCGAGTCGAATCCTCTGCGCCTAACACTTCTTCTCCGTCAACTACATAACCACCTTCATAGGGAACTAAAGGATCTTCCGTTCCACTGATAAATGCTACTGAAATTGGATTTGAGGGAGTAGAATTCATTAAAACATTCTTTGAAATATGAGCTGTAACGCTGATGCCTGCTTTAAATAAATTTGTCTTTTCAATGAGCATTCTTTGAGTCATAAAACCGCCGTTCGAATGTCCTGTGATAAAAATATGATTTTGGTCAATTGGATAATTAGCGGCTACACGTTGTATTACGCTTTCTATGAATTTTACATCGTTAATATTATTTTTATCAGCAGGAGTTCCACCCCGGCCGTCTGCCCAGCTACGATTGAATCCTTCGGGATAAAGAATAGCAAATCTTTCTCTGTCGGCTATCGCATTCAAATTGTAACCTTCCATCATAAGCTTTGCGCTTCCAAATCGACCATGAAGCATTAATAAAAGTGGGATTTTTTCTTTTGTTTGAATTTTAGTTTTCGGAAGATATACAATGTATTTTCTTTCGATTCCGTCTATTTGAATCGTTTCTAAAATGCTATCTTTTGGAATGGAGCTAATTCTTTGCATAATACGACAATGAATAAAAGAGGTAAGGCAAATAATAAATACCCAGTTGAGAAGTCTCATTTTGTATCTCCTCGCATTTTCCATGAGTCCAGAATAGATTTATCAAAAGCAGAAGAAGGCCAAAAGAAAGAAGTAATGGGTAATAGGGATAAACCTCTAAGCTGGTCTAATTCTAAGACTAGTTTGGAACTGCTAATTTCTTTTTTCCCCTCGGAAACGCGATAGGTGATTTCATGTTTAGTGATTGTGTAATAGGGAATGATACCAGCAGTAAATAGACTGGCTATTAAGTTTACGAAATGCAGTGATTTATATTTGTAAAAATATTCTTTCTCTTCTAAAATGACTTCTAGTAAAATGGGGGAGTTTGCATTTTCTCTCAATCCTGAATTTAAAATTTCTGATTTTAATAAGTTTAATTCTTTTTCATAAAAATAAAATCCAGTGAATTCTAAGCGAATGTTTTTTTGAATTGAATTAGTTTTTTGTTTATTTATAAAGACAGGCTCGTTGTAAATGCCTGCGCAGTTTATTAGATTGAATAAAAATCCAATTAGAGATAAGAATATTTTTTTATTCATAGTTCTTCTCCGAATCAATTAGAAACAAGAGCGCATAATCAGAATATATCGTTTCTATTTCTTTTTTATCATCAAAAAAAGTAAGAGCGAGAGAAATCCAGCCAAAAGCCCGAATAGTCTCAACAGGATAAGAATACTCTGCTTTTTTTACATTTTGTTTCCAGACTCGAAAGGTAATAATTTCTTCTTTTACTTGAAAGACTGGAATCACTAAGCGAGTAGCTGCGGATAGAACACGGTTTAATATATAAAGCGAATAACGTCCCGGTCTTTTTTCGGCAACCCAGGACACTGGCTGAACTGGCTCTCCGAGTAAAATAGCAAGCTGGGGAGATTCGTCGAGGATAATTTGAATTTTCCACTCGGAATCCGATTTTACGAAATGAGAGATAGTTTTAAATTTCTCGGCTCTATGTAGAGCCTTTAGAATTTCTGTGGCTTTGATTTTATTTTCTTTGTCTTTCCAACCAATTAGCTCATAAGTTATATCTTTATCTACTTTTGGTATATTCTGATTTGCCACAGGTCTACTTCCCATTAAAAAAGTAGAGCAATTGGAAAGAAAAAAAAGTAGAAGTAAAATGAATATTAAATTCAGCATATATCAAAACGAAATTATACTATCAAAGAACAATGTCACCTCTAAAATTTAAATAGGGGTCTCAAGATGTTGAGATTCCCGACTGAAAATCTCGGGAATGACGAATTATTCCTATTTAAAAAAAAGTTTATACCAGTAGGATTCACTGTCTCGTATTTTCCAGATAAATCCGTCGAGTGCGTAATGAGTTGCTTGCGGAAGAGTAAGGAGGGGAACTACCCAACTCAAAGTATCTTTCGCGCGGATAACAGGTAAGTTTGCGAAAGGTCCAAATACTTCTAAATGCTCTCGCCAGACAAAGCCCGCCCAGAGTCCTTCTTCGATATAACCAATCACTAGAAGAGCAAGAATGAAAATAGGAAATGAAAATTTTGAGAAAAAAACTTTATACTGAAACTGTTCCAAAATGAGCACAGAACTATCCGTATCCGCTTGTTTTTTCCCGTAGACCCAAACGAGTGAAATATAAGGAATCCCATGAGTAACTACATTTGTAATGGTAAATATCATATCCCCATTTAATAAGACAATTCCCACATACCAGGAAAGAGCAGTTCCAAATACAATTAAATTCTTAGCTAAATTAAAATTTCTCTGCAAATAAAAATTCCGAATTTCTTTTACGAGGTAAATTAGAATTAACCCGAGATAGAATACGAAGAAAATATCTTCAAAGATAGAGGGCAGTCCAATAAAGAAATCTCCATCAGTAAACCATCGAAAATTGCGGGGAAGATTTACATGCCAGTAGATGATTGGATAGAGAGTAGAGGTATATAAGAGTAAAGCGTCAATTCGTCTAGACAGAGTGGATTCGTTATCGTTTCTAGAATAGAGTCTTAAGAAACCATATTGCTGCCTGATAAAGTGAAACACAGCAGAATAAGCAAGCACTCTCCAAAACACAGGAGCTCCTATCATATGTAAAATCACCCCTATAAAAAAAATGCCCAAAGGCAGAACTGTATAGAGAGTTTTATTTTCAGAGAATTCTTTTTTATTAAAGTAAGTCCTAAAGAGTGTGCTATAGACATGGGAGACATCAATACACAATACAAATACAACCCAAGCCCAAAGAGGTAAAATATCCGTAGCAGCAAAACTTTCCGCAAACAATAAAACAAAAAGAACCGCAAGAAAAGGAGGCGATAAAATAAACACCAAATCAAAAGTTTTATTATAAAGCCAGTTAGTGGACGTTACTTTATTCATTTCTTCCTCCGTGTCCCTGTGCCTCGGTGGCAAATCTTATTCAACCTAAAAGTATTCTTTTTGCGGCTTCGCAGCCGCGGTATTGGGCTTCTTCGAAAATGGAAATTCCACTCATGTCAGAGTGCGCGAATTCTATTCCTTGAAATGGTTTAAGCATAGCCTGTCTCTTTTCGCTCCAGAGATAATCAATTCCGGGGCTAACCATGCCGTGCCCCCAAATCCAGTGATCTATTTCTGTAATTTCTTTTGTAATCCCGGGGTGCATTTTTTCTATGTCAGGAAGAATCATTTCGATCCAGTCTTCTTTACTTCTTCTAAATGCTTTTAGTCTTTCGGATTTTAAATCGCCTTCATCGAGTGGCAAATAATAAGTAATCACTACTTCTTTGCGATTTATTTTTAAATCTTGATGGTTGGCAACGATATAACCAAGAGAACGACTGTAAAAGCTTACATTGTCCCAGGAAAGAGGAACTCCATTTCCAGAAGGCTTTTGCTTGAGAGTGATATTGGCAACCAACCAGGGAGAAAAATCAAGAGTATCCGCAGAATCATTTTTATAACCCTGGATTACTTTTTTTGCAGAGTAGCGGGGGGCAGCATAGATTATTTTTTTTGCTTTGTATCGAGTCGTAGCTTTGTTTTCAGGATTTATTGTATCAATCAAAAATTCCCTTTCCCCACTTTTCTCAATGCGATAGGTTAGGGTATTTGTTTTAATTTGAGTCAGGTTTATTTCTCTTAGCTTGTTTACGAGAAATCCATTTCCAGAAGACCAGGTAAGAACTGTTTGAGAGTCGGCGTTATAAGCTTTACCCGCGCGGGAGGCAAAGTAGTGTAAGCCCGCCCAGGCAGAGACTTTGGAATGAGAAACACCATAGTCATCCCGACAGCTATATTCTACATACCAATGCAGATATTTAGAAGTCCAACCTCTTTTGTTCATGAAGTCAAGCATACTGATTTTATCGAGCTCTAGATATTCTGAATCTTTTGAGCTAAATTCAATTGGAATGGCAAATAAGAATTTGCCGTCATTTCCTTTTTTAGTTTTGAGAGATTCTACAAAACCAAAGAATTCATTGTATTGTTTTTTATCTTCTACTGGAATTCCGCGAGCAGGAATAATACCTTCTTGCCAGAGTCCTTGAAAGTAAAGCCTTTCATTTGGATCGGCGCAGAGATAAAATTCATCATACACCGGTAAACCGTTCTTATATCCCGTTATAATTTTGAGTTCTTCAAAAAGTTCTCGCACATACTTTGCATTTTCCCCAGGAAGAGGAACATAGTGAGCGCCGTAGGGGTATTGGCTAGTAGAATTCTCTCCAGAGCTAGAATTTCCGCCAACATGATTATCCATTTCTAGAATCAAAAAATCTTTATATCCATTTTTTAATAAATACCATCCAGCGGATAATCCGGCAATGCCACCGCCCACAATGACAGTTTCGATTTCTTTTATATCTTTAGGAATTTCACTGATACCTTCCCTTAATAAATGTCCTGCTTTAAAATTAGCTCCAGAAATTTTTACGGGAAAATCATATTCTTTAAAAGAGAAGAATTTTCTTCCCCCAAAGTAAGCGGATAACGCACCTAAGCCAACGAGAGAAGATAGTTTTAAAAAATCTTTTCTGTTATACATAAACTAAATCAATGCGCGTAATCTTCCCATTCTTCTTCGAAGAGTCGGACGAGAACCTGGTTGTTTAATTTATTCACTTCTTTAGAAGAGACGACCATATCATTCGGAAAAACAGGAAGAGTCTTAGCAATTTCACCATTGATATATTTTAGGCCAGAGGGAAATTCATTTGGGATTGTAAATTTGGAATTGTAAATTAAAATATATCCCCAATCTCCGAAGGCAGGAACATAGACGTGATAGGGAACAGTTTGAAAGCCTACCGATTTCAGCGTGTTATCCACACACCAAAAAGTCTTTTTAGCAACATAAGGAGAAGTGCTTTGAATGACACCAACGCCTTCTTCTGAAATCGCCTTTTTTAGAAGTCGATAGAAAGAATTTGTATAGAGCTTACCAACGGAATAATTACTCGGATCTGGAAAATCAACAACTACAAAGTCAAACTTAGTCTCGTTTGTTTTAAGCCAGAGAAATGCATCTTCGTTATAGATTTTTAATTTAGAGGATGACAGTGATTTGCCGTTTAGATCGGTTAAGGCTTCGTGTTTAGAAAATAGATTTGTGATTTCGGGATCTAAATCGACTAGGACAATTTCTTCGACTGTCTTGTATTTTAGAATTTCTCTTACGGCAAGTCCATCACCGCCACCTAAAACTAAAACACGTTTTGGATTTGAAATTCCAGCAAGGCCAAAGTGGACCAGTGCTTCGTGGTAGCGGTATTCGTCACGAGAAGAAAATTGTAAATTGCCGTTTAGAAATAATCGAAAGTCATCGTTTGCTTTTGTGAGAACAATTCTTTGATACTTGGAATACTTTGAATAAATCACTTTGTCGGGGTAACTGGCAGTTTCCGCAAATCCAAGAATTCTGTCCGAATAAACAAATCCAGCGAGTAATGAGAGTAAGCCTATGAACATGGCAAGCTTAAGAGTTTTAAGCCAGGGAATTTCTTTTTCAAAAAGATAAAGAGTCCAGATGCCGGTTAATACATTTAGAATTCCAAATAAAAAAGCAGTTCGCACAAGACCAAGATGCGGAACTAAAAGAAGGGGAAAGAGTAGGGAAGCAAAAAGGGCACCGATATAGTCGAAGGTAAATACTTTGGAGACAAGATCACTGAATTCGAAGTGGGATTTTAAAATTCTCATCATGAGAGGAATTTCTAAACCAACAAGTGTGCCAGTGATGGAAACCATGGCATAAAGAAGTGTTCGAAACGAAGCGACATACTCGAACGATAAAAATAGAATAGCCGCTGAAAATCCACCTACAAGTCCAATTAAAAGCTCAACTTGGATAAATATCCCAATGAGGTTACGACGTATATACTTCGAAAGAAAGGAACCAATCCCCATCGAGAATAAATAGCAACCTATGACTGTTGAGAATTGTGTGATAGAGTCTCCGAGTAGATAACTCGCAAGAGAGCCTGCAATTAATTCATAGACAAGTCCACAGGTTGCAATTATGAATACAGAAAAAAGTAAAACATAGGACATCTTACTCGTGACTAACTATGAATTGCCGCTGCGATGATGATGGACATTCCTAAAATCATTGCCGCTGCTGTGATGGCTAAAGACATATTATTCTTTTCACCAATCTCTTTCCATAGTTCACCTGGAGTAAGTTTGTCAAACATATAACAAGAAATTCCAAGAACGATAAGTCCAATTCCTGAATAAAGAAAGGCGTTGATAATATTTTTTAAGCTGATTAAATCCATAATAAATCTCCTGATTTTATTTTATTTATGATACGAGCTATGACCTTTCGGTCCCCATTTACCTGCTGAGCTTAGCATTCCCGAGCAGCTCCATTGAGTGATACCTGTGACGATAAGGTAAACACAAACTACAATTCCATAGATGAGAAATTTCTTTGGGTTCATTCTGAATCATCCTCCCCGGAGTCATCGACTGCATAAGGTGAAAAATCACTTTCTGACCAGCGGTTAACTTCAAATTTGCGCTTTTTCCACCAGACAAAAATTGGATAGATAGAAATAAATAACAGAGCATTCCAGAAGTTTTCCCAGATAAGAGCCCCTGTTCTAACTTCTATGTTTAAAATTACAGGCTCCTTCCCGATTACGGGAGGAGTATTGATTGGATATGTAATTGCCGGGGCTAACGGGTCAGTAACCGGTGGAGTCGAAGAATTCGCAGGCGTTAAGAGTGGTCCTGAGAGTTCCAAGTTTAAATGGTATTTCCCTTTTGAAACAGATTCAATAGAGCGAGAAGTGCTAGTGCTTCCTTCCGACCAGGCTCCATCACTATCGGTTCCAGTGTAGTATTCGATGCCGGTTTCAAATTCTTCTGTTTCCCCGTTGTCATCGTTTACAAAGTCAGCACCGATTTCGAGCCAATTATTGTTAATTGGAGCTGACATTTCAATATTAATTGTTGTTTTTTCTTTGATTTCAAATTGGGGAGTTACTTTTGTTTTTTCTTTGTCGCCAGCGGCAAATTGTAATTGTCCCTTGTAGACCGTTTCGCGGCTATGACCAATGCATGTGCCAATATGAATGAGTAAAATTGCATAGGCAAAGTATTTCCAATACTTTCGAATCTTTGCTGAATCTTCTGGATTGTAAGGCGAAGGCTGATTAGGCGCTACTCCTGTCTGAACAGGCATTGGTTTATCAGCAGGAACCTCAAAGGCGATGCGAATAATCTCTGCTTCAACGTATTGTCCGAGTGACCAGACAATTTCATCGGAGGTTGATTCCATGCTTAGAATTTCAGGAGGAGCGATAAACTCTTGGAGGTCAACTTGTTCGCCCACTCGAACTTGCCAGTAAAATTCTCCTAGCACATAAGTGACCTTAGCCGTTCCTTTATTAAACAGTAAAAATTCTCTGTCTTGGTAATTGATTGGTTTTTCGAATTCGGTATTACTTCTTGATTTGCCTTTCGGCTGGTCTTTGATAGTAGTTACAAAAGACCAATGTCCGCCGTATTCGGTGAGCCATCTAAAGCCTTTCCAGGGGTTAAATAACAAGTATTCGCTCCAGACGTATTGACCACTCTGGTCACATCTTTCCATATAACCAATGGTCTCCCAGAGAGTGCCAAAAATTTCTCCTCGTTGTCCGAGGGCAATAATGGTTCGCCGCTGGACTTTATTAGTGAATGCGTCTACTACTTTGTAGTTTTCATCATTGGTGTCGATGATAGAAGAGCAGTAAGAGCAGACAACGTTAATAGTGCTACCAATGGCACGAATGTTTACAGAGCCAGCACAATTGGGACAGCTAAATGTTTTTACATGAGGAGAATTTGGATTTGCCACTGTTACCAACCTTCGACCTGTCTTTGATTTTCTAATTTGAGTTCTTCGATGTCGATGTATTTACCAACGAAAATATGCTTTTCATCATGGGTATAATCAATATTACAAAACTTACTTCCAGTAGAGTGAAAGTCGATGCTAGTAGATTTTCTACCAACAATACATTTAAAAGGGAGTTCGCCTTCGCTTCCTTTGCAGGTAACTTGCTTTACATCGTCAGCGGTATATTCTGTTTTACCTACCGTAATTATTGCACCCGGGACGAGTTTGCCGAGCGCAGGATAATTATTGAATTCTCGGTCTTCGAAGCTAACCATGATAAACCCCTGTGCATCAGCAAGCCATCCATCTTTTCCGCTTTGAAAAAGCATATACCATTCATTCCAGCTTCCATTCTCGTAACCGATGCGTTGCCTGCCTACGATTTCAAATTTGTCTTTGCCCAAAATTCCAGTGGTGCCGATTTGAATCGGACTCATGTCGGGAGGCATTTCACTCATCTTGCCTAGAATTTCTAAATCTTTATCGTGACGAACGATAGTGGATTTGCAATAATTACAAACAGCCATAAAGGCGAATCTAGATTTGAAGGGGACTTCGGCTCCGCAGGATGGACAGGATGGTTTCATTGAATGTAATTTCTCTTTTCGATTTTCTTTGTCAACTGATTTATGAAAAGATTTGGGCGTTCCCTGCCATCAATTTAGAATGATTTTAAACCAATTAGAAGTAGGGCAGGTCGGGCTCTCATACGCGCTCGCTTGGAAATCGTAGTTTAGTTTGAACTTTAATTCCTTGCGCTCGTGCTTATTCGATCCCTAACGCTCGTATTTGTTTTATCCAAACACTACGCTACGCATACTCATAGAGCCCATGTCGATGGAGTCATTGAAAAATTGAAATTGATCTAAATTATCTCTCAATCCTAAAATATACAGAAGTGGAAGGTAATGCTCGTTAGTCGGATGAGCGAGAGTTGCAATTTGTCCCAGCTTTTGATATTCAAGTAGTGGTTTTGCGTTATTATCCTCTATGCATTTCTTGACTATTGCATCAAATTCTACTGCCCAATCGAAAGGTTGCGCATTTTCTTGCCATCGAACCTGTCTGAGATTGTGCACAACGTTTCCACTTCCTATGATAAGCACACCTTTAGATCGGAGAGAAGAAAGCTCTTTTCCTAAATCAAAATGAAATTGAAGTGACTTATAGTAATCAATGCTCATCTGAAATACTGGAATGTCTGCCTTAGGAAACATATTCTTCAATACAGCCCAAGTTCCATGATCGAGTCCCCATTCATAGTCTTCTAGAACGTTAGTCGCCTTCACTGTTTCAATAGCAAGCTTTGCGTAAGTAGGCGAGCCGGGAGCAGGGTATTGTTGTTGGAATAATTCTTCCGGGAAACCACCAAAGTCGTGAATGGTCTTCGGCTTGTCAGTCATCGTCACTGCGGTTCCTTTTGTTAGCCAATGTGCGGATACGCAAAGTATGGCTTTCGGGGAAGGAAATTTTTTTCCAAGTTCTTCCCACTTCGACTTATAGGGATTATCCGTTATTGCAAACATTGGATTTCCATGTCCTACAAATACAGCAGGCATTTTCCCTGACTCTGCCTTGCCTTGAAGTATGTTTCCAAATTCTTTTATATTCATATCACATCCTGCTATCGTTACTAAGGATAAGTATTTTAAAAAATCTCTTCTATTCATTTTCGTTTGCATTATCTATCTCATTCTCTCAACTGAATAGTCAAATCCTTTTTTACTTTAAGAAGTTTTTAAAATTATGTTGTGGGAGAAAAAGTATTTGCCATTTTTCTATTTGTCTTACAAAATGTCTTACAGGAGTTATTTATGACCGTTCGAATGCCGCAGGAACTTAGAAAAGAATTGATGGACATTGTTAAGTTTGAGAATTTAACCCTCTCAGAAGTTGTAAAACATGCATTAGCTATGTATTGCGACGAATACTTTTCCAAGCAAACTCCTTACGAAATTGGAAAGCAAGGCTTTGGTATTTTCTCTAGTGGTCGCACTGATATTTCTAAGAATCGCAAGAAAGAATTGGACAAGATTTTACATGATAAAATCTCTCATTGATTCAGGACCTCTTTATGCGCTTTATGATAAATCTGATTCTTATCATGAGCAGATAGTTGATTTTATGCGCTCCTATAAAGGTTTCTTGTATACATCTGATTTTGTAATCGCGGAGGTTTCTCATCTTCTTCGTCGTTCTGTGCGAGCACAGATTGTTTTTTGGGAGTTTATTTCAGCCGGTGGACTTCATGTATTGGATTTTAAGAAAGAATACTATATTCGAATTCTTGAGTTAGCAAAGAAGTATCGCGATCTTCCGATGGATTTGGCAGATGGTTCTCTCCTTGTTCTTGCGGAAGAGCATTCCATTCCAAACATAATTACCATCGATGGCGATTACAAGGTTTATCGCACCAAAGGCAAGAAGGCGCTAAAGAATTTATTTAAAGTGCTCTAACTTTTCTACCACTTAAATTTTTTACTTGTAATTTGACAATTTGTAGAAAAGCTTCTAATACTGTGAACTGGTTCCGATTTGAAGCTATTAAACTCAGGTTGATTAAACGTTTTTTCTTATCGACAAGTGCAATATCAGTGCGTCTTCCTCTTAGCTTAAACATTGTCGGAAAAATTTATCATCTCGAAACTAGTTTAATTTCTAAAGAATATATATATCTTAAAGTATATGAGGAAGACTTTGAGTTTTTGCCTTCCTCTTTTTCTCATTTGGTTTTATTCATGAACTTGGATTTATTTAATAATGGAAAAATCGATTTGGAAGGAAAACTAATTTCTGTAGATCGTCTGAGCGGGAGTAGGTTGGGACTTTGGATTTCCTATAATACAGAAGTCGATGCAGACAAAAAGACTTTGTCGGAATTTGTGGTTAATCATTATACTCCGCGCTATAGTGTTCGCTTTCATGTAGAAATTAAAACACAAACAAAGCTAATCCGAGCTGAGGCAATGAATCTTTCCGAAAAAGGAATCTTTATTGAAGCACCTCTTGATAGATTAGAAGAAGGGGAAAACTGCACTTTGATTTTATATCCTGAAAATCTCACAATACCTGTAGAAGCAGAAGTGAGTTGGATTAATAAAGGAAAAATGTATGATCGACCCAATGGTTATGGTTTAAAATTTCTTTCAGATAAAAAAACTGAATCAAAAATTTTAAAGTATTTGGATTTATTAAAAAATCGCTCTGCTATGCTGCGCTGAAATGGGAAATGGGAATGTTTTTTCAGAACCTTGATAAACGAGATTTGTTTCTGGTTGCTTTTTTTTCGGGGCTAATCTTTATTTTGTGCTCATTGTATTTTTTATTCATAATACCAACTAAACCAATCGTTTCTAATCATTCCAATTTGAATTCAACAATCATTGCTCTCGAGTTGATTGGAAATGTGGAAGATTATAATAACCTATTAGGAGTAGTTGATAATCCAAAATATCAATTTTACTCGGATAGTTTTATAAAGTCGATTGATGTTGATAATTTTTATATTTTCATTTATAGCCTTTATTTTTTACTCTTATTTGAAATTGGATTTAGATTGAATTCTTTTTCTAGGAAAATTCCTTTTGTTTTTTATACTTTGCTTCTTTTTTGTATCCTATTTGATCTTTCAGAGAATTATAAAATCTCTACTATTCTAAATGCAAAGTCAGCAGAACAACTCACTGAATCGATTCTGAATCTACGCATGATTAGCCTTTGCAAATGGTTTATCTTCTTTCTGATTTCAGGTTTTGTCGGAGTATTGTTTTGGCTTTCAACGGAAAGTATTTTACTTAAAATTGCAGGACTTTTCTTTTTTACTGCTTTTGTTACAAGTCTACCGGGGCTATTTCGATTTAGTCTCATCGAAATAGCTACTTATATACTTTCTCTTG
>Ga0075160_10000949_pt1 | contig 17846 bp, 13 predicted proteins | sample JI91814C2DNA_FD_70969 | JGI IMG/M metagenome (GOLD analysis project Ga0075160, IMG submission 70969) | Wastewater effluent complex algal communities from Wisconsin, to seasonally profile nutrient transformation and Carbon sequestration -... | ecosystem: Engineered > WWTP > Effluent > Algae... | reverse complement strand
AAAGCGTCGGGAGACCAGAGCGGACTCGACCGACAGGGCCGGGACCAGACCAGAGATCACGTGAGAAGCATAGGCGCGAAACCCGGCCCGGGCCGGGGAGGGGGAAACCGAGCGGAAAGGCGAGGGGATAGGCGAGGGGAAAGGGGCAAGGCGTGAGTGAAGAGAACAGGTGAACAGGTGAGGGGGTGACAAGGTGACCACCCGTTCGGCTCTTATGTGGCCTTGTGGCGGTGTGGCCTTGTGTCGACCGCCCTTCCCGGCCCAGAAACGCCACACGCACCCCTGAGCCAGGCGAATATGGGAGCCACATACGCCAATACGGGAGCCATAGTCATGACTGTGGGAGCTGCATTCACCAATGCGGTAGCCATATTCATGACTTTGACAGCCATATTCGCCAACGCGGGAGTCATAGTGGTGTGGGGTGGAGGAAAAGTCGCCAATGCAGGAGCCGCATTGGTGTGTGTGGGAGCCAAAGTCGCTTATGCGGGAGCCGAAGTGGTGAAGTTTGGAGCCACAGTCGCCAACGCGGGAGTCGCAGTGGTGTGAAGTGGCACCGCGCCGGGCACGCCCGGAGGAACCGTTGGGATCAAGCACCCGGACCTCAAGCTTGTGCATCAGCGCGGGGCCTTCACATGAAGCCGGACTCACACTGCGCAGAACTTGCATGGCACAATCTTGACTTGTAGCGAAAACTGAACGAACCCGACAAACCGTCCCAACATGCGCGTGGAAAAGAACTTGCGACGACTCTGGCGCACGCCAAGTTCCTCCAAAGAGAGTTTCTCCCTTTTCCTCGGAACTTGCCGATGAATTTCGTGGTACAATGTGTGAGATCACGCCGCTCACAGTGGCTAGGTGATTCCAAAGGAGCCCGACATGCAGAGCACCCGGAGCGCTTCCCTTTTCCTCTTGCTGTCTGGTGCGGCCTGCACGTCTGCCATGGGTCAGGCGGTAGTGCTTCCGTTGCCGACGACGGCCCGAGAAGTGAACAGCAACGGGACGGTCGTGCTTGGTTATGGCACGGGAACGTCGAGTTTCAAGTTCACCATCAGCGCTGATCGCCAGTCCATTGCCTCCACGCAAGAAATCACAAACGCGGCCCTGGGTCCCGTTACGTCATGGATGCAGTTGGTTGGACTATCGCGCGACGGCAGTGTCGCAGTCGGGCGAGGGTTTTCGGCCTCGGGGCAGGAGGCGTGCCGCCTCAACGGTTCCACGCTCACCGGCTTGGGAGACCTGGCGGGCGGCGGCTTCGCGAGCGACGCGTCGGACGTCTCCGCCGACGGATTGACGATCGTCGGCACCGGGCGCAGCGCGACTGGAGCTACGGCGTTTGTGTGGACCTCGGGCGGCGGAATGGTCTCCATGGGCGACTTGCCCGGCGGCGCAGTGAGTTCGGGCGCGTCGGCCATTTCCGGAGATGGGCAGGTCGCCGTCGGATTCGGCACATCGGCCACCGGCGTCGAGGCCTTCCATTGGACGGCGTGGAGCGGTGCGATAGTGGGACTGGGCAAACTTCCCGGCGGATCGTTCAGCATTGCAACGGCGACCAACTGGAACGGGACCACGGTCGTCGGTCAGTCGGGCTCGACCGCTGGTCCAGGCCAGGCGTTTCGATGGACAAGCACCGAAGGAATGGTCGGCATGGGCGACCTGCCGGGCTCGACCTTTGACAGCAGGGCCGTGGGCGTGTCGCGCGATGGGCTGGTCATCGTCGGCAACAGCCGGGGCGTCGTGGACGGCGTCAACGGCTACCACGCCTTCATCTGGCGATACGACCGCGACTTCCACATCGAAGCGCTGGAAACGGTGCTCTTTGACGACTACGGCCTGACCGTGGGTCCGTTGACCAACGCGACCGCGATCTCTGACGACGGCCGAACGATCGTCGGCGACGGCTGGCTCGTCTACCTCGGTCCCAAGTGCGCCGCGGACATCAACAACGACGGCAACATCGACATTAAGGACCTGTCAGCCTTTCAGGAGGCAATGCAGGAAGGCCACCTCCGTGCCGACATCGACAACGGCTGGGGCCAGGGCGAGTGGGACGGGTACGTCGATATCAATGACCTGATCTACTTCCTGCAGAGGTTTGAGATTGGGTGCTAAGTGAGTGGTAGAGGGGACACGACAGTTCTGGAATCGGAAGGGAATTGCCATGTGCGAGGCGCAACGATGGAATCAATCGAGGTGGACTTCCGGTTTCCGGGCGGTGGTGCTGGCGTCGATGCACTGCTTACTCTCGCTCGCGATGGTGGGGTGCGCTCAGCAGCGGGGAGTTCCGAGCGAGGTATTGTTTGACTCCGATCGAGGACAATGGTCTCTCGCGATGAACGAGCAAGGCAACGTCGCGCCCGAGTACGTTCCGGTTGTGACCCTTCACAAGGGAAAACGCGTGAGCGGGCTTCTGTTGGTGCCGGGCACGAAGGGGTTCAAGGCCGTACTTCCGTTCGGTCTCAATCCGTCCAAGGATCCAGCAGCAGTGACCACGCTGAGGATTCCAGTGGAGGTCAGTGAACTATCAAGTGGTCGATGGGTCTTCAAGAAAGATACTGGGCTCCACATCGGCGCTGGATCGCAGGAACTCTCGCGGAACCTTGGTCAGCCGATCGACGCCAAGGTTCCGACGCGTTCAATGGGAGACAAGACCTTTCGCGCGCTCAAGATGGGCATTCCGGTCTCAATCGGGATGCCACTGTAGCCAGCACTTTGCGTGGGTCGACCGGCTTCTGCGCGTTCAAAGTAGCCGAGCCAAAGCACACCTGCTCTGCCAAAGGAGTTTCGCATGACGTTGCCCGTGTTTGTTTCTGCTTTCATGCTCACCATGGCCGGAGTCGCGACGGCCAACGCGTCGGAGAGAGTTGTGCGAACACTGCCTGTGGAAGTGATCGTTCAACCCTCAGGCGACGTCACGCTTGTCGAAACCGCAATCACGCCACTCACGATCGACGAAGCGGTTGCCGCGGTCCAGGAGTTTGTTCCGGTGGTGAGTGTCAGCAGCACTGGCGACAGGTCCGAAGGCGTGTTGTGCAGAAACGAGACCCCTTTGTACAAGAGCCGCCCAACTCGGAAGTATCCGGGCTTTGTCAAACTGATGCCCGATGGGTCTTGGCGGGTTGAACAAGTGCGCTACTCGCTGGAGTGTGGGGGTCTCGCCGCGTATTCGAGCGTCCTGATTCCGGGATCAAAGGACGCCCGTGTTGTTGTAGCGCGGGATGCTGAAGGACTCTTTCTGTCGCGCATTCGTCCTCATGTGCGCGATCCGAACCTAACCTGGACTTACGATCATGCCAACGCGCCAGCAGGCGTGACCGAGCCGGACGTCCGACAGGCACTTCAACTTGCAATAAATCGTTATAAGTTTACGCTTAGACTAGAGTCTTTTGACACCACCATCGAGTTCAAATGGGCACCTCTTTCCGCGCTGGCCGTCACACACACACTTTCCATTGAGAGGCCTTGGGGCGGACTCACAGGTGTCCGCCAACACATGCTAGACGGCATGGGCGGAGATGATTTCGATCCGTGGGAGGAAGCGCTCGTCGAGACCGCCACGGGCGGCTCCACTATCGGGTATCGATATGGTGCCCTGGGTTCAACGCCTCAAAACCAGAATACCACAAATGTAAATGTCCCCCTTCCACTCATGATTGATTGGTACGGTACGTCTCCGGCGGACCCAATTGTGATTGAGATAAGTAATGTACTACCAATGGGAGCAACATGGGATTTTTATCCGACTAGGTCGAGAGCCGGGATATTCACGAGCTCGTCTCCGATCGATTTTGATGAGTACGATTTCCAAGGAGCTATGTTGCACGAACTGGGCCATGCCTTTGGATTCTTCTCAATGACGGAGGCCGAGTCTGGCAATGATCCTCAAAATTCGGTTTCGAATTGGGATGTGTTTCGTTTTCCTGCATCGGCCGTTGACCCCGGTAGCCCATTGGGAGCAGCAATCAGTAGTGCGGAGAACATCACCAGTCGCCGGGAGCTAGTTCTTGGGGGTGCGGCGTACGCGCCAACCGCGCTACTCGATGCGACGCGGACCTTCCAACTGTCCGATGGCAGTGTGAGTCAGCCGAGTCATTGGGCACCAAGGCTTGAGCCTGCCACGGGCCATATTGCGTATACGTACATCGGGATAATGAACCCCACTTTTGAGCCGGGTTATCTTGCCATGGATCAGAACGGAGCGTATCTTCGCAACTCTGACATTCGCGCCTTTGATCTAATAGGCTACGACATCAACGAGGACTTTCTCGATCCGCCGCCCCAGGCGGCTCCGTTGATGGCGCCCGCTCCAGGTGCCATCGTCCGCCCCAAGGCTCAGTCTCTCGAGTGGACCGATGGTTTTTACGCCACCGGGTATGAGATCATCGTCGATGATTTGGGCATCGCGCCGGCAGGGACTCGATCCAATGTCTTCATCGCCGAAGACGTGACCGCCCTTTCCATATCGTTGCCAGCGACCGCATTGCAACCTCAGCACTCCTACGAGTGGTTTGTGGTGTCGCACAACCCAATCGGGTTCATGATTTCTGGCGGGAACTTCACGGTGGCGTGCTTCGCCGACCTCGACGGCGGTTCTTCCTCGGGCATCCCCGATGGCGCGGTCACCATCGACGACCTGTTGTTCTTCCTAGTCGGCTTTGAAGCGGGCGACGGCACCGTCGACCTGGATGATGGCACCAACACGGGTGTCCAAGACGGCGCCGTGACCATCGACGACCTCCTCTTCTTCCTCGTTCGGTTCGAAGCGGGCTGCTGAATCTATTCAATAAGTGGTACGAACCAACTGCCCCGGCGACCTCGCCGGGGCTTTTCTTGCGCGTTCGGTACCTGACGATGCGTGTCAGTCGTTGATTTCGAGTTTTCTCGGTCCACCTCTCAAGTCGCTCTCCCTCCTCGCCGACGAAAAAACGTCCGCGATGGACCAAACAAGGAGACAGTCATGCCCAATATACCGTCAAGCGCCTCACTCACCGAACTCCTCGCCTGGATGGAGCAGCACTCCACAATTTGGGCGAGCTCGCCAACCGCGATCGGGATCACCCCCGCGATGGCTTCGGCCTTTGCAGCGATCGTGGAAAGCAGCCGCAAGGACTTCGATAACGCCAACGCCCAGCGTCTCGCCAGCAAGCAGGCGACCGTCGCCCGCTCCGAGTCCTTCCGCACCATGCGCCGCGAGGCCAGCGACCTCGTGAACACGATCAAGTCCTTCATCGAGCAGAGCGGCAACACCGCTCTGTGGGCGCAGGCAGGCCTCGAGCCGCCAGCCCCACGCGGCACGACTCCGCCGCCCAATGCCCCGACCGACCTCTCCGCCACGCTCGACAGCGAGGGGAACCTCAATCTCAAGTGGAAGGCGAGCCAGCCACGCGGCGTCTCCGGCGTCGTCTACTTCGTGAAGCGCGCCCTCAACAACTCGGGCACGTTCACGCAACTCGACACGGTCGGCGAGAAGAAGTTCACCGATAGCACCGTCCCCAGCGGCGCAACGTCGGTCGATTACATCGTCACCGCCAAGCGCGGCGGCCAGCAGAGTGCGCCCAGCAGCACCCTCTCCATCCGCTTCGGTCGCGGCACCGGCGGCGGCCTCACGATCGTCCACGATACGGCGAGCCGCCGCGCCGCGTAAGCCGAAGACTGACATGGCCACATCACGAAAGAAGCCCCGGAGATGATCCGGGGCCTCTTCTTTAGTCGAGATTGGTTCTCGCAAACTCAGTTGCCACTACGCCGACCGCAGGTCACTTCAAGAGCCGCTCAAGGTAGTGAATATCCACCCCCCCTTGGCGGAACGCACGGTCTTCCATCAGCCGCATGTGCAGCGGGATCGTCGTCTTGATCGGGTCCACGCGGAACTCGCGGAGGGCCCGGGCCATGCGGTCCATGCACTGCTCGCGGTCGTCGGCCCAGCAGATCAGTTTGCCGATCATGCTGTCGTAGTTCGGCGGCACGACGTAGCCGGTGACGACGTGCGTGTCGAGACGAACACCCAGCCCGCCCGGCGGCTCAAAGATGTTGATCTTCCCCGCGCTGGGGCGGAAGTTGTGCTCGGGGTCCTCGGCGTTGATGCGGCACTCCATCGCGTGCCCGCGCGTCGTGATGTCGCTCTGGCGGTACGCGAGCCGCTCGCCCGCCGCGACGCGGATCGTCGCCTTCACGATGTCGATGCCCGTGATCATCTCGGTGACGGGGTGCTCGACCTGCACGCGCGTGTTGACCTCGAGCATGTAGAAGTTCTGCTTGTCGTCCATCAGGAACTCGACGGTCGCGGCCCCGTGGTAGTTCGCGCTCTTGATGAGCCGCGCGGCCGCCTCGCACACCGCGTCACGCTTCTTGCGGTCGATGTTGGGGCCCGGCGCCTCCTCGATGACTTTCTGATGGCGGCGCTGCATCGAGCAGTCGCGCTCGTAGAGATGGATCGCGTGCCCGTGCTTGTCGCCAAGCACCTGCACCTCGACGTGCCGCGCGTGCTCGAGGAACTTCTCGATGAAGACGGCCCCGTTGCCGAACGCCGCGAGGGCTTCCTGCGCCGCGGACTTGATGGAGGAACGCAGCGTCGCCTCGTTGCGGCAGACGCGCATCCCGCGCCCGCCGCCGCCTGCGGCCGCCTTGATGATCACCGGATAGCCGATCTTGTTCGCGACGCGGACGGCTTCTTCCTCGTCGTCGATCGCGCCCTCGGAACCGGGGAAGATCGGGACCTTTGCCTCTTTCGCTGTCTTCTTGCACGCGACCTTGTCGCCGAGTTTGCCCATGGCTTCGGGCGTGGGGCCGATGAACTCGATCTTGCAATCGCGGCACGCCTGCGAGAAGTCGGCGCGCTCGGAGAGGAAGCCGTAGCCGGGGTGGATCGCGTCCACATCGGCGATCTCGGCGGCGGCGATGATGCGGCTGATGTCGATGTACGACTGCTTCGCGGGGCCGGGCCCGATGCAGATCGCGCGGTCGGCCAGGCGAAGGTACGGCGCATCCTTGTCGGCGGTGCTGTACACGCACACCGTCTCGATGCCCATCTCCTTGCAGGCACGCATGATGCGAAGGGCAATCTCACCGCGGTTGGCGATCAGGATTTTCTTGAACATTCGAAGCGTCCCTCTCGGGTCTGAGTGCTTTGGAAATCAGGGGGAGCCAACTCACGAGAACATACAGGATGAGGATTCCGAAGACAGGCTTGAACGTTCGAGAACGCAAGAGGTCGCGCCAATTGGGTTCCCGGCCGATCCTTTTCCGCGTCATTGTGTTCGCGCGAATGGCAAGGACAATCGCGAGGACCAGCAAACCAATCGCCAGCCACTGAACCATCACGTTCGCAAGACTCCCCTTGTCACTGAGATCTGCGAACCATGACGGCATGGCGGCCTCCAGCGAACTAGCTTGGCCTCACGAGGAACAACTTCTGCCCGAACTCGACCGCCTCGCCGTTCTTCACGAGCACCTGCTCGATGACGCCGCTCTTCTCGGCCTTGATCTCGTTGAAGACCTTCATGGCTTCGATGAGGCAGACAACGCTGTCGGGGCTGATCTGGCTACCGGGCTTGGAGAATGGCGGGCTGTCGGGGTTGGCCGCGGAGTAGAACGTGCCGACCATCGGGCTCTCGATCGCGACCAGGCCCGCGGGCATCGCGCCAGCGGCGGGAGCAGCAGGAGCAGCGGCGGCAGCCAATGCTGGTGCCGCGGCGGGCGCCTGCATCATCATCTGCGGCTGGGCGTACATCATCGGGGCGGCGTTCTTCTCCGCGCCGCGACGCAGGTAGAGCGACGTCTCGTCGTCCGTGCGCACCTCGATCTCCGCGAGATCGTTGTCCACCATCAACTTCACGATGTCCTTCAACTTTCCGATATCCATGGCACTCTCCACTCACGATTTGGACGCCACGCGTTCGTGGCTGGTCCCGATTTAGGCTGACAACTCTGCGAGTCCTTCGCAAATCCAACGACGAACAAAGGCTCCTACGCCCGACGCTTACAACGTGCTCCAATCCAATGTCTTGGGCAACGAGCAGAAGTTCCTCGCTCCCTTCTCGGTGATGACGTACAGGTCCTCGATGCGCACGCCGCCGATGCCCGGCAGGTAAATCCCCGGCTCGACCGTGACGACGTGCCCGACTTCCAACTCCATATCAGGCCACAGCGGGTTCAAGTACGGCGGTTCCTTGGTCATGCCCAACCCATGCCCCAGCCCATGGTTGAACTCCTTGCCGTAGCCCGCCTTCTCGATGTGGTCGCGTGCGACCTTGTCGATCTCGTGGGCACGCTTGCCGGGCGCGAGTGCCGCCGCGGAAAGTTCCTGCGCGTCCTTCACGATGCCATAGATCTCTCGCATCTTGGGGGACCACGTGCCGAGGGAGAACGTGCGCGTCATGTCGCCGCAGTACCCCATGAACGTCGAGCCCCAGTCGATGAGCAGGGGCTGCCCCTTCGCCGTGGTCTCAAACCCAGGTCGATAGTGGGGCAGCGCGCCATTGGCGCGAGCGCCGACGATGCTGTCGAACCAGCAGCGGCTGCTGCCACGCTTCTTCATCTCCATCTCGAGCACGGCCGCGATCTCGAGTTCGCTCTGCCCCGCCTTGATTGTGGGGAGCGTCGCGAGCAGCGCCTGTTCTTGAATGGTGGTGGCTTCCTGCAGCAGTTCGATCTCGTAAGCGTCCTTCACCTGGCGCAGTTTCGAGACGAGCGCGGGCATCGGGATCAGTTTCTTCGCGCGGTCCGGGCCCATGACCTTCGCGAACGCCTCGTGCGTCGCGAGCGTGAGGTGGTCGGCCTGAATGCCGCAGCGCTGGATGTACCGGTTGAGGACCAGATCGGCGGCCGTCGCTTCGATGGACTTTGTGCGGACGACGATGTCGGCGAGGGCACGCTGCGGCGCGAGTTCTTCCTCGTAGCGCCCGTCGGTGATGATCGTGATCTGCTTCATCCCCGCGCACGGGCCGAGGAAGAGATAAGAGTCTCCTCCGAGGAACCCGGTGAGATACCCGACGTCCATCGGATTGGTGATGAGGACGTGGTCGAGATTGTGCTCGTCGGCCAGGGCCATCAGGCGACCAATGCGCCCGGCAAAGTCGGGCGAACCTTGCGGGATGGCGGGCGAAGTTGCGACGTCGGCCTGCGGGGCGGGCCGTGCCACGCGAGCGGCGGGCGCCTTGGCAACTTTCGCCGCCGACACCTTGTCTACATTGGAAGTACGGCCTGATTTGCCGGATGGGGCAGGGCGCGCGGGTGCTGGCGCTCGCTTGGCCGGTGGCTTGGGCGAGGGCTTGGACTTGGAAGTGGGGGCCTTTCGGGCGGCCTTGCCCACGGATGAGGTTCGCTTCCGGGCCATGTGGGTGGCATGATACCGCCCTTTGGGCCGCACCGCCGATGACCCGGAACGCGCGATCGAAACCAATCCATGCTCCTACCCCAAAGCCATCACCGACGCCAACTCGAACCCAGCCGCCCCGACTGGGGCCAGATCGCGGCAAGCGCGATGTTCCTGATGGGCTGCGTGGGATTGATCGGCGTTCCGTTGACGGCGGTGGGATGGGGGCTGGCGACCACAGAGTTTGTCCCGATCCGAACCGAAGAATCTAAGTCTCTTCTATTGCTGCTCTTGCGCTCAATCGTGAGCGCCGGTGGGGTGGCAGTGCTGGCGTTGGTCCTGGCCCTCGGGCCCGCGTGGTATGTGCGATCCAAAGGTTGGCGAGCGGTGCCGTGGCTCATGGTCCCAATGGTCGCGCCGTCCTACCTCGCCTATTCGGGGTGGCAACTCCTGCGCAGTCCCGGGACATGGCTGGGAGATTGGTTGGAGAATCAGACCGCGTCGGGCGAGATGATCGCACTCGTCATCGGGAGAGTCTTCGCGTTTGGGGGTCTCGCCTTATGGTCGTGGCCGTTGGCGATGCTGCTCCTGGTCCCCGCGTTTCGAGCCATTCCCAATTCAACGCTGCAGGCCCTCGATATGGATGGCGTGTCGCGTTGGCGGAAGGCGGTTGAGGTCAGCCGCATGGCCCGGCGCGGGTTGCTGGCGGCGTGGGTTGCGGTGACGCTGGTCATGCTCGGATCCGCGGTGCCGTTCCATCTCGCGCAAGTTCCCACGTTTGCGATCGATGTCTGGACAACGCTTGTGGAACGGCCAGGCGATCTCGGCGTGTGGCTCCGGGCGTGGCCGGTGGTGGCGATCGCCCTCGGGACGGCATTGGCCCTCGCCCGATGGACACGGACGGAGCACGCCAACGGGACCGAGGCCTTTGATGTAAGTCATGTTCAGAAAGCGACTTGGAGTGGTTTGTTCACGAGTTTGATCTGGGTGCTGTCGGTGGTGGCTCCATTAGCGCTCTTTGCTGGACATCTTCATTCGTGGTCGTCGATCCCAAGTCTGCTGCGAACGTCGTCGCAAGCCATTGCTCAGACTGGAGTTGTGGCGATCTTCGCGGGGGCCGGTGTGGCACTTTGCATGGTGCTGGCGTGGTCGATGGCCTCGGCCTGGCAGCATGGCCGGGAGGGATTGGCCACGAGCCTGGCGCTGCTCGTGTTTGGATTGGTGCTGCCCGGGATTCTGGTCGGCTCGGCCGTCCTGCGGGGCATCGAGACCTTGGTCGGGTGGATACCGGCGCTGGAAGTCGTCCGCGATGGCGTTGGCGGGCTGGTGTGGGGGCATCTGGCTCGATTTGGCGGCATTGGGGCGTTGGCGGGGGTAGCGCTCGCCATTGCGGAGGGACGGGAAGCGCGAGAGTTGCGCGCTTTGGATGGCTGTGGCTGGTGGCGCGGGGTGTGGGAAGGGTTGATGCGACCTTGGGGTGGGGTGGTGCTGGCGGCGGGGGTGGCTGGAGGGTTGATGAGCGCGTTTGAGATCGAGGCGACGATCCTGCTCATGCCGCCCGGACCGGGGAGTTTGTCGCACACGATCCTGGGATTCCTGCACTTCGCCAAAGACGAGCAGCTGTGTGCGGCGGGGGTGGCGATCGTGGGGGGTGGGGTGGTGGTTGCGGGGTTGGGGGCTGGGGTGGCTCGCCTGAGCCTGCGGAATCGGTAGATCGGGTGCGGGAAGTTCCGAACCTGCAACCACGAGGCCGCTTATGTAGTAGCATGGGGTCCACATTCCCAAGGATGGGTGTGGGACACAGTCGTGGAGGCGTATGCGGGACGGCCGATCCGAAGACCCCAGAGCACACAAGCCAGTGACCGGCAAGGTCGTCGCGATGGCGTCGGCGGTGGTGGCCCCGTTCTTGTCGTTGTTGCCCCTGATCTTGCTCTCGGCGTGCGAGCGTGCGCCCAAGGCAGGCGAGGCGATCCCGATCGTGCAGAAGTTTGGCGAGGTGGGCGACGGTTGGGGTCAGGTGTCCTACCCGCGCGCGATCGATACGGACGAAGGCAGCGTGTGGGTGGTTGACAAACTTGCGCGCGTGCAGAGGTTCAACGCCAAGACGGGCGTGACGCAAGGTGGCTGGCGGATGCCCCAGTGGCAGGTGGGCAAGCCCACGGGCGTGACGGCGTGGGCGCCCAAGGGTTCTTCGAATGATGCGTTCGTGTTCGTTCCTGACACGCACTACCACCGTGTGTGCGTGTATCGCGTGACGCGGCGCGGCGTGGATCACGCTCGCGAGATAGGCGAGTTGGTAACGCAGTTCGGCTCGTATGGCGAAGGGCCCGGACAGTTCGTCTATCCGACGGATGTGGTAGTGATTGCGAACGCGGCAGGCGATGGCGTGGAACGTCTGCTCGTCAGCGAGTATGGCGGGAACGATCGCATCAACGTGTACCAGCGCAACGACGCGAAGGCGCCGGGCGCGGGCGGCGACTATGAGTTCGTCACGTCGTTCGGAAAGTTTGGGATCGCGGGTGAAGATGATGCCGATGGCTCGCTCGTGTTCAATCGTTTGCAGTCGATCGCGCTCGACGCGACGCGGAACGAGATCGTGCTGACCGATGCGTGCAACCATCGCATCGGGCGCGTCACGATCGATGGGAAGTTGGTCGCGTGGTACGGATGCTCGCCCTCGTCACCCAGGGCGAGTGATCCTGCGATGAAGGACCAGCCTCGGCTGCTGTATCCGTATGGACTCGCGGTCGCGAGTGATGGGACGGCTCTGGTCGCAGAGTTCGGCGGCGTGCGCGTGCATCGCGTTGATCTCGCGACGGGCGCATCTTTGGGAACGTATGGCAAACAAGGACGCAACGATGGCGAGTTGCTGACCCCCTGGGGTGTCGCGGTGGCAGGGGACGACGTGTTCGTGCTCGACAGCGGAAACAACCGCGTGCAGGAGTTTCGGCTGCCCAGGGCGCGGTCGCTGGCGAAGAGCGAGAATGCGGGGAGTCCCGCGGCTCCAAAGGAGGGTGCGCCATGACCCTCGCGTCGCTCATCGTCGGGCCCATCCAGTTCGATGCGCCGCAGTGGTTGTGGCTGGTGCCCACGCTGTGGGCCCTTTCGGTGTGGATTGGGCTCAAGAACTTGTCGGGCCTTGGGCACGCGACGCGCTGGACGGCCATGGGCGTGCGCCTCGTTGTGATTCTGCTGATCGCGGGCGCGCTGGCCGAGCCTCAGTGGCGGAAGGTGTCGAAGGACGTCGCGGTGACGATGGTGCTGGACACCAGCCAGAGCGTGCCAGGGAAGTTGCAGCGCGAGGTCGAGCAGTTCGTCAAGGACGCACGCACAGCCAACGCGAACAAGAATCCCAACGATCGCCTCGGCTATGTCACCGTCGCGAAGGACGGGTTCGTGCAGAGTCTGCCCCAGCGTGGCACGGACAACGTCGAGCGCCAGCACATCGGACGCCAGGACCAGACGAATCTCGCGGGTGGGATCAACCTCGCGCTCGCAGTGAAGCCCAACGACGCGGCGTATCGCCTCGTCCTCGCCAGCGACGGGCTCGAAACGTCGGGGAACATCCTGCAGGCGGCGGAAGCGGCGCGGGCGATGGGTGTGCCGATCGATGTGCTGCCGTTACGGTTTCGGTACAAGTCGGAGGTTGTTGTTGATCGCGTGGTGGTGCCCGCGAACGCGCGCGAGGGCGAGAGCGTGACGGTGCGCGTCGTCCTGAACTCGACCGAAAAGGCTCACGGCCGGATCGCGCTCCTGATGAATGGCACGCCCGTGGATCTGGGAGGGCAGGGCGGCGCGTCGGCACCGATCACGCTGGAAGCAGGCATAAACGTCAAGAGCCTGGCGGTGCCGGCGCTCGCGCGTGGGGCACTCCAGTTCCAGGCGGTGTTCATCCCGGAGGGTGGCCCCGGGCAGTCGAGCAACGACGAGGTCGCGGAGAACAACAAGGCCGAGGCGACGACGTTTGTCGGTGGCGAGGGGCGTGCGCTCGTGCTCGCAAGCGGGGATCTGGATGCTCGCAACATGCTGGAGGTTTTGCAGGAGTCGAAAATCAAGGCGGACGTGCGTACGCCCGTCGATGGGCCACAGACTCTGGCGGAGTTCAACGCGTACGACGTCGTGATCGTCGTGAATCAGGCGGCGGACGATTTTACGCAGAAGCAACAGGAAGAACTGAAGCGATACGTCTACGACAGTGGCGGTGGCCTCGTGATGGTGGGCGGCGATCGCAGTTACGGCGCGGGCGGTTGGATCGGTTCGCCTCTGGAGGATTCGCTGCCGGTGCGGCTCGATCCGCCCCAGAAGCGCGAGATGCCCAAGGGCGCGCTCGTGCTCGTCATCCACTCGGTCGAGATGCCCGAGGGTGTGTACTGGGGCAAGCGCACCGCGGAGGCTGCGGTCAATACGCTGTCGCGCCTCGACCTCGTCGGCATCAACGAGTACACGGGGATGATGGGTGGCGGCGGGATGGAAGGCGTGGAGTGGGTGCACCCGCTCTCGCCCGTGGGTGATGGGACACGCGTGAAGCGTGCGATCAACAACCTGCGGTTTGGTGATATGCCCAGTTTCACGCCGAGCATCCAGATGGCGTACGACGCGCTGATGAACGCCAAGGACGCGGGTCAGCGGCACATGATCGTGATTTCGGACGGTGACCCTTCGATCCCGCCCGATTCGCTCTTGAGGAAGTGCAAGCAGGCGGGTATCACGATCTCAACGGTTGGCGTCTTTCCGCACAGTGGCGGCGACACGAACAACATGAAGCACATGTCGGACATGACCGGCGGGCGGCACTATCACGTCGACACGCAGGCAGGCCTCGCGAACATCCCGCAGATCTTCATCAAGGAAGCCCGCACCGTCCGCCGCAGTCTGATCTGGGAAGGCGAGCCCTTCACGCCCAAGATGGTCGGTGGCGTGTCGGAGGCGATGCGAGGGCTGACGGGCGTGCCAGCGATTCGCGGATACGTCGTGACCGCAGAGCGCGAAGGCGGGCTCTCGCTCGTAACGCTCCGCGGGCGCGAAGGGGACCCGATCCTGGCGCAGTGGCAGCACGGCTTGGGCAAGGTGATCGCGTACACCAGCGACGCCGCAACGAAGTGGAATCCCGATTGGGTCGCGTGGGCTGGCTTCAAGGCGTTCTGGGAGCAGCATGTCCGCTGGGCGATGCGCCCCACGGGCAACGCGAACATGCGCGTGACGACCGAGCAGAAGGGTGACCAGGCGATCGTAACCGTCGAGGCGCTCGACTCGGCGGGTGAACGACTCAACTTCGCGAAGTTCCTCGGGCGCGTCGCGTATCCCGATGGCACCAGCGCCGACGTCGAACTCAAGCAGGTTGGCCCGGGGCGGTATCAGGGGACGGTTCCCAGCACGCAGCCGGGCTCGAGCGTGATGTCGCTCAAGTATCTCGCGCCAGACCCGAACTCGCAGGGGCAGTTTGAGGGAACGGTGCAGGCGGCGATCAACCGGCCGTTCGCGGATGAGTTCCGAACGCTGCAGGACAACGCGGCGTTGCTCGAACAGGTCGCGGGGATCACGGGCGGGCGCGTGCTCAACAACTTTGACGCCAAGAAGGCGGACCTGTGGCGGCGCGAGGGGATCAAGATGCCCGCGCCGATGACCCCGATCTGGCTGGTGGTCGCGGTCGTGGGATTGGGACTGTTCCTGATGGACGTGGGTGTCCGCCGCGTGCGAATCGACCCGGCGTTGATCGCTGGGTTCGTGCGTCGCGTGATGGGCAAGGGAAGCGCGAAGTCGACGCAGCAGATGGATGCGCTGCGAGCGGCGAGGGAGCAGGCGCGAAAGTCAATCGCGAAGCGCGAGGTCGCCGAAGGGCAGAAAGCCGCGGAGCGGGCGTTGGCGGGCGATGCGCGGGATACGCGAGCGGATGTCAAGGCGGATGCGAAGACGGCGAAGGCGAAGTTTGAGGCGAGTGCAGAGCAGATTCGCCGGCCGACGGGAACGATTGCGATGGGTGGTGCCGACGCAAGGCCCGAGCCCAGGAGCGTCGCGGACAAGGAAGCGGCGAAGGGTGGGCCCCAGGCGCCCGGCGAGGGAATGGGTCGACTCATGAAGGCGAAGAAGAAGGCACAAGAAGGAATGGACGAGGGGTAAGGGAACGGGATTCGGCATTCGTGAAGAAGCAAAGGCGAGCACGGCGTGCGACGTGGAAGAACACGACACGTCGAGACGAGGAGCATGACTATGGCGACGGCACAGGGTGTGAAGATGGATACGCCGGCGGAAGTGAAGGAAGCGTGCGAGAAGTTCCGCGCGACGTTCCTGCAACTCAAGGCCGAAATCGGCAAGGTGGTTGTGGGTCACTCAGAGGTCGTCGAGGCGGTGCTGATCTCGCTCTTCGCGGGTGGCAACGTGCTCCTCGAGGGCGTGCCCGGGTTGGGAAAGACGCTCCTGGTGCGCACGCTGGCACAGGCATTGACGCTGCCGTTCAGTCGCATCCAGTTCACGCCGGACCTCATGCCGGCGGACGTGGTGGGGACGAACATCGTGACCGAGGACCCGCAGACGGGCCGCCGTCGGTTTGAGTTCCAGAAGGGACCGATTTTCGCGCAGGTGGTGCTGGCGGACGAGATCAACCGAGCGACGCCCAAGACGCAGAGCGCGCTCCTCGAAGCGATGCAGGAGCGCAGCGTGACGGTGGCGGGCACCACTTACAAACTCGAGAAGCCGTTCTTGGTGCTCGCGACGCAGAACCCGATCGAGCAGGAGGGCACGTACCCGCTCCCCGAGGCACAGTTGGACCGGTTCATCTTCAAGATTGTCGTGGGCTACAGCCAGTTGCAGGACCTGATCACGATCCTGGATCGCACGACGGGGTCGGACAATCCGGAGGCGAGCAAGGTGATCGATGGGCCACGCATTCTTGAAATGCAGAAGTTGGTGAAGGACGTGATCGTGGCGCCGCACGTGAAGGAGTACGTCGCGAGGCTCGTCCTCGCAACACACCCGGGCACGGCGACGGCGGCGGGCGGGCCGATGGGCGTCACCAACAAGTACGTCCGCTGCGGCGCCAGCCCGCGTGCGGCTCAATCACTGATGCTTGGTGGCAAGGTCAAAGCGCTCATCGACGGCCGCTTCCACGTGAGTTTCGGCGACATCAAGAGCATCGCGGCGATGAGCCTGCGGCATCGTGTGCTGCTCAACTTCGAAGCGGAAGCGGACAAAGTGGACTCGGACGGCATCGTGAAGCAGATCATGGACGCGGTGCCGACGGAAGGGATGAGGGCGGCAGCGGTGTGACTGTGCCGAGGGGAACTCACTTGAACCACACTCCACGACAAGTCGTGCTTGGGAGCGCAGCAGCAGGGATGCTCGCCGCAATTTCGTGCGCTGGGTGTGCGGAACGTTGGAGCACCGGGGATGCCGACCGACATCTAGCCAGGGATGTCCGCGTGGGAATGCCCCGGGCTGAGTTGATGGAGTTGTTGTCCGCGTACCCACTCAGGGAGTCCGAGTGTATTCGATGGCCCTCCGAACAAGAGTGGCTTTCCGTTCGAGGGCATGAGCCGTTCGCGCCTTGGACTGTTCACCAGTATTTCGATGGCTATGAAGACGACAATCGTTCGGGATCGCAGGTTGTCGTCGCATACGTTCGGCCACCAAGAAGTTGGTTCGCAATCCCGGTCCTGTTGTTGGGCGGCATCGGGAGTATTCATCGTTGGGAATACCTGTGGTTTGAGATTGGTTCGGCCGAAAAAGTGACTGTTTGGGGTCGCTCCACTTTCGACGGGACGGATGTAGATTGCGTCAGATGGGGAGTGGATTCTCACAGTCCATGATTTCATGCTAAAGACAACCACCCCAACCCGCCCGCGCCTGCTCGACGACCTTGTGTCGTCGGAACTCATTTCCAAACTCGACCCGCTCGATCTGAGGTCACGGAAGGTCTTCTTTGGCAAGTTAAAGGGCGAGCGGCGTTCGAAGAAACGCGGCCAGTCAGTCGAGTTTGCCGACCATCGGCCGTACGTCTCGGGCGACGACCTTCGCCACATCGACTGGAACATCTTCGGCCGCCTCGACAAACTCTTCCTCAAACTCTTCCTCGAAGAGGAAGACCTCTCGCTGCACATCGTCATCGACGCCTCAGCCAGCAGCGACTGCGGCGAGCCCAACAAGTTCCTTTTCATGCAGAAGGCCGCGATGGCGATGGGATACGTCGGCCTTGTGAATCTCAACCGTGTCGCGTGCACGAGCATGGGCGGCTTGGTCGCGACGAGCGCCGGTGCGGGCGAGAGTGAGACATCGTCACTGCGCGAGGTCGGCCCTGATTCGCTGCACTACATCCGCGACCTGCGTGGCAAGCGACGCGTGCATGACCTCGCGCGGTTCCTGATCTCGCTCGCGCCGGGTGGAGGGCTGGATTTCCGAGCCGCCGCGGAGCGGATCGCCCTCTCGCGTCGCGGCAAGGGGATCATGATGATCTTCAGTGACTTCTTCTTTAAGGAGGGGTACGAGCAGGGATTGAAGATGCTCGTGAGCCGTGGGTATGACGTGTACTGCATCCAGGTGC
>Ga0075160_10000945_pt1 | contig 17870 bp, 10 predicted proteins | sample JI91814C2DNA_FD_70969 | JGI IMG/M metagenome (GOLD analysis project Ga0075160, IMG submission 70969) | Wastewater effluent complex algal communities from Wisconsin, to seasonally profile nutrient transformation and Carbon sequestration -... | ecosystem: Engineered > WWTP > Effluent > Algae... | reverse complement strand
AGCAATGCCCGAGCCTTTCAACGTGCTTTTAAATCCTGGACAGGCCAAACACCAAGCAAATTTCGGGAAGTCTTATTTTAGAATTCCAATTCTCATTGTTAACCCTGCGGCAGGTCTTGCTACTCGTCAACAAAAACGCTTGACCATCATCAACCTAGAATTAGCCTCACGTAAAAGAATCAATTAATTCTTGTCTACAACATCCTCAAATAACCGAATGAAATTATTTGCTGCCTGCTTTGATGTGAAAGTCAATTCAAAGGATGCCCTTCGCCATTGCGCATCAATTGTGCTTGTTACCGCTGTCCCGTTTTGTAAGGCAAACCAAACTGAATAGTTTTTCTTCTCTTTTTTAAGCTTGACATGTGTGTTAGGAGAGATGGGGATTAAATAGTGATCTACTTGAAGCACTGCCGGAGAATTATGATAAGAAACCTCTTTAGTTTCGTTAAGTCCCTGCTTCGTAACTTGAACTAACTCATTAAGTTCATTTTCCTGTGCAAATAGACCGAAGGAGACCGATGAGATGAATAGTAGTAGTAAGATCAATTTTTTCATATTCCAGATTTAAACTTTTAAATAAGACGACCAATTGATGAGAAAAGTTTCGTGGACTAATCATTAATTTTATCAAAAAAACTATAGTCGAATCTTCATCACCTCTTTATAATGTTGTGCATCAGTTTACTTATTTGGCGACTATGCCGGATTTTTCATAACAAACTTTATTGCTCATACTAATAAAATATAATCAAGTGGTGACAGGTTAGAATCAAGGATGAATAATCAAAGTCTCCCCCTCCACGTGTTTCTTCCGGGCTTTATAGTTCACGCGAAAATTTCCAAGCGACAAAATAATCAAGCCTACGATCGCGCAGCCGGCCATCGTTGTCACCATCGGCAACGCAGTATTGTTATGAAATACGCTAACGATTGCTGAAATAATTCCGCCAGCACCCAATCTCCAGCTTCCAAACAATGCCGATGCGCTGCCTGCGTTTTTTGAAAAAGGTGCAAGCGATAGAGCCGTTGCATTCGGTCCGGTTATCCCCTGGCCGCAAAAGAACACAAACATCATCGCGATCAACGTATATACATTGAACAGGTGAAAGTACACGCCTGCTACAAGCAATACGCCCATAAAAGTTTGGTAGAAAAGCGCGAAACGTATCACTTGTTCGCTGGTAAACTTTTTTAATACTACATGGTTGAGCTGGGTTGAACCAATCATTGCAAACGCCAGTAAGGCAAATACCCATCCGTACTGCTTCTCCGATAGTCCGTACATATTCATGAACACATTGGCCGAGCCAGCGATGTATGCGAATGGTGCAGCCGAAGCAATGCCTCCCGTAACCGCGTAGATTAAGAACTGCGGATTGCGAACAACCGAATAATAATTTTTTGCAACAGCTTTTGGTTTGAGTGAAACGGATGGATCAGCTCCCCTACCTTTGGGTAAAAAGAAATACGATACGATAAGGATAAGCAGTGTAATACCTGCCAGGATCACAAACACATACTGCCATCCGAAATGGGCGGTAACGTATCCGCCAACGGTTGGCGCAATCATCGGTGATACTGAAATTACCAACGTGATCAATGAAAAAGCCTGTGCCGTTTTGTTAACCGGGAAGAGATCACGTACCAACGCCTGCGCAGAAACAATCCCCGCACAGCCACCTAATGCTTGTAAAAAACGCATGAAGATCAGCGCATTGATAGACTCTGTAAAAGCACAACCGATAGACGCCAGAATATAAACTGCCAAACCAACGTATAACGGTCGCTTCCTTCCGAACCGATCCAGCAGCGGTCCATATAATAATTGACCCAATGCAATTCCTACAAGGTAAGCCGTTAGCGAAAGCTGTACCTGATTAATAGAAGTATTCAACTCCAGGGCAATTGCCGGAAAACCGGGCAGGTACATGTCGATCGAGAATGGGCTGATGGTGGCTAACGCCCCAAGAATCAGGATGATGAAAAAGAAGTATTTCTGCCTATCACTCATGAAAATGCCAAAGAAGTCTTGAACGGGAAGCAAGGAAATAAGGTTCCCTCACATCATTATGCGATTTACCGGCAACGGGTTTATGAGCACCTTGGATTGTCAAAAATCAGGTATTGTATGAGAAAACTACTACCCCTTGTATTGCTCGCGATAAGCCTTCCGGCAATGGCCCAGCAGGATCCGATCTATTCACAGTACATCATGAACCCGCTGGTGATTAATCCAGCGTATGCCGGCTTGCCGAATAACTTAAACCTAAACGGAAGCTACCGGATCCAATGGGCAGGGTTTGAAGGGCAGCCTAACACATTCAACCTGAATGGAAGTACTGCGCTGGTCGATAACAAGGTGGGTGTGGGGTTTATGTTTTCACATGACCAGCTTGGCAACACAAAAAACACAGAGTTCAACGCATCGTTTGCCTACAAACTTGATCTGGGTAAGGATCGCGTACTGAGCTTTGGCCTACAGGCCGGGTTATTGAATTATCGCATTGACAATTCAGACCTGAACGTTTTCGATGAGGGTGACGAGGCATTCATGAATAATGAGACTGGAACAACGTTAACTATCGGAGCGGGATTGATTCTAAAAGCTCCGGATTTCTTAATCGGCCTTTCGGTTCCCCGAATGTTGCCGACAAAATTTACAGCCGGAGACAGTGAGTTTGAATTGTATAACCAGCACTATTATTTATTCGGAGCATACGTTTTTTATCTGAACGAGCAAATTAAATTCAAACCAACCGCACTGGTACGGGCAGTAACAGGTGCTCCAGCTTCTGTTGATGTGGGGGTAAACTTTATATTTAACAGTGCACATACAGCCGGAGTATTTACCCGCAACTTCAAAACGTATGGTATATTGTTACAAACACTCTATCGTGAAAAATTCCGGTTCGGGTACGTTTTTGAACTACCGACCAACAAATCGGTTGGTGCCAACTTTACCACACACGAAATATCACTGGGTCTACGCCTTTCCGTTTTCAGCTTCCACGATACCACCATCAGCAATTTCTAACGGGCGAGATCATTAGTGTGTCTTCACCAGGTGATAGTCCATTACTGGGGTAGCTTTATCAACCAAATGCAGTACACGGCCGCCTCGCACAGCTTCGAATTGCGCCCAAAAAACATCGGTCTTATTGTTAAACCGATTGGGTAATGTAACATCCCAATTGGTTATGGTTGTTTTACCGGAGTATTTCTGACTAAAGAATTGCATACTCCCAACCATGCCGTGCGCCCCGCTGTGTTCGCTTGCGTATGATCCATCCGCGTTAAAAATAAATTTATGTGCAGATGAGGCCGTGCTCATTCCGGCATACGCACCGGTTACGGTACTGTACATATTGGCGTACGAACCTGAGGATTCCTCCCATGTCCCGACAATATCCGCCAGCGTAACCGCAAATTTATTGTAATTCAGTAAGGCCTCAACGTTCTCCTGGTTGGGAAACGCTTGCTGGAAAACTGCCTGGGAAGGTGAAATGACCTCAATACATTTCGAGACTCCATTACTCGTTATTACGCGAAAACCCAAGTGAACCCGATTACCCGTTGATTTATCAATCGCATCGGCCTCATAAAAATAGATGCAAAAATAGCAGGCTCCTCCGTTCTCATACTTTCGAATATTGGAAACGTTGTAGCGCGGGAGTATTACCCGATCAAACAAAACACCTTCCACGTTATTCGTGTTTCTAATCTCATCGGTAATCTCAATACCGTAATGGAGCAACACAGTAATATTATTCTTTACAACCTTAACATAATCCGCATAGGGCTTTGCAACCCAACCATCGTCAAAATTAGTGGTAGCCAGCGTAATTCCCTGATTGCCCGGAGCCGAGGAGATGGTGAGTGGCGGTGAAGTTATCGCGGCCTGATTCGACTGCGAAGAAACAGGCTGAACATTCACAGGTATCGCTGGCTTGTTGAGCTCAATGGAACTCAAAAAAAGCTCCACCTCGCGCATGTATTCCTGACCGTTCATGATCACGGTAATGCTGATCGTTTTACCGTAACCACTTATTGCGGTTAACAATGCATAACATTGTTGATTCTGCCAGGTGAAACCGCTTGCCCCTGATTGGGCCGTCCAGCCATCTTCGACAGTAACATCCTGAACCGGCTTCACCGTATTGGCATACGTTTTAGCAATGAGTTCAGCCCATTCATGGTCAAAATCCGTATTCAGATCTCCACTGCTGCCCACACTCTTAAAAATTGTTATCCGGCACCAGCCGCGCGTAGCAGAATTGGTTGCGACAAAAGAAAGCGCGGTTTGGTTTGATTCTTTCTTCCACCCGGAGGGCGGTAGATAGGTTGCCAGATCAAATGTCTCCGATTGTGCAAAAACGGACTGGCTGAAACCGATCAGGATTATCGCCAGATATCTTATTTCTTTCTTCATGGTGTGGGGCCTGAAATCACTATCAAGATCAGCAAATCTCCTGGCATTAGCCAAAATTCCTTTCGGTTTGCATATTACTTTATTGATCCAAAGACATTGTTTCTTTGAACGGCATAGTTTCTTTGGGCGTTATTTCTGAACTTTAAGATTCAATCTCCCATTATGACTAAACAATTCCGATACATTTATTCAGCCGCGTGCGCTGCCCTGATTATGAACGCCTGTAACCCTGCCAAAGAAGCCAAGCAAGACGACATTGCTCCGCCCACTGCCGAAAAGAAACCCGATACCCTAACCGGAAACCGCATCGATAATTACTATTGGATGAAGCTGAGCGATGCACAAAAGAATGCTGAGCAAAAAGATGAGGTTACCACCAAGGTTATCAACTACCTCAACAGCGAGAATGATTACCTCGCGGCAAAAATGAAGCACACGGAGGCTTTACAGGAGAAACTGTACACCGAGATTGTGGGCCGTATCAAGCAAACAGACGAATCTGTTCCTTATAAAAAGAATGGTTACTGGTATTACACCCGCTATCAGGAAGGTCAGGAGTACCCAATCCATTGCCGCAAAAAGGGAACGCTCGAAGCAACGGAAGAAATCTTGCTGAATGTTAATGAGATGGCCAAAGGTCATAGTTACTACTCCATTGCGGGCCTCAGCGTGAGCGAGGACAACAACCTGTTAGCATACGGTGAAGATTCCGTAAGCCGAAGACGGTACACGGTATATGTGAAAGACCTCACAACGGGCAAGCTTGTGGGCGAGCCAATCCTGAACACTACCGGAGGTGTAACCTGGGCAAATGATAACAAAACCTTATTCTACAGCCGTAAAGATTCGGTAACACTGCTTCCGCGCTGGATTATGAAGCACAAGTTAGGAACATCACCCGCCAAGGATGTTTCTGTATATGAAGAAAAGGACGACACGTTTTACACGAGCATCTATAAGACCAAGTCCAAGAAATTTTTGGTAATCGTTTCCGGAAGTACGCTAACAAGCGACTATCAAATTCTGAATGCGAATACGCCTGACGGAAAATGGACAAACTTCTCGCCCCGGGAACGCGGTCACGAATATTCGATCGATCACTACCAGGACAAATTCTACATCGTAACCAACTGGGATGCGTTGAACTTCCGGTTGATGGAAACACCCGATACCAAAACAGCCAAAGCAAACTGGAAAGAGAAGATTGCACATCGCGATGATACGTTACTGGAAGGCATCGACATCTTTAAAGATTACCTGGTAGTTAGTGAGCGTTCAAAAGCAAGCACCCAGCTTCGTATCATGAATCAAAAATCAAAAGACGAACACTACATGGAGTTTGCTGAACCGGCATACACCATTTACTCTTCAACAAATCTTGATTTTGATACAGATCTGTTGCGGTATGGCTATACCTCCATGACTACGCCCAACTCAACGTACGACTACAACATGAAAACCAAGGAGCGCAAGCTGTTGAAGCAACAGGAAGTTGTAGGCGGATACAACCCGGAAGATTATCAAACCGAACGCCTTTGGGCTACAGCCAAGGACGGTACAAAAATTCCGATGTCGATTGTCTATAAAAAAGGAATTAAGAAAGATGGAACAAACCCAACGATGTTGTACGGTTACGGGTCGTATGGCGCCAGCATGGATCCAACCTTCTCATCAACACGGTTAAGCTTGTTAAACCGCGGTTTCGTGTATGCGATTGCACACATCCGTGGTGGGCAGGAAATGGGACGTAAGTGGTATGAGGACGGAAAGATGTTCAAGAAGAAAAATACATTCACCGATTTCATTGATTGTGCCGAATTCCTGATCGAAGAAAAGTACACAACACCGGAACATCTTTTTGCTTCAGGCGGAAGCGCTGGAGGCTTGTTGATGGGCGCTGTTGTGAACATGCGTCCCGAGCTGTTCAAAGGAGTAATTGCAGCCGTGCCGTTTGTTGATGTAGTAACAACCATGCTGGATGAAAGCATACCGTTAACAACAGGAGAGTTTGACGAGTGGGGCAATCCGAAAAATCCGGAGTCCTACATGTACATGCTTGAGTATTCGCCCTACGATCAGGTGAAGCCACAAAATTATCCAAACATGTTGGTTACAACCGGCTTACACGACTCACAGGTTCAATACTGGGAACCTGCCAAGTGGGTAGCGAAGCTTCGCGAAATGAAGACGGATAACAATACATTACTGCTTCGTACGAATATGGAAACAGGGCATGGCGGAACAACCGGAAGGTTTAAAGTGTATAAGGAAACTGCACAGGAGTATGCGTTCATCCTTGATCTGGCAGGAATAAAAGAATAAAGGATATTCTACAATCCTTTGAAAAAAGACCGGTTTGAATTTCAGCCGGTTTTTTTATTCAATTAGAACCATAGGCTTTGTTGATCGCCTCCGTTCGGTTTTGCACATGTAGTTTTTCGTAAATCTTGGATATGTGTTGGCGAACGGTATTGAAACTAATTCCCAACTGATCACCAATCTCTTTATACAGCATACCCTTTGCCAATTGCTCAAGAACCTCTTTCTCGCGTGGCGTTAATACGGCAGTTTCTTTATCGTGCTGCTGATGTTCATGTTGAAAAAGTGAAACTAGCTTCCGGGCAATGGTCGAACTCATGGGTGACCCGCCCTGATGCATTTCCTTGATTGCCGCAATAATTTCGACAGGTGAAGTTTTTTTCAGAAGATAACCACTGGCTCCGGCCTTTAATGCCTCAAATACCTGATCGTTATTTTCGTACACCGTAAACATCATGAACTGAGTAGAAGGGCAACTTTTCTTTACTTGTTTGATACATTCAATGCCGCTCATGCCCGGAAGGTTGATGTCCATGATCGCGATATCCGGTTTTAACAAGGGTATTTCCAACGTAGCAGCTTCAGCTGTACGGTATGATGCCACCAATTGCAATTCCTTTTCAAGGCTAATAAACTCTGAAAGTCCTTCCGCCACTTCTTCCAGGTCTTCAACAATCACGATTCTTATCTTTTTCATTTCACTCAATTTAGTCTTACAAATTTAAATCGCTACTTGCATATCTATCGTGGTACCGTCTTCATTCCTTATAGTAAGATGCCCACCAATGTCCTGGATTCGCTTTTTCATGTTGCTTATCCCATTGGCAAAAGGTCTTACCTCTTCTGCGTTAAAGCCTTTTCCGTTGTCGGTCACGAGCACGTGTAAGTGTTCTTTTTGCTCAAATGTTATTTCAACGTGCGAGGCCTGCGCATGCTTGACAATATTGTGTAAGGCTTCTTTAATGACCAGAAACAAATTGCGCCTTACCTCTCCTTGCAACTTTTTGTTGGAGGTTACATGCGCCACAAACCGAAATTGAATTTCATGTTGTGACAGATACTCGGCTGCATAAGCCCGGCTAAAACTTACAAGGTCATCCAGCGTGTCGTAACGTTCATTCAGGGCCCAAACAATTTCGTTCATCTTCTCTGCCATCTGATCGCTATAGTCAGAGATTTTTGTAAGGTCCTGGGTAAGGTTGACGTTATCTTCTGCCTTAAGTTTAATTTTTTCGCTGATGAATTTGATACGACTTAAGTTCGCGCCAAAATCATCGTGCATGTCGGTAGCAATGCGTGTGCGTTCTTTTTCTATGGCTCTTTCTTTTTCAAGAATAAGGCGCTGCTTCTCGGACTTTCTTGAATAGTATGACCTGATCAACAGCATCATGAAAGAAAACGCAGCGACAGCAGAACTCAATCTGAACCACCAAGTCATGAACCAGGGCGTAGCAACCACAAACGTGAACGGCTTTGAAAGGAAGGGCTCATTCAAATCACCTAAATAATTTGCCCTAACGGTAAACGTGTAGTTGCCCGGATCAAGATTGGCGTATGTGGCCGTTGTTCCAGAAAAACTGCTTACCCAGTCTTGATCCTGACCTTCCAACCGATAACTGAGTTGAAGCGGTCTTCTGTCGAGATTAACGGCCACGAACCGGAAATGAATGTTGTTCTCGTTAAAACTTAAGCTGAGTTCGTTGCCAGGATCATGAACGCGTTGCTTGCCATTAATATGGAGTTCATCCAGGTAAACCTTAACTTCTTGTCTGGGTTGCGCGAGCAAGGCATCCGGATCGAAGCGCATCACCGTAGTTGTAGTGCCAACCCATAGTTGATTTTCTGTGCTATCATAGTACATGCAGCGATCCAGAAATTCATCGTCTTTCAGACCGTCAATCTTTGTAAAGGTTCGGATTCTGTTTTCCTTAACCATTAAACAATTCAACCCATTGGGTGTGCCGAGCCATAATCGCCCCTTTTTATCAAAAGTCATGGAGTTGATGATGTTGGACGCTAGCCCATCTTCATAGCGATACCGAACTGCACGGTTATGGGTATAATCATATTTCACAACCCCAGCACCATCGGAGCCGATCCATAAGTTATTTCCATCATCGCGGATCATCCGGTTGATTCCACTATAATCTTTACCCACGTATCCCGGGATCGTATCAACATTTACCTGCGAAAACGAGTCCGTGTCTTTAGACCAATGCAATAAAGTGCGCGTTTTATTAACTCCAAACCAAAGATCACCGGAATCATCTTCAACATGGTTCGTATAGTAACTCCAGACAAAATTACCTGTGGGATTGTCTTTTGTGTAGTGATGGATACTTTTATCCTCCGCAAGAATGCGAACAAACCCGCCCCCCTTGTTTCCGCTAAACCATTCATCGCCATTGCTGTGGCGAAACGCCAGGACTACGATGTCGGAATTGGGAAAATAAGGTTTTAAAAATTCAGATGAATGGCGTATTGAACCGGTCATAGGGTTATACAAAGTAAACCGCGTGGTACGGCCCCCAGTAAAAATCAGCTCATCGCCCATCTCTTCCGAACTCCAAACACCGGTAGTAAGATTTTTAGTGATGAGTTTCCAGTCGTCCTGCTCTTGATCATGCTTATACAAAAATGGCATGTGGAAAAATGAAAGATAAACGTGCTGATCCTTAGCCTTAATAATTGATAATGGAAAGTTTACCCGATTGGGCTTAAGAGAAGCAAAAGTTTCCCACGACTTTATAAGGCGATCGTTTATTATAAGCCTGGTAACCCCTATATCTGTGGCCATCCAATAATTGCCTAGAGCGTCCATGTAAAACTGATAGGCTGAATACTCTACCTTGCCGTTAACGGTGATCATCGTCATCTCATCACTCTGCAGGTTTAATACCCAGGATGAATGATCCTCTGAGGAACCAATCCATAAAAATTGATCACTAATTGGGCGGATTAAATTGTTATAGCCACTGCTCCAATGCATTAGTCTTTTTCCTTGCAAGGAATAACGATAAACACCGCTGAAATAATTTGCAAAGTATATCCATTGGTTTGTGCTGTCGTAGTGCTGAAAGTCAAAGTAATCCTTAAATGTAGTGCCCATCCCAAGATCAAGCGTCTCAAATTTTTTTTGCCTGACATTGTACAGAAAGTACCCCAAGTGGTTTCCCATGAGATACATGCCCCGATAAAGTTCGAAACCATATACTGGCCTGGGGTCAGAACGGACGGGAGGAACTATGGCATCGAGAATATTTAAATCTCGGTCCATCAAAAAACAAGTATCAATAGTAGCAACTAGAAACTGGTTTTCAGAAGTTTTCCTTATGTCATGTACCTGACGTTTATTAAAAGTGGGAACCTCGAAGAATTGATGAGTGACCGTGTTCATATGAATTAGCTTTCCCGCAGCCATGAGAAGGTGCCCTGGCGCGGTCTCGATTATGCAACTGGTCTTTAATGACAGGTCTGGAGTGGAGAAATAATTCCTGAAGTTGACTCCGTCAAACCGGGTTAATCCTGCATTGGAACCGAACCACATAAAACCACGACTGTCTTGAAATACACCCATTACTTTATTGTCCGGGAGGCCGTTGCTCATGTCGTAATGAAACTGGGTAAAATTCTGCGCGGAGCCTGACCACGCAAGGAGGATCAACAACAAAAGGAGTAAACCGCGCATAAGCGAAAATCAACTAAAAGAAGTTTTTATTTCAATCACGTGCATCACGCACATCCCGCAACTCCAGCCTTCTAAGATAGTGACCATTTGACAAATGTAAGCTGGTTGTGAAGAAAAGCCGGATAGTACAAATGTGGGATACGACCAGGCGGCTTTATCCTACACTTTAGTCAGGGTAATCTTTCCGACTTACGTGAATTTTGGTTTATCAATCCTTCAGCCGGGAAAAATTTACAGAAGATAAATACATCGTGACCCCTAAAAAATACTATGAAAAATTCAACTACATCAAAAATCCTGGTCGTAGGCGCCACGGGTTTTCTAGGAATGGAAATTAGTCGTCAATTGATTGCGGCCAATAAAAATGTATCCGGGTTTGTCCGTAAAACCGCTGCCCAGGAAAAAGTAAACGCACTCAAGCAACTGGGTGTTCAGACCATCGAGGGTGACCTGAAAGACAGGGCGTCTATCAAAAAAGCACTGCACGGCATTACCACTATTATATCAACTGCTTCGTCCACGTTATCCAGACAGGAAGGAGATTCGATTCAAACCGTAGATAATGAAGGTCAGGCTAATTTAGCGGACGAAGCAATCGCGGCCGGAATTCAACAATTCATTTACATTTCCTTTCCCTCCATGCCGGGAGATTTTCCGTTGCAGGATGCCAAACGAAGAGTTGAAAAAAAGTTAGTAGCCAGCAACGTTCCGTACACCATTCTGCAACCTACCTTTTTTGCAGAAGCTTGGCTAAGCCCCGCGGTTGGCTTTGATTTTCCCAATGCGAAAGCAACGATATACGGAGAAGGTAAAAACAAGATCAGTTGGATCACCATTCAGGACGTAGCTGCTTTTGCCGTGGCTTCTGTCGACAACGTTGCAGCAAAAAACAAAACAATTGAATTAGGCGGACCGGAAGCTTTAAGCCCGTTGGAAGTAGTTGCCTTATTTGAGAAAGCTGGTGGTAAAAAGTTTGAGCTTCAACATGTACCGGTTGAAGCATTGCAAGCGCAAAAGAATGCCGCGACTGATGACTTAAGTAAAACCTTTGCGAGCCTGATGCTAATGTATGCGACCGGTCAAGAAATTAACATGGAGTCAACACTCAAGTCTATCCCGATAAAATTGAATTCTGTGAATGATTATGCGAAGCGGGTGGTGTTGATGGGGCAGCCTGTGTGACGAAATTATATGCTGGCAATCCTTGTAACAAATTAATCCGAGAAATCATGAAAAATATATTCCGGGCTCTTTTATTCTATGCGTGTTTTTTTCTTGTCCATGATGGACTTGCCCAGAGTGCTAAAAAAGCATTCGATGAATACGCTTTCAAAACTGTTCAAGTTCAAAACAACACATGGGGCTATGACATTTACGTAAATAATAAACATAAAATTCATCAACCCAACATTCCGGGTAAGGCGGGTAAGGAAGGCTTTAAAACAAAAGAGGACGCACAAAAAGTAGCTGAATTAGTGATTAAAAAAATGAAGAAGGGTGAGATGCCTCCAACAGTAACTAAAGGAGAATTAAAAAATTTGGGGATATGAAAATTAAAACTTTAGTCAACGGACTCGTTTTCATTTTAGCAATAACCTTCCCATTTTCTAAACCAGTCATAGCACAGGGCGATGTGTGGAACCAAAAAGGTGACTTCGGGGGCATGGGCAGGTACGAAGCAGTTGGCTTCACCATTGGAGGCAAAGGATATATGGGCACTGGTAGAATACCCGGGGTTCCTGCCTACACGGTAGACCTTTGGGAGTACGACCCGATAACTGAAATCTGGACGCAAAAAGCAGATTTTATAGGTGCGTGTTCTTTTGCATTCAGTTTTAGCATAGGCAACAAGGGCTATGTAGGCACTGGGCGAATTTTTGGATTTACTGCTTCTCCGTTTTTCTATGAGTATGACGCCTCCTTGAACAGTTGGTTGCAAAAAACAAATCTTCCGCGAGCTGCCAATAATGCAGTAGCCTTTAGCATAGGTAACAAAGGGTATGTCGGGGCATTGGATGCTAGTCAAAGTGATTTTTGGGAATACGATCCAGCTACAGATGCTTGGACAAGAAAGGCTGACTTTGGTGGTGTACCACGTGAAGGAGCCATTGGATTCAACTTAAATGATCAAGGTTATATTGGGCTAGGAGGCAATGGAACATACCATTCGGACTTATGGAAGTATGATCCGCTTACAGACACTTGGGAAGAAAAAGCTCCATTTCCAGGATCAGTTTTGTTTACGGAGCAAGTCAGTATCGATATCAATGCAAAGGGCTACGTATTACTATACGAGTCTCTTACTTCCCTTCAAACATTTTGGGAATACAATCCAATCACAGACCAATGGACCCAGAGGTCTACTACGGGATTGATTCCCCGAAATAGATCTGCGGGGTTTAGCTTAAATGGGAAAGGTTACATAGGGACAGGAAGTATAGGTGGGACTGGAATAAAAGAGTTTTGGGAATACACGCCTGTTTCCACAACGACCATAGCAGGCAATGCTATTCAGTTTAATGGCATCAATCAATCTGTTGATCTGGGAAACTGGTTTAACTATCAAGACTTTACCATTTCGATGTGGCTTAAACCAGGAAGCAGCCAGGTTGACTTCGCTAGCATCATTGATAATGGTTATAGCGGACCCAACAATTGGATATTTGAGCAAAGCTTTAGTAATACAAATCAGTACATGTTTGTCGCCAATGGATTTGCCACGACTGTGACGCTTCAAGCGGATGTTTGGCAACACGTGACACTTGTATCAGGCAGTGGCACACTTTCAATTTATCTTGACGGTAATCTGATGAGCTCTATCTTCAATGGAGGAATATTCTATGATGGATCACAATTTCTAAGATTGGGCGATTGGGCCAGTGGTGGCAGCAACTGGAATGGCGAAATGGATGAGGTGAGAATTTATAATACAGCATTGTCTGCGGCCCAAATTCAAAGTGAAAAATGCGTTGAAGTGTCTCCGGCTTCTGCAAATCTAGTGGCTTACTACAAGATGAATGAAGCAACAGGCTCCTCAACCATAGCCGATGCAACATCAAATAACATAACTGGAAATACTGTTAACAGCCCAACCTTTGCTACTTCAGGTGCGCTTTGTTCAGGCGGAAATGGTAGTGCCCAGGAATTCATCACCCAATGGGACCTTGCAATCGCAGGTTCGGGACCGACACAAATATCCTTCAACACAAATACCAGTGGCACGGTAAATTACACCTGGCAGGAAGTTTCACCAGGTAGTGCATCCGGTAGTGGATCATGGAGTAGCCCAACACTCACCATCACAGGTTTACCAGCTGGGGCTACAATTCGATTGCAGATAGAACCCACCAATTTCGAAAGAATCATTATTGGCCTTGGTGGAACAGACCGCAACAGACTTACCCAAATAGAAAACTGGGGTAGCACGGCTTGGACAAGTATGGAAAGCGCATTTAGGGGTTGCACAAATTTGCAAGTATCGGCCACCGATGTGCCCAATCTCACAAATGTTTCCAGTATGACTGAAATGTTTAGCTTCTGCACATCCTTAAATTCGCCAAGTAATATCAACACCTGGAATACAGCTGCGGTTACTGATATGACACTCACGTTTGCTTTTGCAAGTGCTTTTAACCAAAACATCGGGTCTTGGAATACAGCTGCGGTTACTAGTATGAATTCTATGTTTGCTGTAGCAAGTACTTTTAATAACGGAGGAAACAGTTCTATCGATAGTTGGAATACGGCTGCGGTTACCGATATGGGAGGTATGTTTCAACAAGCAAATGCCTTTAACCAAAACATCGGCTCATGGAATACTGCTGAGGTAACAAATATGGCATATATGTTTTATCAAGCAAGTGCCTTTAACCAAAACATTGGTGCGTGGAATACGGCTGCGGTTACTAATATGAACTCCATGTTTTCGTTTGCGAGCGTCTTTAACCAAAATATCAGCTCCTGGAATACGGGGGCTGTTGTCGACATGGGAGGTATGTTTGGTGTAGCAGGTGCTTTTAACCAAAACATCGGCTCCTGGAATACTGCGTCCGTTACTAATATGAACAGTATGTTTGCTCAAGCAGGTAGCTTTAATCAAAATATTGGAGGCTGGAATACTGGCGCTGTTACTGATATGGGAGGTATGTTTTCTCAAGCAAGTACCTTTAACCAAGACATCGGCTCTTGGAATACTGCGGCAGTTACTGGTATGAATTTTATGTTTTGGCAAGCAAGTGCCTTTAATCAAAATATCGGGGCATGGACGTTAAATCCTGGAGTTAACCTAAACAATATGCTTACCAGTACCGGCATGGATTGCAATAATTATTCTGCCACGTTGATAGGATGGAGTGCTAATCCATCTACCCCTAATGGTAGAGCACTGGTGGCTGCCGGAACACAATACGGTACCAATGCCCTAGCGGCAAGAACAAATTTGACAACAACTAAAGGATGGACTATTACGGGTGATACACCGAGTGGTGCTGTTTGTGGGTCAGGCTCGCAACCAACCATTGCCTCATTTACCCCCACCTCCGGCCCCATCGGCACAACAGTAACTATCACCGGAACAGACTTTGACCCTGTAGCAGCAAACAATGAGGTAAAATTTAATGGAGTAAGTGCATTAACACCATCTGCTGCTTCGCTAACAAGCCTGACCGTAATAGTTCCGGGCGGAGCCGCAACAGGTCCCGTTAGCGTTACTACGCCAGAAGGAACAGCTACGAGTTCTATGAATTTTACAGTAACCGTACCTATTATTATCTCACCGCAACCTTCATCGCTAACAGTTTGTGAAGGTGAACCGGCTCAATTCACAGTTGGTGCAAGTGGAACATCCGGCATAACGTATCAATGGCAAAAAATAAGTCCCGAGGCCGCTTCACTCAGTGGATTAAGATGGGATATCCCATCACTTGGGCCCGTAGACGCTGATGTTGATAATGCTGTTGATCCAACAACCGTTACAACGGTAATGGGTGGCGTATCGGGCAACACGTACGGAGTCACGCTGAGATTCAGAGGTGTTGTAGAAACGAAAGCCTATTCGGGTGGTGTCACAAATGGATTTTTCAATGCAGGTGGTATACCCGATGGGTTTGGATATAATGTTTACGAACTTAATGTTTCAGATCCTCCAGGCACGTACTATCTAAATGCAGGTGCTTCCGATCTACTTTATTGCTTTCAACTTGACTATCAACAAACGATTTCCATAAAGGCGGGTGCAACTATCCAGTTGAAAGCCGAAACCAGAGATAACAAGATTCTTAAAAACAAAGATCAATTTGGCAATCCCATCATTATTCCCGGGATACCACCAGCCCCTTCTGCGTTTAACGGGCAGTTTATTCAAATGGACATAGTTGCTATTGATGGTGTTGGATATGCAAACATCACTGATGGCGGAGGTAACACGGGGACAACTTCTCCGACACTAAGTATAAATACAACCGGAAGTTTCGGAGATGGGGTCTATCGTTGTAAAGTTTCGGGCGATTTGGCAGAAGATACGTATTCCGTGGCTTCTACACTTACAATAAATGGGCTACCCGTCACTCCAACAGCTATCTCTAGCAGCGGTTGCAGCGGCACCAGTATTTCCCTCTCTGCTTCCGGAGGTTCTGCCGGGCAATACCGCTGGTACACGGTTGCTACGGCAGGAACACCCATTGCTGGCCAGACCAACGATACTTACCCAACACCTGATCTTACAAACACTACACCTTATTATGTTGCCATCAACGATGGCACATGCGAAAGTCCACGCACCGAAGTCATCGCTACCGTCATTTCATTGCCAACAGCACCTGGCGTTCAACCCATCAGTGCGAGTTGCCCGGGATCAGATGTTATCCTTACCGCCACCGGTGGTACGGATGGACAATACCGTTGGTACGATGGAGCCACATTGATCAGTGGAGAAGTAAATAGCACCTACACAGTTATTGGTCCTACGGCTACAAAAACTTTCCAGGCTGCCATTCATGATGGCACCTGTGAAAGTAACAAAACTTCTGTCACGGCAACCGTGCAAAATTGTACCGCACCTGTAGTAGCCAGCACTACGGCTACCGCGTTCATTGAAGGCATTGTAACCATTGATCTTGTAGATTTGGTAACAGACGAAGAAGACAATCTCGATCCGGCACGATTACAAATTACGATGCAGCCTGTGAGTGGAGCGCCCGCAACGCTTTCAGGGTTTGAATTACAGATTAACTATGCCGGTTTTCCTTTTATCGGAGAAGATCAGGTGGGCATCGAAGTGTGCGATTTAACAGACCTCTGTTCAGAACAACAAATCACTATTGAATTAGGTGGAGAGCTTATCGTATACAATGGATTTTCACCCAATGGCGATGGACTAAATGAGTTTTTTAAAATTCAATACATCGAGATTTTACCGGAAACGAAAGCCAACCAGGTGATCATCTACAACCGATGGGGTGATCAGGTATTTTCTGTACGCGACTACAATAACGATGATCGCGTGTTCAACGGTGATTCGAATAACGGGAAGAAACTTCCTCCTGGCACCTACTTCTACAAAGTCGTTTTCTCCAGCGGCAAAAAAACCATCACCGGCTTCTTAGAACTGAAATACTGATCCATATAAAAAACGTAGTGTATGAAAAGCATTTTGATCTTTTACCTGCTGCTCTGCTCATGTGCAGTGATTGCGCAACAAGACCCGCTCTACTCGCAATACATCAACAACCCGTTCGTGATCAACCCCGCCTATGCGGGATTTACCAATAATCTTTCAACGGCTGTGAGTTATCGGCAGCAGTGGGCTGGGTTTGAAGGGGGCCCGAAAACCTTCAATGCTAGTGGCCATGTTTCGCTCTTTGATAACCGGATGGGTGCAGGGCTCATGATTTCTTCCGATCAGATTGGAAGCAACACGGTGACTGAAGTATTCGGGAGTTATGCGTACCGCATTCAAATCGATAATAAAAGAACGTTGTCCTTTGGCCTGCAGGCCGGTGTGGCTAACTATGTTGTGGATAACTCGAAGGTGAATCCGGCAGATCCTGGTGATCCCTTGTTTGAAGGCTCTGTGAGAGAATTAAAACCCAGCTTTGGTGCAGGGATTATTTACTCTACCGATCTGCTTTTTGTGGGCTTATCCGTGCCGCGCATGCTCGAGTCAAAAGCAACAGCCGATGACGTGACGTCTACGCTTTATACACAACACTACTATATCGTAGGTTCTTACTTGTTTTTTCTGACTAACCGGGTTCGCTTTAAACCATCCGCGTTAGTGAGGTTGGTAAGCGGTGCTCCGGCCTCCATAGATTTAAATGCATCTGTTATTCTGTATGAAAACTATCAGGCCGGTGTACTTACCCGAAATTTTAATACGTATGGGATATTTCTTCAGGGCGTTTTTAAAAACTCATTCCGGTTGGGATATGTATT
>Ga0075160_10000931_pt1 | contig 17989 bp, 12 predicted proteins | sample JI91814C2DNA_FD_70969 | JGI IMG/M metagenome (GOLD analysis project Ga0075160, IMG submission 70969) | Wastewater effluent complex algal communities from Wisconsin, to seasonally profile nutrient transformation and Carbon sequestration -... | ecosystem: Engineered > WWTP > Effluent > Algae... | reverse complement strand
GACTGCCATTCGGTATAACATCACATTTTGCTTCACGGTTGATTCCGCGATCATCTTGTCAATCTTGATAACTGCCGGGGAAGGACTCCTACCCGCCCGCAGCGCCCTATTGCGCTTCAAAGTGGCACCATCGTTTACGACATACAAGTCTCTGCCCGCGTCATAGGCGGGAGTGTTTTTACCAGACGCGGAATCTGTCCTATCTATTACCCTAAACACCGCTTTGTAGAAGTCTTCCCTCTTTTTTTGTTCTTCGTCGCGCAATTTATCTTGCTGCTTTTGCAAAGCGCGACCGCGCTTAGTTACAGCGTCAGAAAAACTATTCCATTCAGGATCATGTGCCTCTTCGATTTCTTCGATCTGTGTTTGCAAATCTTCAACGCGATTCTGGATTTCAGCAAAACGAGCCGAGGGGTATTCCGCATACCTAGCAGACGCGGGTTTCCTTACTGACCTACTAGATGGCTTGGTCGCTGACGGCGAAGTAAACGATGCGGGGAGTGGAAGCGGCGTACCGACTGGTGGGTTACCCGGCCATGCCGATGGATCACGTACATGGCGCACCTTTGATTCCAGTGATTTTGTCCCGCTACCCAAAACCCCTGTAAGCCCTTCTAAGGCACGATGTATGTCGTCTAACTGATCCGGTGCTAGATCGCGCTTTAGGGTGTCTGGCATGGCTTCTGCCGCTGGCAATGCCATGAATTCGGTCACAGTCTTATTGATAGATGCAAGGTGGGCGATGAATGCCGTTTTGTCGGTCGGCAAGTCCCATGTAGTCGTTTTCAACCAATCCGCATTACGGAGGTTTGCGTCGATGTTCCACACTTTTTTAGTCATCTAAACCCGGCACCTTTAGGTCATCAATATCGTCACGCTTACGGGTAGCAATGTAAACGGCTCGGTATGCGTCTTCCATTGGAACGTCTAAACCAATAAGGGCAAAGTAATCGTTGTAATTGATAGCCGGAATATGACGTTTTGCGACCTTCGGCATATTGTCGTAATCAAGTTCTAAATTGGAAAGTTCTAGTTGGTTCTTATCCCGCCCTTCTGATACCCATTCTCGATAGTCGGGGTTATCAGACAGGTTAGTAATTAGTCCCTGCAACTTGCCCCATACGTCTTGTTTTGCGGGGGTGCCATGAATGATGTCGGGCGTAGTTGATGCTTCATTGAATGTGCCGACATTTTCATCAATAAGTTCTCTGTACCCATGACGAATGGTTTTCTTTAGCGCGTTGTCAAATTCTTCATCATCCATAAGGGTGCTAAGAACTTCATTTTGTGCTGCGTATTGTTCATCATCATCCCATCCACCATCACCTTCTGACCCACTAAGTTTTACGGTGGCATTGACTTGATATTCCCCGCCTAAAACGACAAATTCTTCCTCACCGGAACATCCTGGCCCGGTACTACTTAGTGACCACACACGGTCTGCGGGGATAGCTGCATCTTCAATAACAACATGAACAGAATCGCTATTACCAAAACCTTGCGCCTGACTTTTGTTCAAGGAAAACGATGACAACGGTTGTAGACCGATAGTGATGTTGGCACGAGAATCACGGTTATTCACCATTTCCTGTGCTTCTTCAAAACCATCCAACATGTTGTCACTAACAATGTCAGCTTCGATTTGGTCAGACAACAATTCGGTCAATGATTGATATGAAAAAATTGAGTGATACGTCGCTTCATTTAGTGATTTACCTATGGCATATTCCACACGTTCTTGATATGTCGAATTTTCAATAGCCTGTTGATGTGTAATGCGATGATCTTTGCTTTGTTCTTTGAGATACCACTGAAAGTCGATGGCTTCTTTTGCGTCATATACGGAACTACTGACAACACGATTACGTATTTCTTCAACGTCTACAACATTGAGGTCGGGCATTCCGTCAATTGATTCGGCATCGTCCCATGACAAACCCATTCCCCGATTACCAGGAATGTAATCAACCTTTTTGTCTTTCAACACTTGCTGAGTGTTTTGATATACCGCGACAACAAAGGCGTTGATGAAGGTGGACTTTTCATTGATGACTTCATCGCCGTTTATGTAATCCGAAAAATGTTCTGTCTTAGCGCCTTCTACAAGGAGTTCATTGACAGCTTGTTGTAAGGCCAAAGATTTAGTGTTGGTGTCGGCTGATGTCCCCGCCCATGTAGAAATGAAATCATGGGTGTCATTGAGAATGACCACATCTTCCCACGTAGGACAATTAGCCGACACCTTTTGCATTACGGCAATTGACGCATTACGACGGTCACTGTTATCTGACCATTGATCGTTACGTTCTGATTGATACAGGAAAGCACGTAACGCTAGTTCTTCCTCTTTCGTTACGCCTTTCATATGGGTCAAAACACTTTCGTTCTTCTTTAGCTGGATAAGAACAGCACGACGTTGCGCTTCTTCATGCTGTTCTAGTGTCCATTTGTCATAGTCAGTGCCTTCTAGTTCTGGCATGAACCATTGCTGAATGCGCTGTTCTAATGGCAAATTTCGATCTTCTGATGACAAAGGATCAGTGACTCTTGACTGATTGCTCAAACTATTGAATGCCATTCCTTTTTCGTTCCACAATTTTTCGTGCATCAAGTCAACGTATTCGCCGCTAGTGGGATCGTCGGCAAACAACTTCTTGATGGGCTTGTGGAGTGATTGTTCAACACGAACTTTCATTCGTACTGCGGCATCAACATGAAAGTCAATAATGTCGTAGGGATCATCATATTCATTTGATCGACTACTTACATCGTCTGCATGTTCTTCTAATCTGGAATACGCCGAAAAAATGTCTGTTGCATCCGAACGCTCATCTGCAACGACGGGAGTGCTGTTATCTAACTTTTGGACACGACTACTAGCAAGACGGAATGATTCCCGCTTACGACGGGCAACCGATTCCTTCCGTTCTTTCTGTATGCGGGCGACTTCATCTAGCATTTTTTCTGTCTGTGGGATAACACGTTTGAGTAATTCTTCATCTGTTTTTCCATAGACAGAAAATGTGTCTAGCTTGTCTAATGCCGCCCTATCATCACCAACAAACGTAACAGTGGCATCACGTTCACCCGGATGGTTTGGATCACGCGATTCCTTTAGAAAGACAAGTGCATTGGCAAGGTCAGTACCCAACTCGTAAATAGATTGCTTGTTGACCGTGTTGTATTCATAGTCCATATCGGACGTATACATATTGCCCGACTTATTGATCCAATGACGTTCTGATATACCCGCTGGAATCCCTTTGAGCGGATCATAAACCTCTTGCTGGTGTTCTTTTTCAAATTCATCGACACCATCTAGTGCGTCTAAGTCAAGGTACTTTCGTGCTGCTTGATTGGTTTGTTCATCGCTATATGTAAGTTCCAATGTCATTGTGTCAATCTGGAATGGTTTGAAATTGGGATACTTACGAGTATCAATAGGAAGCGCAAAACGAGTAATAGATGTTTGGGTACTTCCATCGGGGAATTTTTCGGCTTCAATACGAAACGTGTATTTCCAATACTTCCCATAGATAGACGTATCACCCGTCAAAAGATTGGGATTATCCTCTGATTTTTTCAAGGTAGGCATTGCAATCTTGCGTTTGCCGTTTTTCTTGATGGGCTTCATACCCGGTTCTAGCAACGTGCCATAGGGCATCCCCCAATATTCAACGTCGCGCACATGACGGTCTACCTTGACTTCAACCCCGCATAGGGAAGCAAAGTCATCGCGCAACAATGACAACTGGTGGGAACTCATAGAGGTCATTGTCCCAATGTTTTAGTGATCTGTTGCTTTACCATTTCTAGGAATTCTTCCGTCTGTTCAGGGGTAGCAGACACCGTGGCGGAATGTTCGTTGTAATCCGAGATGGGCTTCTGTGGTTCGGTTACGTCGTACTGCGGGTCTTTCAGGTTCTTCCGCCATTGGTAGGCGGCTTCTGACACGGCCATAAGGCGTTCTGCGCGGTTCATACCTACCTACCTAACTGATCGGACGTAGTAGTTTTTCGATGTCACGTTCTAGTTGATCGAGATAATCTTTGGACTTCATTGTTTAGCAACCGCTTTAGACGACTAGCTTCCCGCTTGTTCTTAGCCGTGTCACGACGGGCTTCATAGTCCAATTGGATCGTTTCTAGGGCGCTATCAACGCTTTCGTAATGGGTGAAATCTCTACTTAGGGGAGCGGGATCATCAGACCGGAACTGCACAGCGCGCATTGTCGGGCTTCCAACATCGTCTTTTTCCCACAGTAAGTACGAGTACCCGTCCTTAGTGCGGAATGTGTAGGGACTTTCAAACCCGTTACTTGGATTTGCAACCAATGTGGCATCCGGTGCCCATACCTGCGCCCGTTCATACAACCTCATACCGGCAATGTTTAGTTCAGCTTGCGGAACTGGCGGTACGTAAACCACTCCTTCTTTCGCAACAAAGACACCCTTATTCTTCTTCTTCTTCTTCTTGACCTTGGATTCCGCCCTACCTGACTGCACTAATTCCCGCGCTACGTTCAATGCGCGTGCATTAGGGTTGAGGTTCTTGACCCCGTACCAATCGGAATTCATCATCCCTTGACGACCGGGCCATTCAGACTTGCCGGGTTCCCATCCGATATTGGAAAGTTCAAACGGTGTAGGAATGTCATCTTCAAGATCGTCAATCTTTTGTGCCATGTCGTCTAGTTGGTCAATGGCTTCTGTGTTATTAGTCCTACTGGCTTCATCACGAATTCTGTCAATCATTGTTCGTGCAGAATGAGCAGGATTTGATTCCCAATCGAAACCGTCACGCGCCCACGAATATCCACCCTTATCAATGTCGGCATGGACACGAACGGAACTGAAACCGTTGGCGATGTACCAGTTCTCCAAGTTGCGATTGAACTCAGATGCAAAACCATGACCCTGATAGGCAGGTTCAACCTTTAGGTAATAGTTTTCCGCCGACAATGACCCATCGGTGTGCGTGTAAATCTTCCGAGTGAACGTACCCGCGCGTTGGTTATCAGGGGTGCGGATAACACCTTCAATGGTGATGGCATTTTCGTATTCGTCATACCGGGTATAGGACACTTCAGAACTTAGGCCACTATCCATTCGCATTTCGTAAATGGCTTTGATGTCCTCAGCATAAGTTTTGTGGTTGTCACCAAGACCATTAGTTTGAATCTTGTCCCAGATTTCTTGCATGGAAGGTAACTGTTCCGCCGCTTCAATTTCGGGAGTGCGATCTTGCCAGTTGTAATCCATATCGCGGGTAGCAAGTGGGCCACGCGGCGTGCCCTTTACGTGTGAACCGTTATAACTGTCGTCGCCGGGGTAATTACCATAACGGTCTGCCCCATCACGGTTTACGCCGTCTTGGTCGAACCCGTCTTGGTCATACCCTTCTGAGTCCCATCCATCTTCGTTATAGCCATATTCGTCATAACCTTCGGCGTCATACCCATTTTCATCAAATCCATCTGAGTTATACCCGCTGGCGTCGTACCCATATTCGTTGTAACCGTCTGCATCGAAACCAAGTTCGTTGTACTCGTAATTTATCAACTTCTTTTCAATGGGAATGTATGAACTTTCCCTAGGGTCTTTGGGTTCCCAATACTGAATCGCACCGTCACCCGCTTTGATGATTTTCCATTTCTGAAGGATGTCTGCGGGTGATACTGATAGTGGGCCTCGTGATTCGTCCCCGACTGACACCCATGAACCATCGGGCTGTTTGACGAATTCATCTGCGTATTCTTCGGTGGTGTCGTAGACATCGAATTCAATATGGCTACCAGGAGATAGTTTGTTCAATCCTGCCGTTGTTCGGATTTCTAACCGCCGTCGTTCTGTGGGGTAACCCTGTACGAACGTCGAATTAGCATCGGCAACGGCATATATTCCGCCTAGGTCAATAGTTTCATTGACTCGTTGCAACATCTCTTTGTCTGAAAACGGGACATCAATCAACATGTCGTTGTCAGTGTCCCCAAGCGGTTCCCACTTAGGCGAATTCGTTTCTAAGTCAGTCTCACCCATACGGATGTACTGCTTATGACTGTTACCAGTTTCCAACAAGATGACTGTTCCCTTAGACAGTACGGCTAGGTCAATGGGATCAGTAAAACGAATCATGTCTTGCGGCATTGTGCCTGGTTTGAGGGCAAAGTTATTCCTACGCCCTGCCATGAAGTCAAGGCCAAGTCCCCGATGCGATCCATAGATAGGAACAGGTGGCATACCGGGATAACTGATGTCTACGTGAACCTTTGGTTCGTCCGGTCTACCGCGCTTCACTAATTGGTCATTGACGATTTCGGCAACGCTAGTGGCACCTTTGTCGTTACGCCTTATTACTGATGCCGTATCGGGATAATCGTAAACAATGGAATGGTCGAACCACGGACCATTCTTCGTAAAGATATGAGTTCTACCAATATGGGCAACGATGTCATTTTCAAATGTCTCGTCATGGATAAAGATGCGCGTTCCATCTGGCAATATTTCTAATTCAACGCTTTTTGGATCGCGGCCTAGCCACCATGTTTGCGGATTGCCAGGGTCATAGGTATGCAGGTCGGTGTCTTTGCCCTTGGGTCGTGTATTCGGCCCGCTATGTGGCTTAGATGGCGTTCTATGCCTACCTGTGGGCTTGTATCCCGCTGGAATAGGTGTGCCATACGGCAGACCCCAATATTCAGAGTCCCTGACGTGACGCTGCTTCGTATCCACGCCTAGCGATATGGCTAGTGACATGAATTGCGCGGCCATTGATTTGGATTCTTCCCGCAAAATCATGTCGGGTACACCGTCGCGTCTTGCTACGTCCACAATGATGGGTTCAGCAATGAGGTTGCGGTCTTCTTCGCCCCACAATGTCAAGCCGGTAATTTTGATCGTGGCATTGGTAGGCACTGTCCATTCTGATTCCCCGCCACCACCACGGCCACCACCAAACACACCACCACGCCGCACTGTTTCTTCACTAGCCACGTACGCATCATTGATTTCAGCTTGGATGATGAATCCGAATTGACCATCCCCGCCTTGTTGAGCGGCTGACCTAGACATTTCACGGCGTTCCGACCAATGGATGCCAATGCCTTCTTTACCAATATCTGATTCGTGATCGCGGAAGTATTCGATGATCTTTTCACCGACACGGAACCGATCACCTAACGCAACCGGGTGTGTGGGTGATTCAAAAGCTTTACGTAATTCGTACTCCAACTGGACGGGTAGATCGGCACGTAATCCCCGCCATACGGTGCGGTCGTATCCCGGCCCCGCAACGGTCGTATCGTCCGTCAAGCGTCTATCTGCCTTGCTACCCAACTCATCAAGCCGCTTGTACTGCTCATCCCATGATTCCCACTTGGCACCGACTTGGCGTTCATCGAACGTCGCAAAAACAACATCAGGTTTGCCATCATTGAATGTGTGGAACGCTTCGTAATCCCAATTATCAGGTGCCTCGTCAGGGTCGAAGGTAAATCGTTCTGTTTCAACAAACCCAAACGGCCCGTACAAAGTAGGTAGTACCGTGTCAAAGAAATCGGCTTTGCGCCCACCTTCTTGAATAGCTAGTGGCATCAATGACGACACCGCATCATCGGTTTCCGCCCGGTTGAATCCCGAAACAATGTCTCCGTCTTGCTTGATAGCAAACCCGGTCATCCCATCGTTGGCGATAAATAGACGCATCTGTTGATATTTTTCTACGTCGTACACCCACACGGCAGATGCGTATTTGTTGCCAATTTTGGTATCCGCAATCGAATCGTGAAACGCCAGTGCCGAAGCTTTGTCACCCGGTTGCAATTCGTAGAACGACAAGGGAACAGCATCGGCTCCAACTAATGCATCCCGCACATCCGGGGTTGGTTCGAATACCTGTAATGGTTCTACATCATGCCCGTTGACCAGAGATAGTCGACTTCCTCGTCCGTCACGGGGCGTCCAAGCATTTCTACGGCGCGCTTGCGCAACTGTGAAAGTGGCGGCTTGTTCGCGTTTGTTCGCGCGACGGGCTTTGCGTTCTGCATTGGTTTCACTTTCGGGTAGTAGGGCTTTCATTACATCATGTATCGCGGCTACATCTTCACGATCCCCGCCATATTCTTCCGGCAATACGTTCCACTGCAAATCCAGTATGTCGGACTTTTGTGGAGGGAATCCATTGCGGTTGACTGTCAACGATGAATTCTGACCACGGGTTGCGGAAGTCATAGCCAACCTAGCCAACGGGCTGAACATCTGTGAATGACTAACCCATGCCGCTTCTTCCCCATGGCGGGAGAAATCACGCCCCGTTGCTGCGTGCCCAAAGAAATCATGGACGGCGCGAAACTTATTGATTTGATCAGGGGTCACGATGGGGTGTGTTCCGCCCGTACCGTGTGCGTCCAAAACACGGAGTCGGTTGTTTTTGTTGACATCCGCGATCATTTCTTTTGCGGATGGGTATGGATCATCGGTAACGAATTCCACCGTGATGCCAAGTTCTTTGGTGAGGTAGTCATATTGCTCGACTACTTCTTCAGACATCTTCTTGAATGCGGGGTCTGTCCACGTGTTGTGCATCTGAATGTCGTCGTAATTGCGAGCCATCTGAATGGCATCATCATGGACGACGCCGATCTTGCGGTAATCGATATCCCGCACTGTTCCACCACGACGGGCAATGAACCGATCCCGACCCTGTTGCGCGACCCGTGGCGGCGTTCTAACGACGTTGGGGACAATCAGTGCCCCAATCGGTAGGCCAAAGTGTCTTGACCCCGCCAACGTCCTTACAAAGCGTTTCGTTTCGCTGATGCGCTGACCGGGCTGAATCCCCAACGTACGCAAGATGCTGACGTGATGGCACTTGGTGTGTTCGTAGAGGTTGTCAGCATCCGATGCAGCTTGTGCTTCGGTGTCGCTAACGGGATGACCCTTGGTTTGCATCCCGACCAAGTACGCCGTGGATTCGGGGACATTCATTACCGCTGCTAGTTGCTCAACGGTTTTAATGTCATCCCCGTTAGGTAGCCATACAGGCAGTTCTTTACCTGCATACGTCAAAGACCCCAAGACGGCAGTAATACCTTCTAGGGTTTTGACGAACTCATTACGAGTAATGCGCGGCATGATTGCCTTTCAACTATGCGTTGCTGTTCTTATGCTCATCAACAATGGTGGCTTCACTTAGTACCTTTTCTGCAAGGTCAAGAACGTCACCCTTGGTATTGCCGTCTAGGAATACATCCCAAAGGGTACGCTTCTTTTTGTTGCACCCGCAATCATCGTCCGTGTTCATATCCTTGACCTCAATTCCCATTAGTAACGTTTTGATTCCTTCTTTGACATCTGCGGGTAGCAATCCCATTTTTTCTGTGAAGTCGTTGGCGTATTCCAATGCCGCCATGATGTCCATATCAATAACTCGCACGGGCATGGTGACATCTCCACGTACACCGTCATCTAAATCAACGGCGACTTTGGCTGCCCAACGGTGGTGTCCATCCACGATGTATCCATCACGAGTAATGAAGATGGGTGCTTCGGGAATCTTGCCTTCCCGCATTGCCTGGGCCATACCTGCGACCTTGCCACCATTCACTTCATCCTGTGATGCCTTCAATTTCGATGCAGGGACATCGGTGGGATCAGAAAGTTCAATCCCCTTATCAATCAATGACTGAACGAACTCATCTTCGACAGATACTTCTTCGGGATTACCCTTTTTGTCACGCCAACTAGGATCATGCTTACGCTTCTTATCCGCGTCTGAACCGGGACGAATCTTGGTGTTCTTGAATTGGGGCATCTTTTCCCGCAAGACACCTTTGGACTCAACACAGAACAAGTTGGTGCCAGGGACAGCGACCTTGCACAAGTCATAGGTCTTGGACGTATCACCGGATGCTTTTGCATCATCCACAATTTCTTTTAGACGGTGAAGCAACGTTCCCACTTCTTTGTTGGAGTTCAAACGAATATGTTTGCCTTCTTCCAACAACTTGATGGCCTTTTCAAGATCACCCTTGACATCAATGGGATCGTCTTTTGTTCCGCGACCATTTTCACGACCATGACCGGCCAAGATATGTGCATCAAGGTCAAGTGAAGATGGCTCTTTCTTCTTTGGAACATCAGTAGGTGTCGTCGGTGTCACTTCGACAGTGGGCTTTTTGAACGGTGCGCGACGTTTTGATTGTGCTTTACGTACTGAATCCTTTTGAGCACCATCAACGGGTTGTGGTTTGTTACCCTTTGGACGACCGCCGCCTTTTGGACTAGCAATGTTCCGTTTGCTAACGCCGTTTTTGCCTACGGGCTTTTGGTTTGCGCCTAGTGGTGTCCCAACGGGTAGACCCCAAAATGCAGCATCCCGAACGTGACGAGTCTTTGCTTCAAGACCAATGTCTTCCATCTTTTCCTGAATGTCATCTAGTGATTCTGGGACATCAGGAATAATCGTTGCTTTTGTCAACAATTCTTCTGCGCGTTCAATGGAATCAGACACGGTTTACCTCCACATGACACCTGCAATTGATTACTAATTCTATGGGCGCTTTAGGGTCACCAGGGAATCTCATGGGGAAGCCACCAACAATGAATGGTTCACCGCCATGTTGTATTTGACCGTTAGCGGCTTTATGTGCGGGACGTACCTTTTCATCGTGACGAGTACGCCATGTTTTCGTTACTGCACTACCTGCTGCGTTGATAACAGCACTTTTCACACCTTCGATAGCAGCGGTCGTGGCATGAATAGCGAGTCCCTTACGCCACGATGCGCGTGATCCCACCATCTTTCGCACTTCTTTTTTAATGTCGTCTAGGGAATCTCCGTTGGCTTCCATATCTGCAACGACTTGCTGTACACGGTCTGATTGACGCTGGGCAGATTCACGAATCATGTTTTCAATATCGGGAAGATACGTCTGAACGAGACGTTGGATGTCTTGTTTGCTTCCCGCTAGTTGACCCAAAGCACTGTAATGACCGGGGAAACCTTCTTCATTGGAATGAACGGAATCTAGGATTCCCGCTTTCTTCATCTTCCGAGCCAAACGATTCGCATGTTGGTTCGATACCGTTTCAAGCATGGGGATTAGCTGACGGACTAGATCATCTGCCCATCTATCCGGTGCCACCACTGCATGAGCATTAATGGACTTTTCGCCGCTACCTTCACCGACCCAATGCCGCGTACCCTTACGGACTTTCGATGACCCTAGGCGTTCTAGTACCTGACGTTCTTGACGTGTATCCCATGCAGAAATAAGACCTTCGCACTCTGCTTCGATCTTTAGACGGTCGTATTCGTAATTGTCATCGTCAATGACATCTGATTGCCGGTCGTCTACCGGCTCTAGTGAAAAGGGGTTTCTACACCCGCTTCGATCCCTTTCACTGCAACATCTTCTGCGTCAATGTCTTTATTACCTAGCTGCGTTGCACGTTGATGCTGAGCGTCCAAGTAACTGGCAAACATGTTGGCGTGCTTGTTTGCACCTTCCATAGACCCCTGTATCGCGCCTTGTCGCGCCATTTCAGCGGGGTTAGGTGGTAGTGGTGGCCCTACGGCTACAAGCTTCTGTGCGGCTGCTACATCGTCAGGGTCAGTACCGGCTGGAACATTGCCCGGTGGCAACCACACGACTCGGGATGCGGGGATGTCAAGCTTCTTCAGCTTCATTGCTTCCCGCAAATCATCTAGGGTGATGATTCCTGACTGGTACATCTCAACGGCACGGTCTTCACGCTGCCGCTTCTTTCGCTGCAACACTTCCACGTAGGAATAGTCATGGGCAACGACAAATTCATCTTCGTTACCTCCCTTGGTCAGTGGATCGAATCCCGCTGCTGTGCCATCGAGCAATGGGAGCATTGTGATTTCCCACCAGTTTTCCCATTCAGCATCGGCGTTATCGAATGTGCGGGAACTGGAATCACCCAGAATAGAAAGTGGAGTACCAAACGCTAGAAAGATGTCTTCTTTCGATCCTTGTACGGCTTCTGCCCATTGGACATCGCGGGGAGTAGCACTAAGGTCTTGGGCTTGAATTCCATCCGCTTCAATAACGGTAGTACGCCCTGCATATTCTGGCCCGCCACTGAAACGACGTTTGATTTCCTGTGCGTCTTCCTGGTTTAGTCCTCCTTCACCACCACCAATGGTGATCAACATGCCAGGACGACCGTCGTTCAACAAGAAGTTCCGGTTGTACAAACGAGCCAAGTAATCCGTATCTGCGGCAATACCTGCTGCCACTAGCGGGGTCATCTGTGCGTAAGGATCGGTGGGATGTGGCTTAACCCGTAACCACAAGACACGTTCTGGTGGGAGTGTCACTGTCCCGTTACGTGTCAGAACTTCGTATCCCGAAACGTATTTGCTGTAATCCTGATCAACGATAGGACGGACGTTTTCATTAGACAGAAGATGTAGTTGCTTCGGACGACCATCTCGTCCCCACACCACTTCCACAAAGGCACCACGGCGGGACAGCAACAGTTGGCTAATCAAGCGATACCGAAACATCTGAGACGTTTCGTAAGTGTTTGCACGCCTATTTAGAAGCTTGTTAATGTCAGCATCTGGAAAGATAGCTCCGTCGAAGTCATCAAATTTCTTAACCACCATTGGGACAGAACTGCCGTTGGATGCAATGGCATCAATACAACGGAATACCCAGATGACTCGTTCTAGTCCGTTTTGTACTGCCTGTTCCAAGTCCCATGCGCCCGTACCGGGTTGGGTGGAATAAGCAGATCGGAAACCGTTGACGACTCTAGGGATGGGGTTATTAGGATCGTCAATTTTTGGGTCGCGTGCCCCTGCGGGGAATAGTCCCTTCAAAAACGCCATGCGTTATCCACCTTTATGTCAGCCACTCAACACACGGCAACCGTTGTTGACCTAGCTAGTCCATACCAAGCAAAATGCCAAGCATTAGAAGAAGTGTACCGAGGACAATTACACCTACGGGAATACCAAATTGAAGACTGGCACCTGTTGTTAGGGCTGCTATCCCCGCAACTACGCAGAAAACCGATACCCAAAAGAACATCATATTGGGATTGGTGCTCTCTACTTGTGGTTCTTCTTGTACCTTTTCTTCGGGTGGATCAACTACTTGTGCTTCACGTTCAAACATTGTCTTGCGAATCTTGTATTGCGATAAATCATCTGTCATAGCTACTCCTAGACAAGTAGTTTGGCGCGCTTCTGGAACGCTAGATGGTTAAACGCACCGCTTAATGCGTCAATCTGGTCGTCATGTGCCCCGTTAGGGAACAACGTGAGTTCATCAAGGAAGTCGGCATTCCATTGCCCCGCCACAATATCCACGTTGCCCGCTTCTGCTGCTGACGCTACGGGTGTCGCCCGCACTACCTTGTCACCTGTGGGACGTGCTCCTGCGAAGTTGTAACCGACTAGAACATTGCGGTGGTAATGGTCAATGATGTGTTTTCCAGAACTTCCGCCTTCTTGCTCGATACGGATGGGAACACTGATTCCGTCTACTGCTGCGGTTTGTGCCACGATCTTTTCAATCTTCTGTGGTGACCATTGACCTCTGATGATGTCGGATATGACCCAACGCCCTTCTTTAGTAAGCCCTAGTCGGCATCCCACGGTGTAGTCGCCACCGTTTTCTGTTGCGGCCATATCCCAATATCTGCACCATCGAACACCTGACAATGGCGTATTGGCAGTGATATTGAACCACTCACGGTGGAAGATATTTCCTTGCGCCAAGATGTCCCAGTCACCATGCAATAGGCGTTCGCGATCAATGGGATTCAAGTGTTGAAGGTTTTTGACGTAACTGTCTTGGTCAAGAGAAGGATTGTCCTTCAAGCGTGACGGAATGAATAAGGCATGACCCCGCCGTGTCTTTGGGTCAATGAATCGTTCCCGCACCCATTGATGACCAACGCCGCCAGGGTTCGATGCCGCACGCATACGGAGCGGAATATCGAAGATGGACATTCCATCCGGTGCAGGTTTGTACTGTGTTAAGGCTTGACGATTTGGAAACAACATTTCACACGTCGAGTTCTTATTGGCGTGTACCCATGTTCCTGAAAGCTTTGTGATGCCGGTATTGCATGTTTCGCATAGAACCTTTGGACGACGTAGCCGAGAAAACAAATAGGTGTAAGTGGATTCTTGCCAGTGTGTAAGTTCGTCCCATCCGATGAATTGATATTCCGCCGACTGCAATTTGAATTTGTCTTTATCGTGTTGGATGTATCCGAAAGACAAACGTGCTCCGCTGGGGAATACCCATTTGCGCCCACCTTCGCGGGGTTGTGCATCGGTGTCTTGTAACCATGTGCGTGCTCTGTCCATGATTGCGCCCGGTTCATTAAGGTCGGGCCATGTTTTACGTAGCAATAGTGCGGAATATCCCGGCACGTCCATGTATTGCAATGCGGCCATAAGCAAAGCGTTGGACTTACCTCCACCTGCTGCCCCGCCAAATAGGGCTTCTTCGTTATTCAGCAGTAGGAATAACTGTTGTGTGATGTGAGGCGTGTGGGGGATGTACTGATCGACCATGCGGGGTGTCATCGTGGCAATAAGTTCTTGCCGTTCCATAGGAGTGATGTCTGTGACGTAATGACGATAATCCTGCGTAGTCATTTATCTGTCCAATACGTTGAATAAGGTTAATTTATCGATGTTATTCGGTACGCTGTTTTAATGCGCCGAAAAGTAGTGATGACAACATACTTTGAAGATATGAAGTTTGGATGGTCATGTAGCTGTGGAGTTGTCACTATTCCGCACACTTACGAATACATGCGCCGTACCCGTCGCTTGCACGCTGTGATGCACAAAAGGATGTTTCGGGAAACGGTAACAATTTAATCGTCGTCAAGGTCATCGAACATCTCGTTATTAGTGAAGTTGTATTCATCCCGCATGATTTGCCGCGACTGTTCCAGTAAGCCAAGGACACGGTGATACGGCTGGTCACCGTCTTTTTGTAGATTCACAATCGTTGTGAGACATCTACCCGTCGTATCCCATCGCTGTATGGCAGCAACAACAACGTATTCAGTGATGATGCCTTGATTAACAATATCGTCGGGGTAATACGCCTGGACAGATGTTTCAACTGCTCTATCTAAAATTGCATTTGCTGCTACTTGTTCGGGTGTAAGTTGAGACATTTACTTGCGACCCTTCTTCTTTCCGCCTTTACACTTTCCCATGACTATCCCTCCTTTCACTTGTGGAGGTCATCGTGATCTTCTTCTTCATCCATTTCTTCAAGTTCTTTGCAAACGAAACAGAGGTAACGGAATACACCTACGGGCATCGCGTTGATCCGCCCGCATTCTTCGCATGATTCACCCGTCATCTGTTCGCTGTTCCGTTTTCCTGTGCCAATCGAGATGGTTGCGCTTCTTACCGTCTTCAATAATCGCATAACAGATGGGGCAATGTCGGCTTTCAAGATGTAGCCCTCGCTTTGTATCAACCATGCTGTATCCGTTTCTTTAGATTGTTTCCACTAGGCGTACCCATTGGTCAAAACTTGTTTGTGTCTGTTCAACGAGATACTTTCCGCGTTCTTGGGCAGCGTGACGTGCATCGTCATAAAACGATTGATCTGTCATCAATGCACGAACTGTGGATACCCACTCTGCTTTGTTTTGTGGGTACAACCCGGCACTTCCCATAACTTCATGGGTAACAGGTAGACGACGGATGACGGATGGAATTCCCGCCACTGTCATTTCCGCCAAGGTCATGCCGTAGGACTCCATAAGGGATGGATGTAGAAAGACGCTGCTGTCCTGACAGACGGGATTAATGTCTGGGGTCTGTTTGATAACAGTGATGTTGTCGGGGACGCTAGTGGCTTGTAAGCCATGCCCACCGCGTACTGCAAGGAATTCCACGTCGGGAAGTTTCCTAGCTACATAATCAACGGCACTAAATCCTTTAGCCGAGGACATATTGACTGTGGTGACGTATGCACCTGGATCAGTAACGGGTGTAATTCCCGCGATGGGTGGATAGATGATTTCCCGCCGCTTACGTACCGTTGGACGAGGAAGATGTGTCAACGTGTCATAACTGTTGGCAATGGTGATATGTGGTTCTAAACGGCTCAATCCGCGCATCGTATTAGAAGTGGTGTTGTGGACAATTCCAATGTAAGGAATACCGTGTCGTGCCGTGTGATGGTTCAGAACAAAAGCTATTTCAGGATGCGAGATGTACAGATCGTATTTCTTTGCTTGTCCAGGATTAAAGCGTGAATACGGCTGAACATTAATTCCATCAATGGCATACGGTTTCTTTGCGTCTAGTACATATGCGTCAACGGTATGACCTCGTTTGACCAAATGACATAGCAACCGTTTAGTCATTAATTCCCCGCCGACATACCTGCCCGGTGGAAAGTTGTGCAAGTACACGATGATGTTCACTCGTTACCGTCCACAATTTCCCCGTCGATAACGTCCCCGCTTATTAATGATTGCGGAAGAATATTTTCAATTCCCACGGTACGGTTCAACACTTCTAGGAAGCCTGCCAAACGGTCTGGATCGTCTCGTTGCAATTCATTGGTGACAGAATGACGTACTTCAACGGGATTATCTTGATCACCGCTTATTTGGTGCTTAATAACGTCTGTTCCCACTGCCTTTTGACCGAGTTGGATAAAGGCCATTCCCGCCTTGCTTAATGCGTCTACTTCCCTGGCATCAATGCTAGGTAGAAGGGTGCTGAGATCAAGCATTCCGCCATTGTCTGCGGCTTCCAACGATTCCCTACGTACTTGTGATGCCCGGTGCTGATCTTCTGCTATTTCAGCTAGACGGCGGGTAATGATGGATGCGCCGAGATTAGCCATTCGCAAAGCGTGATCGTCAATGTCTTGGGCTTTTTTAACGATGTCTGTAATACGCGATTGCCGCTTTGCAGTTTCAATATCTGACTGGTAACTCGCACGTTGTTCTGCCCACCGTTCTTTCGATGAATGGGATGCAACGGCGTGATACGACACGTTGTAGATGTCGGCTAGTTCTTGCAGCGTCGGCCATGCGCGACTGTCGTCTCCTTGGGGTAACCCTTGGACGAATGATTCACGTACTGCTACCCAATCAATTTTGGGCTTAGAGGGTGTCTTTTTCCGTGGTGATGATGCGCCGGTTTGACGCTTTTCAACCATGACACGGATTCCTTATGTTGATAGTGGTACGCAGGAATTCTTTAGTGTGACTGATTTCTGCGCTGTTTGTATGAGTTGGATATTCAGTGGTGTCAATCTATTGCACTTGAAAGGTGGAAACACGCATAGGTTATTCAGATTAGCTTTCCCGCCAATATGAATGTGTCACGGCGAGGACTTAGATTTGTCGAAAGATGTCAATGTAAGGTCGAAACTTTTTGCAACATTTCTGGTTCATCATCTTGCTGAGTCGGAATGATGACTGTAATGACATCATCCAATGGTGCGTACCCTGTCTGACGCAGACGCTTACGTTCCGCGCGGGTAAGGCCACCCCACACTCCGTATTCTTCATCCATGCCACGTTCTAGGCAGGTCACACGGACAGGACATTTCGCGCACAATGCTTTGGCATCGTCGTAATACGTCCGAGGTAGTCGCCGTCCATCTATGGCATCTGGGGGAAAGAACAATTCAACGGGGATGTCTAAACATTCCGCGTATGTACGCCAATTTTCGTCTGCACTTCCATAGAGATTAGCCATGCTGTTCGACTACCTTTCCTTTAACTGCAACGTGCCCAATATGTTGTTCTTGACATAAAGCTTTCATCTGTTCTGGGTCGCTGCGTGCTTCTAGGTAGCGATAACACAATGCTGCATTCAGAGTGAACTGCTTCCCTTCCTTTCGCTGGGAAGGATGGTGGAAGGAATACACATTGCCCGCAATACGGCGAATTGGGCCAATCAATGTTGTGTGAGCACATTCCCACGCGGAATCTTCATATCCCCATCC
>Ga0075160_10000928_pt1 | contig 18042 bp, 18 predicted proteins | sample JI91814C2DNA_FD_70969 | JGI IMG/M metagenome (GOLD analysis project Ga0075160, IMG submission 70969) | Wastewater effluent complex algal communities from Wisconsin, to seasonally profile nutrient transformation and Carbon sequestration -... | ecosystem: Engineered > WWTP > Effluent > Algae... | reverse complement strand
AGATCCTCGGCACGGTCAAGGACAAGCGTTCGATTGATCAGTTGATTTATCTTTCTGCGACCCGCGACAAGGAGGGGCAGATGATGCCCGCCGAGGTGCGTCTCGCGGTTGCTTCGTCGCTCGCACGGTTGGGACTCAAGCAGGGCGACTTCATCGCGGACGAGTTCGTCCAAGACAAGCAGGTTGTGCTCCGCTCGCAGGCGGCGTTTGTGTACGGCGAGACCGGAACACCGACGAACTTGGGCGTGCTGGATCGGATGCTGAACGATCCTGAGTGGTCTGTTCGCGTCGCGGCAGCCGCATCAGTCGTGAAGATTTCGACCGACACACGCAATGACGAACCGAACGTCGGCGGCCGGACCGCGGCTGGCCAGTAGGTGTTTGTTCGCAGTTTGTAGCCGGGGCTTCAACCATCGGGACTGGATGTCGGTTGCAGGTTGGGTTGCCCTTGGAAGGGAACCGGGTAGGATGGCAGGCCGAATGGACACCGGAAGCCCGTGCGCAAGCGTGGGAGGCCGGGGCGGCGTGGTTGCTGAGGGGTGCTGGACCTTGAAAGCGACAGGAGCCGCCCGTTTGCGTTCGCCAAAGGCGTGGGTCGAAAGGCCAAGCCTGCACGGCGAGCGGAAAGATGTTACAGTAGAGGCCGGTCGCGTGCCCGTGGGGCGTGCGGCGTGGACCACGATTCTGGGCTCCATAGGGGCCCTTGGAACGGCTGGGCGGGGTGCCCGGTGTTGTTCGACCGGATCGTGGGAAGGCAAGGAACAGGATTGATCGCGGGCGACTGGGCGAGCGTGCTCTTTCGCGGGCGAGTGGTACAGCGGGAGTGTTCATCGTGCACAGCGTGACAAAGTTCCTCATGGCGTTTGCGGCGGTTCTGAGCATCCTGCTTTCGGCGATGGTGATCGCCTACGCGGCGAATACGGACCGAATTCTGCAGGACTATGGCAACGAACAGGCGGGGCGGCGTACGGCGGAGGCCGCGCTGAACGCGGGCGCTGCGCAGTGGAACACCGATCGCGCGAACATCATGGCGGAACTCAACACGCAGAAGGGCCTGATCCAGTCGCGTGATGGCCAGTTGGCCGAGTTGGAGAATGAGCGTGCGTCGCTCCGCAACGAGCGTGCTGAGGCGCAGCGCGCCCGCGACAGTTTCAAGGCTCGCGTCGACGAGTTCGCCGAGATCATCAAGACCAACCAGACGATCATCGATCGCTACAGCCAGGAAGTCGGCGAACTGCGCCGCAACGAACTCGCGTTCCGCACGCGTGAGTTGGAGACGGAAGAACGCCTCACCAACCTGCTCAGCCAGGTGGACGTGCTGACGGCGAACAATCGCGCCCTTGCGGAGCAGATGTTCGAGTTGCAGACAAAGTTGGCCCAAGGCACCAGCGGCGGGAACGCAAGCGCAACCCTGATCGCCATCACGCCCAACCAACAGATCATGGGTCGCGTCGAGAGCGTCAAGATGGACTCGGGCAGCGGCAAGACGCTCGTTCAACTCAACATCGGCAGCAACGGCGGCGTCCGCGATGGGTACCTCTTCCGCGTCGTGCGTGGCGGTCAGTGGGTCGCGAACGTGGTTGTCCGAAAGACTGATCTTGCCTTCTGCGTCGCCGAGGTCGAACTGACTTCCAAAGACAGCCAGATCCAGGTTGGCGACGCGGTCCAGACCAAACTGTAATGAACCGGTCGGAATCAGGGCGACTTCGTGACCGAGCGGACAAAGCGAATCGAACCGGCCTGCGAATGACGCGGCCGACGGAGAAGGTGATATGAGTCAGTTTGGAATGCAGATGCCGACCACTCGGGGCAAGCGCGGAGCGTCGCTGGACGCGATCACCGCCTTGGTCGGGTTCGCGGTGGTGTGCCTCGCGGCGGCTTGCGTGGTCATGTTCCTTGCCGGGTCCAAGGTTGGCAAGGATGGGTCCGTCTTCGGCCTTCAGGGCAAGGGCCCGGGCGAGATCAAGATCAAGGCCCAAGGCAAGTAACCGCTGGTGTGCAAGCCTTGTCGGCACGCTCGGTGCATCGGCAGGGCTGGCAAACCAATGCGATTTGCCGCGTTGTGCCCGATATCTCGCACGGCCTTTTGTGAGTCGGCTTGACACTGCAAAGAGTTGTCCTAGATTTCTTCCCCTCGGAAGAGGGTTGCAAACCCCGAAGGCCGAAAGGTCGGCGGGCTCGCGGTTGGGGCGGTAGCTCAATTGGTTAGAGTACCGGACTGTCGATCCGGATGTTGCGGGTTCGAGTCCCGTCCGCCTCGCTTCAGAATCGGCCTTGGCACTACGCCAAGGCCGTTTTCGTTTTTGTCCCGCTGCATCACAGCGCCCTGAGATGCACCAAAATGCACTGCTGTTGCGTAGTCTACTGCGGGCGCTCCAAGCGTCCCCGTGAGCCGCATCGGGACCGTTTCTTGGCCCGGCATTCGGTCCACGGTTTCCGCTGCCTCGTCCGGCAACAGGTGGCCGTAGGTGTCCAGTGTGAGCACGATGGACGAGTGACGCATCAGGGTCTGGATGGCCTTGGGGCTTGCTCCGCCGATCGCGGCCCAAGCGCCACAGGTATGGCGAAGTGAATGGAAATCCAGGATTCGACCGTCGTGATCGACGGCACGCAAGAAGTCAGAGCCCACGCGTTTGGCTTGTTCGCCCGGGTCAATGCCCGCCTCGTGTACCCACGCCTCACGGGCCGCGTCGAGGTCGGCCCGGAGCATCGTGGCGACTCTCTCGCGGCGGGGCATGTCAAACACAGGTGCGCCGGGCATGGCTTGGGCCATGTGGCGGTGCAGTTCGGCGGCGAGGTCGCGACGAATGTACTGCCTAGCGGCCTTGCCGTTCTTGGTGTGCTTTCCGTCGAGCAGCACGAAGGGTCGGTCGCCGTCAAGCATCAGGCACGAGCGGGTCAGGGATCGCAGTTCCCCGGACCGAAGCCCCGTGAAGATCGCGACCTCATAAAGCAGCCGCCGCGATTGGCCGTCCATCCCCATGTGGATCGGGCCGCGTTCCGTCTCGGCCTTCAAGCAACGCCATTCCTCGACACTCAGCATGCGCCGGGCACGCTGGCGAGTGGGTGAGGGCTTCTTGACCCTGGCCAATGGGTCGGAGGCGAATCGGCCATCGGCAACACACCAGCGAGCGAACGTCCGGAGCGCCGTCACGTACTTGTGAGCCGTCCGGGGCGTCCAGGCTCGCAGGAGATCCTCGCCCTGCTGCCGCACCGGCGCACGCTTGCGACTGATGAACCGCTCCAGTTCATCCGGTGAGAGGTCGCCGAGCGCCGTCCAGCCACACGCCGCGGCACAGTCGCTGATCATCGTGACTGTCTCGGCGACGTGCCGCTCGGTTCTGCCTTCAGACAGTTTGGACGCGCGGAACGCTTCGAGATGCGATTCGATCGTGGCCGCTGCGTGCCGATCGAGTTCGGTTCCACCTTCGGGTGCGACAAGACCCTCGGATTCGAGGGCAGCACGCTCGACCCAGGATCGCATGATGCGCTCCGCGTCGCTCTTGCCCCGAACACCTGTCGAACGTTCCTTTCGAGCCCGGCCTTTGCCGTTAGGAGTGGGGGCGTACCAACTGGCGATCCAAGGGCCGCCCGGACGACGCTGGAACATCGAGCCTTCCCCGTTGCCTCGTTTGCGAATAGCCATGATCTCACCGTTCTTTCTTAGTCTTGTTCTTGGGCTCGATCGTGATCTTGAGCCCGAGGTAATCTGCTAGTCGTTCGATCGTGTCCGTGTTCAATCCGCGTTCCCCGCTGAGCAATCGCGAGAGTTGGCTACGGGCCACGCCCGCGCCCTTGGCGATCGCTCCCGGAGTCTGTTCGTTCGCCTTCACTGCTTCCGCAATGGCTTTGGTCAGTTGTCCCATATTCATACTCTACCAGCGGAGTTGCCGTGTGGCAACTGCTCGCACTGGGCTCCGTGTCCGACGAACCGTGGTGTTCTAGAAGCCTGGCCTTCGTCCAGGCGACGAATCGGCGTCCCCACGCCCACTTGTGTCGGTCGCCCGTTTCCAGCAACCAACCGGGGTCCCAATGCCCGAATCGGGGTCCCTGAGCGTAAAGCCATTCTCGCGCCAGCTGATGCACCAGCTCGGGCGTTCTTATCAGCAGACGCACGTCCTCCTGCTCATCGGGCGTTGCGCCGTCTTGCGCGCTCTGGGAAGGGCGTCGGATGATCCCTTCAAGGGTGTCGAGAAGTTCGACGGGTTGAACCGTCGTCCACTTCGTGCCCATGCGCATGTTGACCAATGCCGCCCGTGCCTGTTCGCCGTCGATCGGAAGCCGCCCAAGCCGCCGGGCAAACTCAAGTTGCAGTTCCTTTGGCCATTCAGCCTTTGGCCAAAGGCGTGCCATGAGTTCCAGAGTACTCGCCGCGTCAGTGTGTGTCATGGTGTCACCCCTTCCGCCGCCGCGTTCTTCATGGCTTCAAGATCGAAACCGCCCGGAGGGGCGGGGCGTTCCCTCTCTCGTTCTCTTTCCTGTTCATTGACTGGTTTGGGCGTCCCTGTGACGCCCGTCGGCGTCGTCCCTGACGCCCTTTCCGCGCATGTGTGACGCCCGTCCTGTGCACCACTGGCACCCGTCAGGGGCGCACGCCTGACGCCCCTCTCGATGATCGCAGGAAGAATGAGACGGTACCGTGTGACCTGTCCGGGCCGTCCACCATTGCGATTCTCGCAGGTCAGGATGCCGACGCGAGCAAGCGTGTTGATTGCGCGTTGAACGGTTCGCCTTGAAAGCGCAGACTCGTCCCCCAAGGTCGCCACCGCTGGGTAGCACATGCCAGACTTCCAATCGGCATGTGCGAACAGCGTCCACAAGACCAACTTGTCGGACCGGGACAATCCGCGTGCGTCAAGAATCGCTTTGTGCCACTGACTGAGTTTGGGGCTGATTGGGGAGTCGCTCATTGCTTCACCGTGTTTCGAATGCGGTCTCCCGCGCCGGGTTCGGTGGGGCAACCCGCCCGAACCCACGCTTGCAGTTCGATGGGACAGAATCGCCTTGACCTTCCGACCTTGTACGACGGGATCGCGCCGCTATGCGATAGTCTTGCAAGTACTCGCTTGCATATGCACAGTGTGACGTGCGCGGCCTTTGCGTCGATCAGCAACGGCGCTGCGCCGGGGATGCTTGGGAAGTTAGCCATGGGACACTCCCTCGCTCTTGGCGCGCTCGGCTTCGGCGCGAGGCCGCTTGGGCGGAACGCCGAGGAGGCGGGCTGTTTCCCGGCGATCGACCAACATCGCACTGACAGCCAGAGCATCGGCGTTGGTGTCGCCACCTCTATGGGTGTTAGCCATCGTGAGATTCCTTGTTCGCGTGTGCTTCGAGCGCGGCCAGAACCGCGTTCGGCTCGTATCTGACCACTCGGGAAGAAAGCCTTACGCACGGCACTTTCCCGTCGCGGGTCCAGCGTCGCAGCGTTTCGGTGCATATCCGCAGGGCTTTCGCCTGTTCGGCGGTCGTCACGAGTGTGGTGCTCTTTGAGGGCATGCCACAGTCTTGCACGACATGCGTCGTGTATGAACTACACAGCACCTCTTGGGGCCAAACTGGGGGGTTGGGGCCAAACTGGTGGGAAACGGCGGACTTTGCGAATGCCTCTTTTAGGGCAATCTTCCCATCAGGCGTTCGAGACAAGAGGCCGCCAGGCCCGCTCGACGATTGGAGCCACGGCCGGAGTGGCTATCGGGGCGACGGCCAGCATCGCCTTCACATCTTCAACACCAAACTTCCGACCTCGTTTGCCGGGGTCAAGGCTGGCGGCCTCGCGAATGCGGTCGAACGACGAGTCGCTCAGTCCGTTGACACCACAGCGTATGACCAACTTGGACTTGGTCCAGCCTGTCTCTCTTTGGGGCGCGCTCGCAGACTCCAGTATGGCTCGGCTGGCCAGTTGCTCCCGAGCAAGTTGGTTCAGTTGTTCGTGCATGCGAAGATTCTCGACCTGAATACTCGCGCTTCGTTGATCCGCCTTCGAGTCAAACTCTGGCCGACGGTGGAGGTAGTCGTCGATCATGCTCACCGCGTCCGAGTGATGCCTTTGTGTGGTCGCAATGAATACACGCGACACATTGGGAAAGCGAACCGCTTCAATCGCCTCCAACGGCTTGATGATGGGATCAAGCCACGCCATTTGGGACTTCATGGCCTCCACAGTTGGGGTGTTGTGTGGATACCCCTCACTACAGTACCGGCACACCCGCTGGTACAGTGCTTTGAACTCTTCTTCCGGCATGACCTGCGCCAAGCCCAGGAAGTTTGTGGGCAGAACCGTGCCCAGTACGAGCCCGGCGCGGACTCCAGAATGTCGCTTTTCGGGAGCCCAAGCGTTCGAGTAGGGATGCACCTGCATGAGGCGCGAGGCGTGCAGCAGCATGATCTGGTGGATGAAAAAGCGAATGGGAAATACTGCGTGCCACGGTTGCGGCTGTGACCACCAATCATCCTCGTGCCCGGTTTGAATCGTCCCAGCCATCCTTGGCACCTCGCAAACTTTACTTGCAACGACACGTCGGTCTTCGTTACCTCAATCGCGTACGGCACGTCATCGCCGAAGTGGTAGATGACGCCGTTGTGAACATTCAGGCTGGGCGGCAACTTTGGCCCTTGCCCCGATCCCAAATGGCATTCTCGAATCTGCGCTCGGCGGTAGACTAGCACGTATCCTTCGAGGCAGTTTGGGTGGTAATACCCCATTTCATAGGAACCCTTCCCCTGCCTACCCCGGAAGAGAAAGCCCGGCTCCAGATCGATCAGGACCTCGCCAAGGCGGGGTGGCTGGTGCAGGATTTCCGCGCCCTCAACCTGACCGCTGGGCGTGGGATTGCCGTGCGGGAGTTTCCGCTGGCCTCCGGATTTGCGGATTACTTGCTGTACGCCGACGGCAAGGCGATTGGCATCATCGAAGCCAAGCCCGCTGGTCACACGCTCACCGGCGTCGAGACCCAGTCCGCCAAGTACCTGACGGGGCTTCCAGCGGGACTGCCCTCCTGGGCACCGCGCGGCGGGCCATTGCCGTTCGCGTACGAGTCCACTGGAGCCGTCACCCAGTTCACCAACGGCCTCGACCCCGATCCTCGCAGCCGCGAGGTCTTCACGTTCCACCGACCGGAGGAACTCGTCCGACTCGCAACGGCGGAACGGCAACTGCGGGCATCACTCCGCACGATGCCACCGCTGGAGGCTGGCGCGTTGTGGACGAAGCAAGTGACGGCCATCCAGAATCTTGAGGGCTCGCTCGCCGCCGCCCGCCCTCGGTCCCTGATTTAGATGGTCATGGGCTCGGGCAAGACGTTCACGGCCTGCAACATCGCCTATCGCCTGATTAAGTTCGCGGGCGCGAAGCGCATCCTCTTCCTGGTGGACCGCAACAACCTTGGCCGCCAGACTCTCAACGAGTTCCAGCAGTTTGCCTCGCCCCACACCCAGTACAAGTTCACCGAGGAGTACGGCGTCCAGCACCTCAAGGGGAACACCATCGACCCGGCGTCGAAGGTGTGCATCACCACCATCCAGCGTCTGTACTCCATCCTCAAAGGCGAAGAGACCTTCGACGAGACCGCTGAAGAGTCCTCAATGTTCGAATCGGCAGCCGAGAAACTCATCAAGGAGCCCTTGCCCGTCGTCTACAACCAGAAGATCCCGCCGGAGTTCTTCGACTTCATCATCGTGGACGAGTGCCACCGCTCCATCTACAACATCTGGCGGCAGGTCCTGGAGTACTTTGACGCCTTCATGATCGGCCTCACGGCGACCCCAAGTTCCCAAACGATCGGGTTCTTCGGCGGCAATCTCGTGATGGAGTACACCCACGAGCAGGCCGTCGCCGATGGCGTCAACGTCGGGTATGACGTGTACCGCATTCAGACCGAGATTTCTGCCAAGGGCGCGAAGATCGCGGGCCAGCCCGGCTATCTCGTCCCCCGCCGCGACCGGGCCACCCGCAAGAAGCGGTATGCCTCACTCGATCAGGACGTGCCCTACACCGCCACGCAGTTGGACCGCGATGTGGTCAACGAGAGCCAGATCCGCCTCGTCATCCGCACGTTCAAAGAGAAACTGCCCGAGATGTTCCCCGGCCGCAACGAGTGTCCAAAGACGCTGGTCTTCGCCAAGACCGACCTTCATGCCGACGACATCACCAAGATCATCCGCGAGGAGTTCGGCAAGGGAAACGACTTCTGCCAGAAGATCACCAGCAAGTCCACCGGCAAGAAGCCCGAGGAACTGCTCAACGACTTCCGCAACTCCTACTTCCCGCGCGTTGCCGTCACGGTGGACATGATCGCCACCGGCACGGACGTGAAACCCCTGGAATGCCTCCTGTTCATGCGCAACATCTCATCCGCTGCCTACTTCGAGCAGATGAAGGGTCGCGGCTGCCGCATCGTGGACCCCGATGTGCTCAAGGCCGTGACGCCCGATGCGCCGGGCGGTGCCAAGACGCACTTCGTCATCGTGGACGCCATTGGTGTGACCGAATCGGAGAAGACCTATTCCAAGCCCCTGGACCGCAAGCCCAGCGTGCCCCTCGACAAGGTCTTGCAGATGGTCGCTGCGGGGGCCGTCAGTGATGACTTGGTTTCCACGCTTGCCGCCCGCCTCGCCCGCCTTGATCGAGAGATCGACGACGACCAGCGTGCCCAGATCGAGAAGGCCAGCGGCGGCAGGGACCCGTCCTCGCTCGCGGGCTCGCTCCTGACAAGCATCGACGACGACGCCAACACGACCACGGCCGTGCAACGGTTCAACATCCCCGCTGGCCAGGAACCCACCGAAGAGCAGATCGAGCAGGTCGAGAGCGACGCGATGGCCTCCGCGCTGCGCCCGTTCCTTGATCCAAACCTCCGCAACACGTTGCTGCGGGTGAAGCAGGCCGCGGAACAGGTCTTCGACGAGGTAAACCAAGACCAACTCCTGAGTGCCGAGTTCGACGCCGCGGCGTTAGCCAAGGCCCGCAGCGTCGTGACCAGTTTCAAGCAGTTCATAGAGGACAACAAGGACGAGATCGAGGCGATCAAGGTGCTGTACAGCCGTCCGTACCGGGCGGGGCTGCGGTATGGGCAGGTGAAGGACCTCGCGCAGAAACTCGGCGTGCCGCCGTTCTATGTGGATGCGAAGCGGCCGGAAACGGTCGGGCGGCTGTGGCAGGCGTTCGAGGCCGTGGAGCCCGGCAAGGTGAAGGGCCGCCCGAACCACCTCGTGGACCTCATCGAACTGGTGCGGCACGCGATCGGCTCGCCCAGTCCGCTCGTTCCGTTCGCGCAGGTGGTCGAGGACCGCTACCAGGAATGGCACGCGGAGAAGGCGAAGGCTGGTGTGGTGTTCTCACCCCAGCAGCGCACTTGGCTGGACGCGATCAAGGACCACATCGCCACGAGCCTGACGATCGACGCGGACACGCTCGAAGATGTGCCGTTCAAGCAGATGGGCGGGCTGGGCGCGGCGTATGAGGTCTTCGGCGAGTCGCTGCCGACGCTGCTGAGCGAGATGAATGAAAGGTTGGTGGCATGAGCGGTCGTGCAGCGACAACCGATGTGATCCCTGGTCGGCTCGCGCTTTCGGTAGGGATGCCCGATCGCCCCGCGCCACCCGGATGGTCGTGGGTGAACCTTGATCGTGTCGCCACAATGGCCACAGGTCACACACCGAGTCGGAATCACCCAGAGTATTGGGGCGGGGATGTTCCATGGATTTCTGTACGGGATGCGAGACCGTTTCATGGGGGAGTTATTCACACAACCGCAGAGTTCACCAATCCACTGGGGATTGAAAACTCCGCCGCGGTCATACTGCCGAAAAACACGGTCTGTCTCAGTCGAACGGGCTCAATCGGGTACTCGATTCTGCTCGGGCGAGAGATGGCCACAAGCCAAGGGTTCGTCAACTGGATTTGTGGTCCCGCCCTTGAGCCAGCGTTTCTCCGCGACCTGTTTGTGGCGGAGAACTCATTTCTGCACAGCATCTCCGAAGGCGTTGCACACGACGATCTATTTTCCAAAGGCGAAGGCGTTTCACATTTGCCTGCCGCCGGTCAACGAACAGCGCCGCATCGTCGCCAAGATTGAGGAACTCTTCTCCGACCTCGACGCGGGCGTGGCCGCGTTGGAGCGGGTGAGGGCGAACCTGAAGCGGTATCGCGCGGCCGTGCTCAAGGCCGCCGTCGAGGGTCGTCTGACCGAGGAATGGCGCAAGCAGCATCCGGCCACCGAGCCCGCCGCCAAACTCCTCGAACGCATTCTCGCCGAACGCCGCGCCAAGTGGGAGCAGGACCAACTCCGCAGATTCAAGGAAGCGGGGAAGGAGCCACCCAAGGGATGGAAGGAGCGATACAAATCGCCAGTAGGACATGAAGAGACAAGCCTTCCAGAACTTCCTGCCAGTTGGTCTTGGACAAGTTTGAGTGTCGTAGCGTGGCAGGTTCGGGACGGTCCGCACCACTCACCGAAGTACTCGCCGGAGGGGATTCCGTTCATCACCGGCGGCCATGTGCGGCCGGATGGCATCGACTTCACCCGCGCGAAGTTCATCTCACTCGCGTTGCACAAAGAGTTCTCGCGTCGTTGTGAGCCTGCTGTCGGTGATCTCCTCTATACCAAGGGTGGCACCACCGGCATCGCCCACATTGTCAGAGACGAGCGAGCATTCAGCGTTTGGGTACACGTCGCAGTGCTCAAGCTTGCCGATTCCATCAATCGCCGTTACCTCCAGCACATGCTCAACTCGCCTTTGTGCTACAGGCAGGCGCAGAAGTACACGCACGGCGTGGGCAACCAGGACCTGGGGCTGACGAGGATGATCAAGATTGCAATCTCCCTGCCTCCCCTCGCCGAACAAGCCGAGATCGTCGCCGAGGTCGATCGCCGCCTCTCCGTCGCCGACGCCGCCGAGACGCAGGTCGAGCACGCCCTCCAGCGCGCCGCCCGCCTCCGCCAAGCCATTCTCAAACGCGCCTTCGAGGGCAAACTCGTCCCGCAGGACCCGACCGACGAGCCCGCCGCGGCCCTGTTGGAACGAGTGGCAACTGATGGGTCCAATAAAAGAACGCCTATTGGCCCCCAGAGGCGAAAAGTCGCTCTGGCTAAAGATCGGAGCACCAGATGACCGATCTTGACATATGTCAAGTTTGTGGTATAGTGTCCCCATGGAGGCTTGATTGTGATGGCAGATGCACGAGGGTTGGCGACCCAGGGATGGGGATCGACTAGATGGGCCAGGGAACCTCGTGGACAGTCAAGAACGGCGGGCCTGATTGGTGCCGCATTTGCCTCGCGCTGGAACGAGGCGACGTGCGATGGGCGAGTGGGCCAGCAGAATGGCTGCGCAAGAACTTTGACCAAACGAGTTTCAGTCCGCGAACAGTGAACCAGAGGATTTTGGACCACGTGAAAGCCGGCGGCGCGATCAGGGGTCAGCGCAATGTTCCCGAAAAGGAATACGACGTGTGGTTTAACGTCATACTGGAGATGGATGGCAAGGACCAGTTCATCAAGTTTGCGATCGATCCTGAGGATGACGCAGACCCAGGAGTTGTGATAATCAGTGCTCATCTGAACAACCGATAGGCTGATTCAGACGCCAACTACTTGGGTGAGGGGATTACTTTAATGACGAAGGCGACGGGCAATAGGGTTAGGGCATATCCGCGAGCGTGCGTCGCGTGCCGCGCCAAGAAGGTTGGCGCTACGACGATCGATCGAGAAATGGAAATCAAGCACGATGGCAACCTCCACAAGATGATGGTTCGTGCATTGCCGGTGGAGCAGTGCGAGGCTTGCGGGGAGTTCACGATCGGCAACGAAGGCGATGTCCGGATCGACGAGGCGTTGCGCGAACACCTCGGACTGCTGATGCCTGCTCAAATCCGCGAGAAGCGCAAGGTCCTCGGTCTGACACAAGAGGCTTTGGCGACTGCAATCGGCTGCGCAAGTGAATCAATCAGCCGCTGGGAAAGCGGTGCCCTTGTTCAGTCGAATGTGGTGGACAAGTGGTTGCGTGCCTATTTCGATGTGCCGGAGTTGCGTGCGTACTTCCGTGGGGAGTACTCGGAGGTTTCGCACTACGCACGAGTTGTTCAGCGGAGCGAACCCTTAGCGCAACTGAGTGAGCGGCAGGCGCCCGCACAATCAGCGGCTTGGCAAGCGGTGGCGACCGACGCAAGCGCGTGGTTGCCGCCCGCATCCGGTTTGCAAGCATCACATATGACGGAGAAGAGTGCTTACGTAACCGCCATTCCGACCTCGCCTTACCCTCGTCTAGCGGAACAATCCGATGTCGCTGCCTGATGCACCCAAGCCAACTACGTCCGAATCCGCGGCTGTTGTCGATCCTTCGGCAATCGCTCGTCGCGTTGAGGCGATCACCGACGTGGTCCAGATGTTTGGGGCATTTCGCCGCATACCGGCACCTCCCGACGCTGGTCACGAAATGCTCTCCGCACTGTTCACGCAACCGCGCGCAGAGGTGGTGTTGATTTCGGACAATGAGATTGGAGTGAAACTCGACTTCCAGTTTCGGGCCGTGAAGTCAGGTGGCCCACTCGACAGCGAAACCCCGGAACATTCCTTGAGCAAAGGGCCGCCACCAGACCTTCGGATGATCGTGGACGCGGCGTTTGTCGTTCGTTATCGATTGATGCCTGGCCCCAAGCCGAGTCCTGATGAACTCCAGAGATTTGGCGAGGTAAACAGCCCGCTGAACGTCGTTCCTTTTTGGCGAGAGTTCCTAGACTCGTGCCTGAGAAGAGCGGGTATGCCGCCAGCGATGGCCCCAGTGCACAAAGTAGAGCCGATCACGAAACCATCTGCGACCAAGGTCTAGGCTCAGGGCATGGGCAACGGCTTCGGTCGTACTCCCGCGGAGCCAAGAGCAGATGCCTCCCGACACCTCCCAAATCGTCAACAAAGCCTGGAACTATGCCCACGTCCTTCGAGACGATGGGCTGTCGTACATGGCGTACACGGAGCAGATTACGTTCCTGCTCTTCCTGAAGATGGCCGACGAGATGACGCGGCCGCCGTACAACCGGCCCGCGATCGTGCCCGCGAAGTACTCGTGGGAGAGTCTGCTCCGCCTCGATGGTGCGGAACTCGAAACGCACTATCGCACGATCCTCGAAGAACTGGGCAAGAAGCCCGGAATGCTCGGCGAGATCTTCAAGCGGGCTCGCATGGAGATCCAGAACCCGGCCACGCTCAAGCGGCTCATCGTGGACCTGATCGGCCAGGAAGACTGGTCGAAGATGAACACGGACGTGAAGGGAGATATCTACGAAGGGCTCCTGAAGCGCAGCGCCGAGAAAAGCCCGAAGGGTGCGGGGCAGTACTTCACGCCGCGGCCGCTGATTGAGGCGATCGTCGATGTCATGCGGCCGACGCCCGAGGACACGGTGTGTGACCCGGCGGCGGGGACGGGCGGGTTCCTGCTCGCGGCGCACGCCTATGTTGTCAAGAACTTCGGCAAAGACCTCGACCCCGATCGGAAGAAGCACCTCAAGAAGAACTTCGTCCATGCGTGGGAACTGGTGCCCGCGACGGCACGCCTGTGCATCATGAACCTGTACCTGCATGGCATCGATGCGGACCCATGCCCCGTGCACAGCGGCGTGGACAGCCTTGCGAACGATCCGGGCGAGCGGTTCAGCATGGTGCTGACCAATCCGCCGTTTGGCAAGAAGAGCAGCATCTCCATCGTCGGCGAGGGTGGCGACCTTGAGAAGGATGACAACTCATACGAGCGGCAGGACTTCTGGACGACGACGAAGAACAAGCAACTGAACTTCGTGCAGCACATCAAGACACTGCTCAAGATCAACGGCCGTGCGGCGCTGGTGCTGCCCGACAACGTGCTCTTTGAGGGCGGAGCGGGCGAGACCGTTCGCCGCAAACTGCTCCAGCAGTTCGATGTGCACACGCTGCTGCGCTTGCCGACGGGCATCTTCTACGCCCAGGGCGTGAAGGCGAACGTCCTGTTCTTTGATGCCAAGCCCGCGCAGGAAGCGGCGTGGACGAAGACGCTGTGGGTCTATGACCTGCGGACGAACATGCACTTCACCCAGAAAGAGAAGACGCTGAAACGGGTGGACTTGGACGAGTTCGTGCAGTGCTACAACGTCGCGAATCGGCACAAGCGCAAGGCGACCTGGGCCGAGGCTGAGGGCAAGGGCGTCGGCCCCGACGGACGCTGGCGGTCGTTTGAACTTGAAGAACTCCTGAAGCGTGACAAGGCCAACCTCGACATTTTCTGGCTGAAGGACAAGTCACTGGCGGATGGTGACGACCTGCCCGAGCCGGACGTGCTGGCGGCGGAGATCGCGGATGATCTGGAGACGGCGCTGGAGCAGTTCCGGACGATTGCGGGGGAGTTGGGGCGGACGAAGTAGGAGGCATGCCAGTTCCTTTTCTCGTGAACGACGCGCAATGCAGGCCGAGCACGAGCCGCGGGTAAGACAACGACAAATGCCCGTCATTCTTGATTGTAAAAAGGTGATCACATGGTGGTGGGAAGAAAATACTCGAACCTAATGCTGGGCACTTGCATCTCAACTCTCGTGTCGTTGTGCTCGGCGCAGTGTCCACCCACGTGGGTCCAGAACACTGGAATCGGAGACCCCGGACTCCACAACGGAAGCGGCGACCCTTTTTCTGCGGGTGAGATGGCGTGGACCAGCGTCGCGTGGGACCCTGACGGAGAAGGGCCATTGCCCGAGTCGCTCGTCGTGGGAGGCTCGTTTTCATTTGCCGGCTCGGTGCCAGCCCGCAACGTGGCCATTTGGGACGGATCGAGTTGGGCACCCTTGGGCCAAGGTCTTGATGCTCCACCTTCGGTGCTTGCACTCGGCGTTTCAGCATTGGCGGTTCATCAAGGTGAGCTGTACGCGGGAGGCAGCTTCTCTCGATCTGGCGGCCGCACGCTTCGCGGGATTGCACGATGGAGCGGCACCGCATGGGAGCCACTTGGGACCGGGGTAAATGGGGAAGTGCTCACGCTCCTCTCCTACGGAGACCGCCTCATCGTCGGAGGCTCGTTCACGCAGGCTGGCGGTAACCCAGCGCCCTTCATTGCCGCATGGGACGGCAGCTGGCATCCTTTGTCAGGTGTCGCAAATCCAGGTCCGACTGGCACCGTGTATTCGGTGGTTGCTTACGAGGGGTTGTCGGTTGCCTGCCGAGAAGCGCCGTATTTGCTTTCGTTTAACGGAACAAGGTGGTTTGAGCACGCTGTTCCGGCAATCCCGTACTGCCTAAAAGTTCTCAATAACGAGCTGATTGTTGGAGGTAACTTCGACGACGTTCCCGATTTTCCGGGCCCGTTTCTCGCGCGATGGGACGGATCAACTTGGCGGTCGCTGGGTACCGAGTTGATGAGAGACAACTTTGGAAGACTTGGGGTCACGACGCTTGCTGTGTACCGAAGCCGGTTGTACGCAGGAGGGTGGGATTACCTTGCTGGAGATGGCCCCTTTCACGGGGGCATCGCTCGCTGGGACGGCTGCACGTGGGAGGCCATCGAGACCGACAACGTCGGCACCTCCTACGGAACCAATGCCGATGTGCTCACTCTCACTCCATGGCGAGACATGTTGTTTGTTGGGGGCTCGTTCTCACAAACTGGCAACGAAGTTTCCTTCGACAACGGGGCCGCGTTTGTGGGTCCAGGCGATTGCCTTTCCACCCTCGGAAATGTTGCCGCCTGCTCAACCAATGGCCTTCCAGCTTCAGGCATCCCCGCGTGGCGGAGGTGGTCCAACGGCGTATTGACCAACTACGTTTGCGAGGATCTTGGTCTAGACCCCTCGCGGCCCGTTATTCCAATTTTCCACGGCTGGAACAGCGCACCGGATGCGCCCTGGGTAAATCCGCTCGCAGAGTGTCTTCAGCAACGATTCCCTACTGCACAGATCATTGTGGCCGACGCCAAGAACGCCATGGAAGAACCGTTCCCACAATGGGCTCAGGCTCTCATACCGGGTGTTGCAATGCGACTAGCAGATCAACTTCGCTGTGGCGCTACTTCAACCTTGCCGTACCAAATGCCTCTAGTGGTTGGGCACAGCTTTGGGGGAGCCATCGCGGCAGGGACTCTCGTGTCGCTGGGCAACAAAGTACACGCCGGAGTTCTTTTCACCATCGATACGCCAGCGGGCAATCCAGGTTGGTTTGAACTCCCAAACGTAGACACGCTTTTGCGGCGTGTTCAATCCCAAATCAACCGGCACATCAACGTCTACTCTGCTCGTCGTGCTCTCGGTGGCTTCGGGTCCGCTCTCAACCCGGACACCTTCCCGAAGGTGATCAACATCAAGCGGAGTCCTTCTGCCTCTGATTGTCCCGGGTATTGGCTCGACCACACATGCCTTGTTCCGGCCGAATCGACCTTTTTGTGCTCGGAACAAGGCATCGGGATCAGCGCGAACCTCCCGATTCCGAGCGATCAGAGACGCAATCTGATCCAGGAATCTCCCAACGGTCCGCTGATTCCAAATCCATTCGATCAATCACCCGTTCCCAGCCAGTTGGTGCTTGCCAATCAGGCGATTGTTGACGCCGCGCTATCTGGCACCTTTCCGGACTCTACCCAGCAGCTGACGAGTTCCACGCTCGGGCGCGTTAGCTCGCCAGCAGGGACGATTGCTTTGACCTCGCCCGGCACGGCTCGTGCTGGCTTCGCAGCTGGATCTCTTCCGCTGACTTCGGGAGACGGTGCAATCTTCTTTGAATATCAAGCGACTGGCATTTCTCAAAGAAACCAGACCGCTAGCTTTTCATACAACGACGCCGTCGCGTGGACAACCACCCTCGATACACCTCAAGGGGAATGGGCAAAGGGATGGATTCCGATCGACTTGACGGCCCCCCAACCCGTGCGAGTGGCTGCAATGCTCTCGAAGCGTACCGGCAATGGCACGGGCCAGTTCGTCATCCGCAACGTGACAGTGCTTCCCAGCGACCTAGTGACCAGTCCGCTTTGCGCCTCAGATTTAGATGATGGATCGGGAACAGGCACACGGGACCGTGCCGTCACTATTGAAGATTTGCTGTACTTTCTCCGCGAGTTCGAGGGTGGTGCAAACGGGGCTGACCTAGACAACGGATTCGCTATCGGGTTGCCCGACGGTGCGGTCACCATCGACGACCTCCTGTTCTTTCTGGCGCGGTTCGAGGCGGGGTGCTGAGAGACGACGTTGCTGCCCACGATACTGTGTGGCATGCAAACGAGCGGCTTGCAAGAGCAGGACAGCAGGGTAACGGAGCGTCGCTCCGCTGTCCGACGCTGGGTACAGCTCGCTCGCGTGCTTTTGTTCATGGTCGCCTGCGCGTTGATCGTTGCGATTGTCGCGCCCATTGCCAAGCGTTTCTCGGGCGTTCAGCCTGAAGTGCTGATCGGAACGCTCACGAGTATCGCAACCCTTGGAGTCACCCTGCTCTTTTTACGATGGGATGGGGTCCAAGCGAGGGAGGTTGGAATCGCCCCTCGCAAGGGCAGTATCCCTCGGTTCGTGGGAGGTTTCGTCCTCGGGCTGGTGTTGGTTCTTGCCTGGGCGGGCCTGTTTGCGATTGTGGCGCCGGTGCGCTGGACCCGATCGCCACACGTGGGACTCGCGGCGTGCACGGGACATCTTGCCGGGTATCTCGCTCTGTCCTTGCGAGAAGAGTTGGCCTTCCACGCCTACCCCCTGAGGAGGCTAGAACGAGGATTCGGCCTCTGGGGAGCGCAGCTCATCGTGGCGACCGGATTTGCCCTCGAGCACCGACTGGGCGGCTGGTCATGGATGCAGGCAGTTCTGGGCGCGGGCGTGGGATCGCTCCTGTTTGGGATGGCGGCACTGGCCACGCGCGGGCTGGCAGTTCCCCTCGGGCTTCACGCCGCCTGGAATCTGGGCCACTGGTCGCTGGGAGCCAAAGGTGAACCTGGCCTGTGGAAGATGAACGTGCCTGAGGATTCGAATGCGAACCTCCAAGCTATGGCGTGCTATTGGGCCGTCTTCGGCCTCGCCACCATGGGCCTCTGGTGGCGCTATCGGAATGCGGCCGCAAC
>Ga0075160_10000927_pt1 | contig 18054 bp, 29 predicted proteins | sample JI91814C2DNA_FD_70969 | JGI IMG/M metagenome (GOLD analysis project Ga0075160, IMG submission 70969) | Wastewater effluent complex algal communities from Wisconsin, to seasonally profile nutrient transformation and Carbon sequestration -... | ecosystem: Engineered > WWTP > Effluent > Algae... | reverse complement strand
GACCGGGTCGCCGAACGCGGTGACGAACGTGTTGGCTGCGGGCTTGATGAACAGGTAGAAGATCTTGCCGTCGCTGAACATCTTCCACGGAGCGGCCGCGCCCTTCTCCAAGTACGCACCGCCTGAGACCTGGGCGGCGGTGGGGAACGGTCCGGTGCCCGTGTTCACGTCGGACATCGTCTCGTAGCCGACGATGCGCGCCGTGGTCGTGCTCGTGTCGTCGACCCGCAGGTAATACTGGTTCGTGCCCGCAGGCTGGCGGTAGGCCGCGAGGTTCGTGCCGGTGTAGGGCTTCGTCCAGCCCATCGTGGTGACGAGCAGGTAGTCGAGCAGCGTGATCATCGACCCGGCAGCAGCGGCCAGGGCCGGTGCGCCGCCGTCCGTGCTGCGCTTGATGTAGATGGTCACGATGCGTCCTTACAGGCTGAAGATCTTGTAGGTGCCGTTGTCCCACTGCACGGTGATGTCGCCGCCGTTGGTCGCCAGCGGGAAGCCGGTGATCACGTCGATGAACGCCAGCAGCGGCGAGGTTGCGTCGGAGCCGGTGTCCTTGTAGAGCACCACGCACTTCGCCGTTGAGCCCGCGGTCACTGCGGCGTAGGTCACGTCGGCCGCGTCGAGCGCACCGCCGGTGACGGTCTTCGACGACAGCGCCTGGGGCGTGCCGATCACGTTCGAGCTGGCGGTAGACCAGAACTCGTCAGTGGCCAAGTTCTGTGTGTAGGACGTGCTGACCAGCGCGGCCTTGATCGTGTCCGACGAGAAGTTGATCGTCCCGGAGAGGATCTTCTCCTTGCCTTTGGTGTAGAGGGCGTTGGCCATGGTGCGGCTCCTGCAAAAAGTGGTTGAAGTCTAACGTAGATCGCAGATAGAAAGGTGCGCCCCCCCGCCTACCAAGGAACAGACGGCGGGGCGCGGAGGAGGGTTGGGTCCGAGGATTGGCAGCTCGTACCGCAGCAGCACCCTCCACTGGCTATCGCTGCGATTCCTCGCCGAGCACAGAGGCCCGGCATGTGTCGTACATCTCGCCCAGCTCGGTGGCCTTCAAGACCCACGCGCCGAACGAGTCGTCAGTGATCGGGGTCCGGGGCTGGCACGACGCCACTTGCAGCGGTGTCGGGCCGAGCGCCGGGGATGGCGGCGTTGAATGCGCGCACGCTGACAGGGCCGCTGCGGCAATCAGTGAAGACCAGTTTTTCACGGACTTCCTTCTCGATAGTTTGGTAGGTCGTGCGGTGGATGGGCTTGAGCTTGGCGATCTCACGCGCAGCGGCTTGCGCGCCGGCCTCGACAGCGATGCGCAGGTTCGCGTCCTGCTTGGCGTTGGCCGCGATCTGCCTGTCCTCGCCGACCCCGACACCGTAGAAGAACGCGCTGGCGCACATGCCGGCGGCGGCGAGGAGAGCGATGAGGTAGCCCACCATCACACGTACTCGATGGTGACCGCCTCGTTCCGCGCCAGGGCGTAGCGGATCTTGGCGAAGAGCTTGTCGAAGGCTTTGCGGCTGTTGCCCAGCGACTTCGCGTGGCGGTCCTCGCCGACCAGCAAGCACCCTTCGGTGTTTGCCGCCGTGTTGCCCGGGTGGATGCGGATGCCGGCGAAGCCCGGCACCTTGGGCACCTCAGGCAGGAGGTGGCCGAACCGGGCGCTCATTGTGACGATCACCCCGTAGGTGCCCACCGGGATGGCCGTCTCGCCCTTGATCTTCCACTTCTCCACCGGCACGCCGGGGATCTCGCGCACCGGGTCTTCGAGTGTCCAGCACTCGAACGAGCCGTCGATGCTCAACGAGCCGATGGTGACATCGGCGTCCTTCTGCAGGCGTTCAACCAACAGCTTCATTGCGGGGCTCCTCGTTTTGGAAGACAGCTGGGGGTGCGTACCTCCAGTACCGGGCGGTGACCGTCTGCACCAGGGCGGCAGCGCCCAGCAGAATCACGGTCGGCCAGTCAGTGCCGCCCCAGCCCAGGTATGGGCTGGCGGTGCTGATGATGGCGGCGAACGACAGGAGCCAGAATGCGAACCGGATCGCTGGCTTCGTGTGCTCGTTGGTGCGCACGAGGCGGCAGAAGCACGTCCACAGCAGGGCCGCGCAGGCCAGTTCGTGCGCGAGGTGCAAGATGCTCATTGCTCATCTCCCTTGGAGGTGGGGTTCACTCGCTGCGCCACCATCCGGCCGATAGCTTTGAAGATGCGGGGCCAGTCGTCGCCGATGGCCCCGACAGCCAGGGCGACGAGGCCCAGCGCGTGCTGCGAAGGCACCTTGAACTGGGTCTCGGCGAAGATCGCCAGAGGGGTGGTGATGATGGTGGCAAGAAAGACGACACGCAGGACGAACCACGCCCCCTCGATTCGGGACGGGGTGTTCCGCTTGGACAGGGGCCACATCGCGCCTGCGAACGCGGCCCAGACGATCACGGCGTAGGGGCCGAAGACGGGGCCGACCAGCGCGACAGCCAAGGCCGCGATGCCGACGCCAGAGGAGGTTGGTTCAGCCAAGTTGTTCTCCTCAACGCTGTTTGATTTTGAAGTAGATCGTCCGGTCGTCGACCCGTGCCGGTGAGCCCGTCGAGGTCACGTGCAGGGTGATCGACGCAGGGGTGGCCACCACGCCGCCTGAGACCCAGAGCAGCACGCCCTTGCCCGCCGGCACCGTGGTCGTCACGCCGTCCGCAGTGAAGGAGATGTCGCTCGGGGTGACGACGGCGCTGTCCACGACCACGCCGCCCGAAGCGGTGGCCGAGACGGACGCCAGGGTGCCGCCGAAGACAGAGAGCCAGTCGTTGAAGTTCACGACGTAGTCGAGCACCGCCTGCGGGTCTTTGGTGATCGTGGGCTTACCTGCCACGACGATGAAGGTGTCGGTCATGTCGTCTCCTTAGACTGTGGTGGTGCGGGCGTCCGCGTCAGGCTCGTGCATGCGCACCTCGCCAATGATGCCGTAGAGGCGGGACTCCCCGTCAATGCCGTGGAGACGAAGCTCGGCGGGCACGGTGTAGAAGCGCCCGTTCTGCTGGTCAGGCGCGGCGGACGGCGCGGTCAGCGCGGCAGTGGCCTGGGCTTGTGCGATCACCTGGGCAGCGAGCCGGATCGCCGTCTGCAGCGACGCCGTGGAAGACGCGGAGGCCGCAGCGGTCGCGGCCAGGGCGACGCTGGTCGTCAGCGCGGCGGTGGCCTGCGCCGTGGCGATGGCCTGGGCAGCGAGCCGCACGCTCGTGGTCAGCGCAGCAGTGGCGGTGGCCTGCGCCTGGGGCGCAGCGGCGAGCCGCACGCTCGTGGTCAGCGCGGCGGTGGCGGTGGCCTGGGCCGTGGGGGCGGCAGCAAGTGCGGCACCCGGTGTACCGAGCGCGGCGGTGGCCGTGGCTTGGGCGACGGCGCTGGCCGCGAGCCGGATGCTGGCCGCCAGCGCAGCGGTGGCGGTGGCCTGGGCTGCGGGCGCAGCGGCGAGCGGGATGCTCGTGGTGAGCGCAGCGGTGGCGGTGGCGACGGCTGCGGGTGCAGCAGCCAGCCGCACGCTGGTCGTCAGTGCAGCGGTGGCGCTCGCGGCGGCGACAGGCGCGGCGGCGAGCGGGATGGAGGTCGCCAGCGCGGCGGTGGCAGCAGACTGGGCGCTGGCGGTAGCAGCGAGCGGGATGGAGGTCGTCAGCGCGGCGGTGGCCGTGGCCAAGGCGGCGGGCGCGGCAGCGAGCCGCACGCTCGTGGTCAGCGCAGCGGTCGAACTGGCGACGGCTGCGGATGCAGCGGCCAGGGAGATCGCCGTCGTCAGCGCAGCAGTCGACGCGGCTGCGGCTGCGGGCGCAGCGGCCAGCCGGATGCTCGTAGTCAGCGCGGCTGTGGCCGTCGCGACAGCGGCCGGGGCGGCTTCGAGCGCGGCCGCACCGCCGCCAGCCGTCAGGTCCGCCGTGGCGGTGGCCGTCGCTGCGGGCGCAGCGGCCAGCTCGATGCTCGTGGTCAGTGCGGCGGTTGACGCCGCCAGGGCTACAGCCGCTGCCTCCAGTACCGCAGCCGCTCCACCCGCCGCTGTGGGCGTGGTTGAGAGCGGGAGGGTTGAGAGTGGGCTGTGGCCGAGCATGGGTTACGCCCAGGCGATGACCACCGCCCCGCCGCCGCCGACTCCACCGACCGAACCCGTGATGCCGCCGGCCCCGCCGCCGCCACCCGAGCCCTGGCCTCCCTTGGCCCCAGGCAGCGCAGTGCCTGCGGCCGACGCAGCGCCGCCGCCCCCGCCCGTGCCGAGCAGCGGGGTAGCGCGGGTCTCGCCGTCCGAGGGGCCGACCGTGGCCACCGTGGCGCTGGACACGCCGCCAGTGGTGCCCTTCAGGAAGATCGTGTTGTTCGCCGTGACGCCCGCGCCGTTGCCGACCGTGTTCGTCGCCGTGCAGCCGCCACCGCCGCCGCCGCCCGAAAAGAGCTGGCCGCTGGAACCCCAGGTAACCGCCACCGCAGCGGTGGTCGTGATCGTGCCCGCACTGCCCGCTTGGCCGGCGAGGTAGATCGAGGTGCCCAGGTTGCCGAGCTGACAGGTGGTCGGGGAGCCGGCGGTGCCCGCAGTGCCGCCCGTGCCAGCAGCCGTCGTGCCGGCCGCGCCGCCACCGCCACCGCCCGCTTGGGTTAGTATGTTGTTGTTGTTGGGGGCGGTCTGCCCGCCGACGACCGCGATGATGCTCGCGCCGCCCGCGCCGCCCGCGCCGTCCGCCGCGCCGGCAGTGCCGCCCGCGCCGACCCGAATGTAGAGCACGTCGGGCAGGAGGTCAGCCGAGACGCTCAAGCGGCTGAACGCGCCGCCGCCACCGCCACCGCCACCGCCACGGATGGTCAAGGTCGCGCCGGTAGCACCGCCACCGCCGCCACCGCCGCCACCGACGACGGTGAAGTGGACGAGGCTCGCGCCGCGCGGCTTGAACCACGTGTGCCAGCCGTTCGCGCCGCCCCCGACGTAGCGGGCGACCTTCGGGGTGTCGACGCCGAAGAAGTCAAGCACTGGCCCACTCCGGTGGAGTCGGCGACGTGTCGGTCACCGAGTAGACGATGTTGTCGGGGAACGGCTGGTTGTCGTCGTCCACGACGTACGCGCCCTCCAGCGCGGCCGTCATGACTTGCCAGCCCGTCCGTCCGTCGTCAGTGAGGATGCGCCAGTAGACCATCAGTATTTCCCCCCGATGCCGGTGACGACGTAGCCAGTGGTGCCCGCACCGGTCGAGGTGCCGAAGGACACGACGATCCGGTAGCCAGGGGGCAGCGCGAAGTTCAGCGGCACCTCGATGTGGTTTGCGGCGGCGGTCTGCGAGACCGTCACGGCGGCCAGGGTCACTTCTTGGATCAGCCATGTGTCCGCTGCGGTGTTGCCAGTCCACGCGCCCGTGATCGACGAGAGGAACACGCGCATCACCGTGGCGGCAGTCGTGCTGACCGGGCGGGCGATCAGCTTCTGGATGAAGCCGCCGTTCGTGGCGTCGGCCTGGAATACCGGGTACAGCGTGCCGGTGCCGTCCTGCGCGGTGGTTGCGGTCGAGCCGAGCAGCGCGCCGTTCGACTGGATGTCGCCGACCTTGCTGAAGATGGGGTCAGTGTTTGCCATTACGGATACCTCATTCCGAGCGCAGCCGCGACGACTTGCCCTTTGGTGAACATCTCTTCGATCCGCTCAGCCGGGATCGTGCTGAACACGTCCTTCGTGCCGGCGCTGAAGGTCACGGCGGTGTCCATGCCAGCGCTGCCGTCGAACACCTTCAAGCGCACGAGCGTGGTGGCGTCGGACAGGTAACCCCGGCCGACCTCCCACTCCGTACCGCTCTGGCCGACGATGGCGTAGTAGAACGGCGCAGCCACGTTCTCCGCGCCCTGTGCGAAGCGGCTGGAGAATGCGTTGAACTGCGTGACAGCCCCGGCCAGCGTGAAGTCGCCCGTGCCCGTCGACGTGCTCGTCTCCTTGATCCGGTCGAACACACGCTGGACCATGGCGAGACTCAGTTGTCGATCTGGAGGGTCAGCGCGGCGGCGGCGAAGCTCGGGGCCGCGTCGCCGTTGTTGATCGTCTTGCTCACGGTCAGCGCGGCGTAGAACAGCAGGTTGCCGGAAGTCGAGGCGTCGTAGACGCCCATATGCGTGACGACGCCCCAGTTCGCGGTCGGGGCCGGGAACGTGATCGTGTTGTTGTTGCTGGTCTGACCGCCCGTGCCGCTCGAAGCCGTGGTCGAGCCGGTGGACTGCGTGCCTGCCCAGTTCGCCAGCGAGCTGGTCACGGCGACGCGGGCGTAGCTGCCGCCGGTCACCTCGGTGCCGCCGCCAGTGTCGGACGGCGCAGCCGTCAGCAGGGCAACGTAGGTCGTGGCCGGCGCAGAGAACGCCTGGGCGCGCAGTACATAGTCGAGGATCTTGTTTTCGAGGTAGTCCGAGAGAGCGGCCATGGTCGGCTCCTAGTTGGTGATCGAGATGCCGCCGTAGGCGACGACGCGGGTCTTGTGATCCTTGCGGCGCTGCTCGGCCTTGACGTTTTCGCAGTAGCGCAGGAAGCGGGCCTCGAAGTCGTCGGCCTTGCCCTGGTCGAAGGTCTCGGCGTCGGCCTTCAGGTAGCCCAGGTGGCGCATCCACAGCACGAGGTGCCGGTGGTGCTCCTCGTCGATCTCAAGCGCTTGTTCCGAGTCGACGATGGGCAGCAGCGGCAGGCGGAAGACCGTCAGCTCGACGGTCAGCGTCTCGGCGGCCTTCGGGTACAGGCGGGCCTTGTGGGCCTGCGAGCCGATCACCAGGGCCTTGAGCACGCCAGTGTTGCCGTCGAAGTACCAGCCCCGCTTGGGCATGTCGCTGGGGTTGATGACCTCGACCGGGCGGCCGGTGTCCGTGCGGACAGCGGACACGATGCGCAGGATTGAGGGGTGGAGGTCGAGCCGGTCGGCGTCAGGGACGACGGCGAGCTGCACGACCTCCGGGGTGGTCTCGTCCGAGATGCCGTCCGTCTTCCGGCAGAACATCTTCTGCGCGTCGTCCGCGTAGGCCAGCACGTCCTCGTCCGACCACAGGTATGGCACGGCGAGGTCGTTCATGTCCGACCGGAATTGGAGCAGCAGCCCGGTGGAGTCCACGGTCAGTCCCCGACCTTGTGCATTTCGGCCCAGATCGGGTCGGACTCACGCTTGTCCACGGCGAAGCCGACGCGGGTCGACAGGGCCTTCAGGTTGGGCGTGCCGGCGGCGGTGAAGTCCTCGCGCTTGTTGCCGGCGACCATGTCTTCCATGGCCTGCTTGATCAGCAGCTTGCGCTCGTCGGGCGTCAGCTCGACGGGCTTCTTGTTCTCGTCGTCCTCGGGCATCTCTTCTTCGGGCAGGGCGCCGATGGCCATGACCTCGGCATGCATCTGCGGAGGCACGTAGGTCGGCTGACCCTTCACGAACTCGACGCTGCGGCCGCTCAGGGACACGACGGTCTTGTCCCGGTTCAGGATGAAGTTCATTGCTTGTTCCTCGATAGAAGACGAGGCCCGAAGGCCCCGTCTGGTTGGAAGCCGATCAGGTCGGCTGGACCTCGTTGCAGCGGCCGGCGATCACGTAGCCCACCCGCACGGTCACCGTGCCGGTGGTGGCGCCGCCGGTGCCGTTGGCGATGGTGATGCGCAGGTCTTCGCCCAGGCTGTTGTAGCCAGTCGGGACCAGCGGGGTGCGCGCAGCGGTCTTGATGGTCGTCGCGCCCAGGTAGCGCGTCGCGCTGGCCGAGTCGCCCACCGCCACGGTGGCCGTGGTGGCGTCGTTCGACACGACGCCGACGACCAGCTCACCGCCGATGACCACGGCGCCGGGCGGGAGGCCCGCCACGTCGTAGGTCTTCGAGCCCACCACGTTCAGCGCGTTGGTCGCGCCGGCGGTGTCCACCATGGTGTCGGCCATGGTGAAGGTGAATTCCTGGTACAGCGGCCACTGGGCCGCACGGTTCTTCTTGAGCAGAGCCATGATGTGACCTTGTCCTTCCTGCGCTTACTGCGCGACGTAGGTGTTCAGGACGCCGAAGTCTTCCGGCGCGCCGGGCTCGTAGATCGAGGTGAACTTGGGCTTCAGGAAACCCAGGATCTTCCCGATGGAGATGCCCTGCTGGTTGTCGTAGTCGAAGCCCTTCTCGTTCCACTCGGCGTTGCCGATGTCGGCCATGCCGAGGGCCTGGGCGCCGCAGAAGATGACCTGCGAGCCTTCGACCAGACCACCCGCGCCGTACTTGGAGCCCGGGGCCGCACCCGTGGTGTTCGGGACGTGGCGGAACTCGTGCAGCGTGATGCCGTCGATGGTGACCTCGTCACCCGTGAACAGGGTGTCGTTCTTGCTGGCCTGGGTCGAGTGACGCAGGTTCTGCAGGTAAGTCGGGTCCAGCTTCAGCTTCGCCATCGCGTTCGGGGTCAGGAAGGCGTGGTACGTCTCCTTGCCACCGTTGCCGGCCACGCCGCGGATGTACTTGTTCTTGGCCTGGGCTTTCAGGGCCACGAACAGTTCCCACGACGGGGTGTCGGTCGCAACGACCGCGCTGGAGGCACCGGCCGCGACGAGCGACTTGGCGGTGTTGTCCCAGCGGAAGCGACGGTTGTTCGACGGGGCGGCCACGTCGGCGGCGAACTCCAGGAACGGGAAGTCCGAACCCACGCGTGCGGCACCGTTGGGCTTGAAGGCGTAGGAGATGCCGCCCAGCGTTTGGAACGCCATCTGGTCGGAACGGTCGGCCAGCCAGTAGGCCAGCAGATCCTTCGAGTTGCCCCGGAACTCGACCACCGACTTCTGGTCGGCCATCTTGCCCTCGTGGCGGTTGGCGTGACGCAGTTGGTCGATGCGGATGACTTGGTCGAAGGTTTGCATGCCTTCTTCGTTGCCTTCCAGGGTGCGGTCACCGGCAACGCCGTCGCCTTGCAGGTCGGCCAGCAGCGTGATGACGGCGCGGGCGCCCTTCTCGGACTTCTTCAGCTCGGTGATGTGCTGGATCATCGAGTTCGGGCCGTTGCCCAGGAACTTGCCGACGAACGACAGGTTGCGGGCTTGCTTCCACAGGTCCATGGACCAGATGGTCTTCTGCTCGGTGGTGAGCAGGCCAAAGTTGGTCAAAGCCATTTGGCTTCTCCTTCGCGTGAGATTTCAGTTAGAACGGTTGGGTGTCCGCCGAATCTCGCTTCGGTACGCGAAGGGTTGAAGCTGCTGTCGTTGAGCTTCGATCTACGTTAGAACGAACTGTACACGAAAAAAGGGCCGGTACAAGACCGGCCCGAAGTCCATGGGCTTGCGGCCCTTGGAGGAGACAACTTGTTCAGTCGACGATCACCCAGTCCTCGGCCAGCAGGTCGGTCTGCGAGGCGAGCCAGGGGACGCGTGCGCCCGGCGTGTTGGCCGCGTCGGCGGGGTAGCTGATGAAGATGTAGGGCAGCGTCATCTTGCTGTGCGCGTCGGGGCGCTGCAGCTCCAGCCACAGGCCTTTACCGTTCCAGCCCAGACGACCTACCTTCTCACCGGCCTTGAGGTGCTCCAGCGCTTTGCTGAAGGTCTGCTGTGCGTAGCTCATGACTGCTTCCCTTCGAGCGCCTCGGTCTTGGCCGCTTGGCCCTTCTGGTACGGCATCCAGTAGCACTCGCCCTCGCACGGGTCACGGTCCTGGGCGAGTGTGATGCTCGACTTGTTGTGGATCGTGCCCCGGTGGTCGGTCACGGCGAGGTTGACGCACGTGTCGGACCACACGTGGCAGACCTGGGCGGCCATCGGCTGGTCGCTGAGGCGCGCGAGCGACGAGTCACCGGCGAGCGGCTTGTACCAGACGACGCGGCCATTGGTGGGGGAAATCATGGTCGTTCCTTTCAGGCGGCGGTGCCGGCGCGCGTCGCGGTGGCGGCGCAGGTCTGGGTGGAGGCTTCGTGCACCGCGCCGCGAAGCTGGTAGCCCAGGAGCGGCCAGATCTGGTCGAGCGCCTTCTGGCGGGCCATCTTGCGGCCGAGTTCCGCGTCGAAAGTCTCGGCGCTCACCGGACCCTCATTGACCCCAACGACCCTGAAGCCGTTGCGCATGATCAGCACGCAGAAGGTCATGAGGTGCAGAGCAGCGGGGAACTGGGCATAGTCATGCATACCCCCGCGTGTCGAGCACATGGCGCCCTCGGCCGCTGTGAAGTAGTGCTCGCCGGCAATGGCCGCCTCGATGTCGGCGGGTGTGATGCGCGGGGCAGTCACGCCTCGCGCCTGCAAGAGCTGCTCGACCCCGGCGTCGTCGGTGCGGGGTGACTCGATGTGCATCATGTCGATCTCCTTGAGTGGGTTGTGGTTCAGACTTCGTCGCCGCGCAGCTTGGAGAGGTCGGCCTCGCCGAGCTTCGCGAACTCCTTCTGGGACAGCTTGATCACGTCGGCGCCCTTGAGGGTGCCGCCGGCCTTGTCGGTGTCGCGACCGATGTTCGCGGCGCTGGCCGGCTGCTTGTTGGCGGTGTCGAGGTTCTTCTCGACGGCGGCCTTCTTGCGCTCGGCAGCGACCTGCTTGGCCACCTCGTCCTTGTCGACGCGCACGTCGACCTCGACCGCAGCCTCCTGCTTCGCCGTGGTGGTCTTCAGCAGCACCTTCGCGGCCTTCTGGATCGCTTCGGCCCGGCTGTAGCGGCCAGTGGCCACGTAGCCGTCGCGCAGCTCGCACAGCTCGGCGGTCAGCTCCTTGTCGTAGTCGGCGTGGTCCGGATTCATCACCGGGTACGCCGCCTCCAGGCGGTCCACCGTGGTGTCGTAGCGCACGCGCTCGTAGGCACGGGCCTCGGCGGCCTGGGTCTCGTACTTCGCCCGGGTTTCGATGATCCCGCGCTCGGCACGGCGGATCTCGGCCATCTTCGCCGTGGCGGCGGGCAGGTCGCCCTTCTCCAGCAGCTTGAGGTACTCGCTCTCCATGACCGAGACCTTCTCCTCGGCCTCGGTGAGCTTCTCGCCCACCTTGACGACCTCCTGGCCCCCGCGCAACGTGGCTAGCTCGCGTTCAGCGGCCTCGCGGCGCTCGCGCTCCCTCGCCAGGATCTCGGTGTGGCGGGCCAGCGGGACACGGGTGTCCTTGCCCTTCTTGCCGTCGTCCTTCGCGCCCTTGTCGTCCTTCGCGCCCTTGTCGTCCTTGTCGCCCTTGTCGTCCAGGCCGACCTTCTCCAGCGCGTCCTTGTCGGCGGCAGCGGCCGCGGCGGCTTCAGCGTCGCGCAGGGCGTCCGCCTGGGCAGACGCGTCCTCGTCGGTCGGCGTCCAGTTGTCGCCACGGTCTACGGCCCCACCGCCGCCCTTGTCGTCGTCGGGACGTTGGAAGAGGTGGAATGCGCTGCGGATCTTCATGCTCGGGCTCCTTGGGGGTTGGGTTTGGGGTTTGCGGCTGCGGTCGCAGCAGCCATGCGTGCCGTGTCTGCGTCATCCTGCTGGGCCTTGGCCTTGAGCTGCTGGTCCATCTGGAGCTTCGTGACCTCCAGACCGAACTCCTTCTCGGCCATCTGCATCTCGTGCTGGAACTTGCGGTCGTCGAGCTGGATGTCGGCCTCGGCCTTGATCAGCGCAGCGCCGCCGTCGCCCTGCTCTTCGATGGGGGTGTTCGCTTCCTTGTGCGCGGCCACGATCTCCTTCTGGGCCTTCGCCTGCTTGAGGCCGGCGTCCGCGTGCTTGGCGGCAGCTTCTCCTTCGAGCTTGCTGACCTCCGCTTCCGCGCCGCGCTGCTGCAGCGCGCGCTGGGCCTGTGCCTCGGGGCTGTCTTGGTCGCCCTGCATCTTCTTGACGATCTCGCCCTTGTTCATCAGGCGGCTGTTCGCGATCAGCACGTCGTCGGGGATCATCACGCCGGCCTCGCGCATGGACAGCGCCTGCTCGAACTGGCTGTCCTCCAGGGTCTCGCGCTGCGGGATCGAGCTGATCACCACGTCGTACTCACCGAGGGTCAGGTCATTCACGATGGCCCCGGCCGCGTCCACCTTGTTGATGGCCAGATCCTCCGTCTCGCCCGTGACCTTGTCGTGGGTGATCGTCAGGATGCGTTCCTCGGTGTAGTAGCCTTGGATCAAGTCCAGCAGCACGCGCGCCAGGATGAAGTCGCTGCGCACGAGGCTGTCCAGCGGCTTGGCGAGGTTCGTCGCGCCGGCTTGGCGCTTCGCTTGGATCGCCTTCGCAGCCACGTCCTCGCGGTCGAAGCCCTGCGCCGAGTCGCTCACGCCGGAGATCGACTTGATGTGCTCCTCGGCCTTGTAGCTGATCCGGTCCAGGCCGCTCGGCACGGCGTTCGGGGAGATCTTGACGATGTCCGTTTCCGGGTCGCCGTTCGTCTCGATCACGAGGCCGGTCTCGGCCCCGCGCGCCTCCAGCTCGCCCGGCGTCATGTTCGTCAGCGAGCCCGTCTTCACCTTCCAGCCGCTGTTCGCCGTCGTGTTGACGATGTGCAGCTCCTGGCTGGAGGTCTTGTTCAGTAGCTCCTGCGAGCCCAACAGGTTCTCGACGAGGCCCACGGTGGTGCCGCGACGGAAGAACGGGAAGTACGGGATCACCGTGAAGTGCTTGTACGGGCTCCAGTCGTCGTGCAGCACGACAGTGTCGGCGATCACAGTCCAGCGGATGCGCGAGACCAGCTTCGTGGTGACCTTGAACCCGAACTTCTCCACGAACCACGCGATGCGGTCACGGGTGAAGTCGTGAGGGATGGGGCGCATGTCACCCGTGGCTGTCTCCACGAAGTGCTTCTGCTTGTCCATCATCTTGTGCTGGCGCTCGATCAACCGGATCGACCGGGTGACCGCCGAGAAGTCCAAGCCCGCGCCGCCAGCGTAGCCGGGCGAGATCGGCGGGCCGAAGCGGTCGCGGGCGTGCTGGATGCTGTCGTAGCCGTAGGGGCTGGCGCTCTGCTCGCGGTTGCGCAGGTACTCCGCGTCTTCCTTGTTATAGAGTACAGCAATATCGTCAGCCGTAACCCACTTCGTGATGAAGACGTCGCGCCACGTGTCGGGGTCGTACTCCTCGGCATCCGGGTCGACGATCACGTTCTTCGGGTTCAGGTGGTTGATCTCCACCTCACCCTGCATGGAGTCCGTGAACCCAATGCGAGCGTCGAGGAAGCCACGGCTCGTGATGATGCCGTCGGCGAACATGTCGCTGCGTTTCCAGTCGAGCTGGTTGTTGTCGCTGATCTGCTTGTAGACCTTCGCCAGGGCCTCGGCGATCTCCGCAGGAGAGCCTGAGCGCGGCCGGTAGCCGATCTCGCTGCGCTGGTAGATCTGCTCGCCCATCACATTCGCCAGCGTCGAGATGATCTTGTTGATCGTCAGCGCCGGGCGTCGGGCTAGCTTCAGGGCCAGCCGGTCCTCTGCCGTCCACTGGTCGCCCACGAAGAAGCGGTCGCACAGGACTGCCTTCTCGACGTAGGTGTTGTGGCCGTTGTCACGGCAAAAGACGTAGCGGTTCCACGTCTTCGAGGTCAGGGTGGCGTCAACTGGCATGGCAGTCCTCTTACTTCAGGAACTTCAACTTGTAGAAAGTCCGGTCGATTGTCTCAAGGATGCCGTCGATGAGGTTGGCCAGCTCGGTGGAGCCGTCTGCACACGCGGTGCGGTTCTTGGTGACCCAGTCGTGCATGCTGGGCAGGTACTCCAGCATGGACACGCTGGGGTCGGGCTTGATGGCTGGGAAGCTGTCGAACTTCCCCTCGACGCCCATGTGGCACTCGGCGAACGCGTCGGCCGCGCTCGCGATGGCGTCGTAGAAATCCCCCAGCGCCACGTGCTCGGCGTAGCTGCGGGTACGGAGGTGGGCGAAGTGGGCGACGGTGCGCGCGTCGAAGCAACGCGCGACCAGCTCGGCGCAAACTGGGTCTTTCATTTCATGACCCTCGCAGTGTCAAGGATGCGGTTGAGCAGATCGAGGGGCTGGGCGAAGCCGGTCTCGGCGATGCCCTTGACCCAGAAGGCGAACTGCTCGGGTGTCATGGCGCGGGGCTCAGGCCGCGGCTTCTCGGTCATCTCGGCAACCAGCCGCCGCTTCTCAGCGTCGCGCTGCTCGTAGTCGCGACGGGCTTGGTCGGCCCCTTGGGCCAGTATGCGGGGGTGGGGGTGGAGGTGCTGCGTCATGCTGCCATGTGGCTCCGGCCATGCGTGCCCAGGCCGTTGAGCTTGTCCCTCCATGAAGCGGGCTCCTTCGTCTTGGGGCGCTGCGGTGGTGGTTTGTTCATGCATAGGTGGGTCATCCAGGCCATTGAGTCGACACAGTCATCATGCACACCGGCCGGGAAGCGGAGCATCTCCGTCCTGACCACGTCGTACCAGTCGCCGCTCTCGTTGAAGCTCACCATCCCCTGCTGCATACGACCCTGCAGCGGGCGGGCTCGGGCCATCTTGTCGGTGATGGGCGGTAGCACCTGAATGGAGGGGTAGAACTTCTCCTCCTGCATCCGCTTCTTCAACAAGACCGCCATCGTCCGGTAGATCTGACCGTCCTCGAAGCCCAAAACTAGGTTGGAACTGTACCACCGGCGGCACAGGGACATGATCGCATTCACGATGAACAGGGCGTCGCCGCTCTTGAAGCGCATCACTTCCGCAACGTGCAGCACGTCGTCGTAGTCCTGTAGCCCGACCGTGCCCACGGTGTAGTCGTTCTGTTTCTTCTCGCTGATCGCGAAGTCGAAGGCGATGAACACGTTCGACTTCTGGACCGGCGGCACCATGCCGCGCTTGAAGTGCTCCTTGAGGAAGTACGCGCCGTCGTCGGGCACCGGGTTCTGCTGGTACAGGGCCGACCAGAAGCGGTTCGGGATCGTCTTCTTGATCCGGAACAGCTTGATCCGGTCGTAGCGCTCCGGGTGCAGCGCGTCGCCCTTGCAGCGCAGGAACCGGACCTTCGTCAGGTCGTAGCCCAGGCCCTTCAAGCGGTCGATGGCCCGCACCTGGGCGGTCAGCGCGTCCTCCTCGTAGGGCTCGTTCGCCGCCACGTCGATCCGCAGGATCTCGTCCGTGGTGGTGTCGACCCACTCGTCGTGCTCAGCGATGGCCGGGTACTTCACCACCTCGAACTGATCCGACTCGGGGTCCGCCTGCATGGCGAGCTGCAGCCGGCCGGCGAGGTCGTCGTCGTGCCACCACGTCTGGATGACGAGCACGCCGCCGCCCGGGGCCAGCCGGGTGTAGGCGGTCGAGCCGTACCAGTCCCAGAGCTTCTCGCGCACGTCAGGGCTGTCGGCCTCCTCGGCGTTCTTGATCGGGTCGTCGATCAGCAGGACGTGCGCGCCCTTACCCGTGATACCGCCGCCCACGCCGGCCGCCACGTAGCCGCCCCGCTGCCCGTCCAGGCCCCACTCCTCGGCGGACTGGTGGTTCGGGTTGAGGCGGGTAGCGAACACGCTCTGGTAGCTCGGACTCTCCAACACCTCCTTCACCTTGCGGCTGAAGGACATCGCGAGGCCCACGTTGTACGAGCAGGCGATGATTTCGTGGTCAGGGTTGCGCCCCAGGTGCCACGCCGGGAACATCCGGCTGGCCAGCTCGCTCTTCCCGTGCCGCGGCGGCATCAGGAGCATGAGTCGGGGGCTCAGCCCCTTCGCCACGTCCTCGCTGAAGCGCTCCAGGCGGCGGGCGATGTCCTCGTGGACCCAACCAGCGTCATAGCGCGGGTTGATCCGCTGCGTGAACGGGATCAGCCGGCGCTTGGAGAGCACCCGCGCGGCCAGCTCCTGCTGGGCAGCTAGGATCTGGGGGTCGATGGATGTGGGGAGGGCCGAACGCGCGGAAGTGGTCGATGCCTTGGGGGAGTCTGGGGCTCCAGCCTTCTTTCGCGGCGTAGGGAAAGTCTTCGCGGCTGTAGCCGTTGTAGCGGACGAAGACCGTCCACTGCCAGCAGACGAGCTTGCCTTCCCGGGCTTGCCACTGGATGCGGAGGATGGAACGGTTGCGCGCGCAGTCGACCGGCCGCCCCGCGAGGAAGTCGCCGAAGTCTTCGTATTCGAGCCCGGTTTCTTGGTCGACGAGCGGGGCATGGGGGTCAAACGCACCGTTTGAGGAGGTCATACAGGGCTCCAGGCGTGAAGCGGCTGGAATCCGACCAGCCCTGCAGCCCGGCAGCGATCAGCTCGCTGCAGAACCACTTCGAGTCGTCCTGCCAGTCGCGCCAGGGCATCAGGAAGCCCCACAGGGCCTCACCGTCGTAGGGCTTGCCGACCTGCTCGCGGTAGAACTGCATCGCCCCCAGGTGCTCGCCCGGGATCGTGACCAGCTCGTGCTCTGGGAACGCGTCCAGGAAGCTGCGCAGGCTGCGGCGGCGCACGCCGAAGCCCTGCATGCTGTCGATGATGTACGGGCCGTCCACGACGCCGCAGTGGGACCACTGCGAGCCGGTCAGCAGGCGGATGAGGTACGAGCCAAGGGTGTGGCTGCGGGTGAAGTAGACCTCCATGGTCAGGTCGCCCCGCTCATGGTGCCGAACGCGCGGAAGAAGTCGTTGCTGTTGCGGATCGCGGTGTCGACGCCGTAGCGGAGGGTGTACCGGAGCGCGTCAACCGCGTCGTTGTTCACAGGCGGCGGGGGCGGCGGACAGAGCGTGTCGGCGACACGCTGGGCAAGCAGCCACTCCTGCAGCGACACGCCGTCGATACGGAACGTACCCAGGCACTCAAGAGCCTTGTGCGTCATCATTCGTCATCTCCTCAATGAGTTGGGGCGCTTTCTCGGTGAGCATCTTCATGAGGTCCGCGTCGGAGAGCTGCTCCAGCCGGCCCATGAACATCTGACCCGTCACGTTCAGCTCGATGCGCTTCTTGACCGGCTCGAAGTAGCCGCACATCTGGCCGACGGTCTTCCAGCCGTTGATCACGGTGGCCGGCTCAGCCATGAGCTTGGCCATCTCGATGCCCTCCAGCAAGCCGTCCATGACCTGCTTGCGGGTCATCTGGCTCGCCTCCTCATAGAGGCGCTTCTCCTCGTTGTAGAGGGCGACGGCCTGGGGGAAGCGTGCGAGCTTGTAGGCGTAGGTGGCCCCATCCCCGTAGCCGGCCCGTGCCGAGGCAGATGGGATCGACTCGCCCTGCGCCCAATACTTGACGAACAGCTTGGCCTTCTCGGTCAGGGGCTTGTTCGGGTCGATGGACTCAGCGATCTCGGCGGTCGGGATGTTGCTCGCGCTGACGTACTTCCTGCGGTTGTCGGCGACGGTCTCGGCGACCTTCGTAGCGTTGGCGCCCCGCTTCTTCGCAGGCGGCTTCGAGACCTTCTTCAAGCCGCGGCCGTTGGACTTGGTGTTGAGTCCGTCAGGGTTGGGCGGGAGGCGCTTGGTCATTTGGGACTGGATTCTACGATCTAAGTTAGATGAGCGGTCAACGGGGTGACTTTGGGGCTGGGAGCCGGGAGGCTTGGAGCGAGGGGCTGGGTGAAAAATTTTCTGAAAATTTTTTCTAGGTACGGCTCAACGAGTCTCCCCTCCCCACCCCGCTCACCGGGAGTACCCGGTTCGGATTCGGACTCACGCTCCGGAAAAAAGGATGCTTACCGGGGGAGGGGATCGCACGCTCCGGAAAATCCCAGCAGCCCTCGTTCCTCGGGCTGCGTCTCGCCGCCTTTGTGTTCTTCCAACCCACATAGGAGCCCATCATGGCATCGCTCACAAAGGCCCAGCTCGTCGTCGAACTCTCCACCCTCCGCGAACACTGCGCCAAGATCGAGGCGCAGCTCGAATCAGCACAGGCTCGCCTCGCCAGCCTGCCCGCACCGCGCGCTCAGCGCCCTGCCTACACGCCCCCGGCACCCAGCGCCGAGCAGCTCGCTCGCCGTGAGGCCATGGCGAAGGCCAAGACTGCTGCCATCGCAACCGGCCGCTCAGTTCTCGTGGCATGACCACGCCCCTGGCACAGCCCTCGTTCCTCGGGCTGTGTCGTCCTGCTCTTGTGTTCTTCCACCCACTGTAAGGAGACCATCATGGTCACGCGTTCCTCCGTTTCCGCCTCTTCCTCCACCCAAGCCAAGCTCGAAGCCGCCCGCGCCGAGCACAAGGCGCGCAAGGCCAAGGCCACTGTCGTCGAGCCGACCAAGCTCGACGAGATCCACGCCATCCACGAGGATGACAGCGTCGAG